>Ga0209066_10000473_pt1 | contig 58891 bp, 115 predicted proteins | sample All_14_2_FD_187198 | JGI IMG/M metagenome (GOLD analysis project Ga0209066, IMG submission 187198) | Freshwater microbial communities in response to fracking from Pennsylvania, USA - Allegheny Zone_MetaG_DW_15 (SPAdes) (version 2) ...
ATCACCAAAAGACTTGACGCCCAAGCTTCGAACACCCATGAAGCAGAAACCGCGTGGCAAGAAGCACTCCGTACCGGAACAGTAAGAGAACCAACTACTGTGGAAAGCTATATGCTCACAGCTACTTCTGAATTCGACTCCGAACGTAGACAAGCAGCGAGAAACTGCTTAGCTAAACGGGGCTACAAAATCGATTGGGAACAAACAGGCCACGACTTCATCATTGACTTCAATAATGGTGGCTACGAAGTCTCGGCACCAAAGCCGCCCCCCGAAGAAGGCACATCATGACAACGCAAAAGCTCTACACTGATCACTCCAAGGGCTTTCAATTTGAAGAGCCTTTTATAGCTAACGATCAAGGTAGCTTCATCGAAGAAGTTACCAATTGGGCTAAGTTTAGACAGTTTGAGGATGAAGTAAAATGGGGCACCCGATTCTGTGCTGTACGTCAAACAGACACAGAACACTTAGGACTAACTGATCTCGTTGGTATGGTTACTTTCCTCATACATCCTAAGAATATAGATATTTGTGTCATCTACGACCCCGATAACAAAGTCCCATACATAACTGATTGCCTTAGTTGGCTTCATGACCTCGCTGCTAATCTCAATAGAGAATACCCTGCCAATACATAAGGAACCACAATGTCTAACTATCATAAATTGCTAGATGCATACGATTCAATTCTCCGCGCCGGAGATCTATTGCTCGATGGTGATAAAGAAGCTTGTTGTCTACTCCTTAATGAAGCAATATCTGTCTTCCAAAAGCAGTCATATACTGATGACCTTACCATCACTCAATCAATCCTCACCAGGATTCTCAACAACCCTTCCCCGGAAGAAATAAAGAGAATTGTATGGGTCGATATTCGCGGAACAGTGAATTATACGGGCTGGTAATTAGCACCAGAAACAATAAGGCACTACAATGAATTCAACCATCGAAACTCTCTATGCACTACAAGATGCATTCTCGGGACACTATATGTCCCAATCCCTGGATTATGGCCTCAACGCCGTGAAAAGCTTTACCAAGAATCTAGAAAAGGCTTGGCTTGCCCCACTACATCAAGTGCAAACATATAAAGACCAACAAGAATTCCCCGAACTCTACGAAATTGTCGAAGTAGACAAAATCACTACCGTCGAGTTTGTCGCCCGGCCCATCACACAAACTCCATAAAAGCCACATGGTGGGATCACTACATGAAACAGATCACTAACTATATCAGACTATTGATGATTGCTCTCGGAAACTTCATCATCGATGGCATCAAGTATTGCTTGAATTACTTGGAACTAAAACCAAAACAGGATGTCGCTAAGCAAGTAGAAGCCGACCGCCTAGCTAAGCTCTTCGCCATGAACCAAGCCGGAGACATGCCCGACAATCTATTGTGGGATAGGGTGGAAGGCTTTACGAGTTTTACCCCCAGCCCTAACCCCAACAACGTAATGTGCGGAAAATGCAAGAAGCTGCCCGCTGTTTGGAATGTTACTTGTGGTTTCCCGATGTGTAAGTCTTGCCTTGAAGCATCTATAGATGAATGCATGAAAGATGTTCATGTAGGTAATGTCATAGAGATATTCGTTGACGGGCCTGATCCAACAGAAGAGGAAGAAACACTCATTGAAGCGCAAGCTAGGATAATTGATAGTACACAAGATCAAGCAATTACTGCCTGAGAGGTAAAGGAATTACTATGTGGATGATTATCGTAGCTATCATAGGCTTCATTATCGTCGCTATTAGCTACCACTGCATGGAAACATATGCTGAGGATATATTCGGGTACATCGGTGTCACCATTGGTGCCTTCTGTCTCGCAGTCTCCTTGTTAGGTTTTATCAATTACCTAAATGGCATCGGCTACAAGAAAATGCAACAGGGCCGCGCCGCCGAGCAAAACCAAGCCCAACATAGCAGAAAAACCTTAGCCTCTAAACTAGAAGCCCATGGCGGTAAACAACTCTACGCCAATGATTCCTCTACTGCGATTCAACTCAATCAGATCACTATCATCATTACTAATTCACCTAATTCCAGGGAGCCAGTTGTTTCCCTAGAATTCCCTAGTGATAACAGCGACAACAAAGCAGAACAACAATAGCTAGGAGCGTCTTCATGACCATATATGATCTCGTATCAATCACCTTGTCTGTAATAGCCATAGTCCTAGCAATCAACGCTCCTGAGCGCGCCGCGCAAGAACTAAGACGACGACAAAACCCTACTCGCTTTAAGTAAGTATGTGGCTCAAATACTACTAGGAAAACAATATGTGGACAGCAACATTGGTCGTGCTCTTGATCTGTGGTATCCTTATCGCTTGGCTCGGGAACGAGTTGACCAAAGAAATAGGCAGCAATTCAGGCTATATCCTTGTCGTCACTGGTCTAGCCATAACAGTAATTACTGCCGGTAGGCTGAACTATGATATCTACACCGCGCCCCGACGCAATGCGCAAATAGCCGAAAGACTCGAACGCAATAAAACTAACATCGAACAACAACTAAAAGCAAATGGCTTCTCAAAAATCTATTCTAACCCCAATTTCTCAGTGTATCAAATCAATAACGCCTGTGTAATCGTAACTTCTACCCCAAGATCAGATAAGCTAGCCATTAACCTGGAATTCCCTGATAAAGTTGAACAATGATGCCAATGACCTGGGAACAGTTTATATCAAAACTAGAACAGACCATTGAACAATACCCCGATTGTGAGTACATAGCCGATTCACTTCAGGACGAAACTCAATGCTACCTCGATATGCAGGACCGCTACCTCGTTAAATCTTGGCTATACAACGAAGCAACAGGCGGCAGTTGTTGGGGCAATAAGGCTTATGAAATAGGCGGCGACCCCGAACCCCCAGATACTGTACTCGAAATTGTAACCGACTCCTATAAACTCTCTCACGATCAGTGGATGAATATTATGTCCCTAGTTAGCGAAAACACAAGATTTTGGGGCGATGACTACTATGGTAACTACAGAGAGTATTCATATAGAGGCTTTAACCTCAAAGCCCTGTATGATATGTTAGTATCATTTGATTCCTGTGATTCCTAAATGGGAATGGTCATGAAACATCATCACTTAACACCCAACCATATAGGCACTGCCTGTCTCTTACTTGGCATCCTAACTGCCGCCGCGCCTCTAATCTACCCCTATGTCTGTGTCTGTACCCGTGTCCAACGACAACAACTAAAACAACAACAATTCCCAATCAAACTCAATGTCACCATTAATACCAAAGACGATCCAACTATCTTAGCGGTGATTGGTAAATAGCTAAGCAATTAAGGAATAACTATGATATGCCAAAGATGCGGTAGGGAATGGAACCAAGCCGGTTTCTGTAACATCTGTAAAGAAGAATACGACAAGAAAACAGCAAAACAAAAGCAGGAATACTCTGGATATTCTGGTTGTGGCTGCCTCTTGTTCTTCGTCGGCGTTCTTCTTCTGATGCCTGCTCCGCTCTCAGGCATCCTATGTATTATCCTAGCCTTTATATATTGGTATGTGGCTAAGCAGCAATCGCAAAAAGATGCTATAGCTGCCGGTTGTTTAACCCTTATCTTCTTACCAGGACTTTTTACGGGGCTTAATGAGAATAACCGCCATGCACGTCAAGTCGATAGACCTAACATAGCTCAAGTACGCCAGCTATGGGAAAATGGCGCGCAGGCAAAACAAGCTGGTGACCTAGATAAAGCTAAGGAATGTTGGCAACAAGCCCTTACACTAGAACCTAATAACTCCGACATCAAATCTAGTCTCGATGAACTTAACATCCTCTCCGATAAAGACTTTATGGAAAGTAAGGCAGGTAGGATATGGCTGAAACATAAGGACTGGAGTAAGAGAACTTGCTCCACCATAGCCAAGAAAAGTGTCCATATCGGAATGACAAAAGAACAAGCCAAACTGTCGTGGGGCGCACCCGAAAGAGTCCACACTACCTCATTTACTATTATGGGAAAATATCATAGTCGCGAACAATGGTGCTATGGATATAGCTCTTTCTTGTACTTTAATGAGGATGATATCCTAGAAACAATTCAAACTAGCCAATGAGTTAGGACTAAGAAAATGCCAATACTTATAGATGAGGGCTTGATGCCATTCATTATCCCCGCGCGCCCCCTACCCCTTTCTAATCCACACCATAGCGTTCCACGCATCGACGCCCCCGTAACTCCATACCGTACCGTCTCCACCATCCCCGTCGCTACAGTGCGCCCTTAGAAACGTGCCAGTAGCCAAATCTACCCCATTCACCGATCTCGTATCCTTGAGCCATAAATTGTAATCATCCAAAATCATAACCCCGCCCGGCCTCAAAATCCCCCAACAGTTCTCCATATCTAGTAAAGCCATCGCCTCACTATGATCCCCATCTATAAATACAAAATCAAATTCCCCCAGTGAACTGTAATCAATCTCAGCACTATCCCCTGTAATCAAAGTCACATTAGACTCATTGATACATACCTGAGCCACTGCCTCTACACTGGTATACCCAGGCAAATATGACTCTAGCTTTTCCATGACCCCCAAGAAATATCTAGATACTTCTTCACTCACCCATGAACCCTTAGCCCATGACTCTAACTCTTCTCTGCTAGTCCCCTTGTCTATGCTCACTACCTCTGTGACCCCTGCGATCCTACTCATTAACTTCGTCGTCCCGCCCCCAAATCTACCTATCTCTAAAATCCTAAACACTTTATCCTTAGATTCCTTAGATTCCCTAACCAAATCAGTCACTGTCTTGTATATGAACTCACACGACCCCTTACCTGATAACGTTACTGATTCTCTATTCACGACTTCCCAAATCTTATTGAACTCTGTACTATCTCTACCCTTCAACTTAATCCTGGAATCGCCGCCCGAAACAAAACACTTCCCCATCATCTCCTGTATATCAATCCTCCTCTGATAATCCCCTCCTTCTTTTACTCTCTTACTAACTAGCTTCTTGTATACAACTCCATTAAGCTCTACTTCCCTCTTACCTATAACCTCCCAGTTCTTCCCATTTATTGCTATTACTTGATTACGAATAGCATGAGGTCGATTACGAATAGAGTTACTAGTATCTTGATTAGTATCTTGATTAGTAACTACTGGTGTAGTACGAGATTGATTATCACTAGTTGTCTTAGTAGTTGTCTTAGTAGTTGTCCTCATTGGAGTATCTCCCTTTTTAAGTCTTTTAAGCCCTTGTGATCCATTTATATACTTGGTATCGTGACTCGTTGATTACTAATAGACTTCATCTCATATCACATATTCCCCTTTCTGTTCCTGTTTTGACCACCATCCCCATTTGTTCACACATTTCCCCATTTAGTCCCAAACGAAGTTTACATCAAATTGACCCATTGTTTACTTTAGCATGTAGGATCTTAATTTGCGAAGTTAATTCCTTAGCAACGCTAGTAACTGAGCGACGTAGGCACAAAATAACTTTGGTAAGTAATAGGGTGGATTGGTTTAGCGTCGAAATCTACGCCCCAAATAAACATCTCAATAAACTTCCAATAAAGAAACAGTTACTCTTCAATTATTACAGATAATAGTAACTATACGGGCCAATACAGGGGTTTCTATAGATAATCCTGCCGGATTCGATATACCCATAAGGGAACCTGCCGGTTCGTGGCCTCTCAGGGCTTGACAGGCGGGCTGGGGGTGTGGTACCATAAGGATAGAGGGATCCGACCATGGCTGGAAACGACTACGTAGCGACTCGTTATGAACTAAAGATGTGGCGGTACAGTCATGGTACTGTATCGCGTAAAGAGAAGATGTGGGCAGCAGTAGAAGAAGAGTATCGACTGCGCCATGTACTTAATGGTGGGTTGATGAGTGACAGTTACGACAAGTGGGGATTGAGTGATGAAGAACTAGCGAGGCTAGGTATCTGGACTAAGCCAATCCTTAATAGTGAAGGTGAGATCATCAGGACTAGTTGGTTGTACTGGATTGGGTTTGAGGATCTTAGTGAAGTCAAGACTTGTCGAGATAGTGTTCTCTGGGATAAGACGGGTGGTGTGTGTACAGAGGCATTGGTTATCAACAATGATTTGATTCCTTGTCGAGATCAAGAGTACACATCGCCTACGTTGTCACCTACAGGGATTGCGGTAGTGTGTAGGGCGCACTGGAATCTAGATGATTTGTACATGGAGTATCGAGCGGATGAAGTAGATCAAGGGAATGAGAGCTACTTGAAGATGCCGTGGGGGATCACGGTAAAGAATATGGCAGAGGCGCGGGAGAAGATGTATAAGCCTGCGAGTTACTGTCCGTGGTGTGCTGCTAATGGTGAATACTGTGAGACTATGCCGGTGAAGTTTGGTGGCAAAGTTAAGAACGGTGCGATGTGCATGTGAGGCGTATGTAAGGAGACGGAGATGAGTAAGCTAGAGGAGATGCAGCATGTACTGAACGGGTTTACTGGAACTGATCAGTATTACGCGGTAATGCCAGGGGTGGTGTGTAGTGATGGTGGGCAGTATTTGCGGGACAATGAACATGCTTGGTTGCTGGACATCATTGCTAGTGTACAGTCTGAGTTGAAGGGTGAAGAGTTTCAGGTGTGGGTAATGAAGCGAATTGGCAGAGGGTGTGTAGTAGAGGGGATGGATGATCGACCTGGGCGGATTTTGTACAAGCAAGAGGTAGAGTACACTGATAGTCCGTTTGAAGAGTTGGTCTTGTATTGTGACGCAGGGGTTTGTAGTGGAAAGCCGGTGATGGTGATTTATCTACCCAGTGAGTACTAATCGGATAAGTCAAGTAAAAGTCTAAATTCCCGGTGGGAGTTTCTAGAAAGCAAAAGGAAACATCATGTTGAAGGTACTACGGAATGGTAATGTTGTGATTGAGTTCCAGGACGAAGAAGCTGAAGAGGCATATGTATATATCCTGGACTGCGTACAGGGTGATATGAGGAGTTCAGAGTTTGCGGTATACCAGTTGCGTAATGAGACGCAGGTATTGCGGGAGGTAGTTGTTCGTATGCCTCAAGACCCTGAAGTCATGGATACTATTGATGGGTTGATCGGTGATGTTTACAATATGATTCGAGCGTCAATGGTTCCTGAAGCTATACGGTTGGCGATATTTGATCGTGCAGTTGAAGTAATCCTGGAAGGTAATAGTGGAATTACGCCTGCGGAGTTTGATTACAATCAGACCGTTGTGATTGGTGAGCAACGATGTGTTTCTGAGAAGTGGTTGATTAACAGTATGCGGGCGACGATGGGTGCAAAGGAGAACTACAGTGAGTGACATTAACAAGGATCAGTTGGTTGCTGCGTATTTGGTTAAGCATGGTTCTGCTGCTACGCCGCGCGGGCGATTCTTTGGACAGGATTGGGTATTGGATAACCTGCCTACTAGTAACGTACTGAATACTCATGAACTGAAGAAGAGTTTGGAGTATCTACTTAAGGAGGGTCAAGCGAAGCTAAAAGAGACTAGAGCTACTTTGGCGATGCTGGAGGATGCTTGGTATCTTGAGGTTGCTAAGCGGAACTTTTTGATCTTTGAGGCTGAGCAGGCAGTTCGAATCATCAAGGAAGACCTTACCCGATACAGTCGAGCGTTGACTAACATCTATTTGCAGGAACGTGTTGATGCAGCGGCGGCGGAACAGAGGTTCCATGAAGCCGTGGTGAGGTTTATGAAGAGTAGGTCGGAGGAGATTCACCCTCTGTTCAAGATCACCCCTCCTCAATTCTTTAAGATTGACCAGTATGAGGAACTCACTAATCCTACTGGCTGGAAGGATCTTAAGTTTTTCATCACAGACTGAAAGGTAGATAGAGATGGAAACATTCATTGCAGTGACGTTCGATGATGGGAGTGTTCGGCTGATTAATCTCTTGTTGGTACAAGAGTATGAGATTAGTCCTGATGGTGAATTCACTTACTGGTTTGACACGACGGATGGTGTACCACAAACTGGGTATGTGAGTGAAGCCATTGTTGGACATTTGATGCCGACCAAGGAGTTCGTTTACAAGATCACTACACCTGAAGAGTTGGAATCCCAGGCAGAGGTAGAGGAAGGGAAGTAAAGAGATGGCAATCGGGTATCTAGTAACGCGGGTACAGACTCGTGAGAAGCCCAGGAATCGTAAGCCACGGATTTACTTTGAGCATGTAGATGAGACGTTGTTTGATCGGATTGATCAGAATAAGTTGAGGGGACATGCTAGTTACTTCATTGAGTTGGCAAACAATGCGGTAGATATGTTAGGTGTAGGGCCAGTAACTGGATTGAGGTGGCGGACTGATTTTGAGCCTGAGCTTGGATCGGGGTATGTAGTGAGCAATGACTGGGCGTTTGATATCCTAGTGATGTACAAGCCAGTAGAGTCATTGAGGGAGTATCGATTAGGGCTTGGGTGACACGATCTGCATGTAGCATTGGTGTAAATGGAAACGGGCAGCCACTGATCAGGTGGCTGCCCGTTTCCGTTGTACTGTAGCTTGCCGAGCTTAAAGACATGTACTGCCTGAGTTTCCCCAATGACGTTGGGTCGGTCCACAATGCACGTTATCCAACTCTTGGATAAGGAGATGTAGCAGTTATATCGCCAACACTACAATATCAGCGCTTACTAACGTCACCCTAAAGTAAGATCGGGGCAATGTTTGTATAGTTGTTACATTACTATCAACTATGATGCTTTTGGGATTGGCGATCCGTTTGGCATCAATTTTGTAAAAGGGGAGTAGCGGGGCGAACCTAATCTGTACAGGTTTCGGTTCACCCCGTTTGTCTACTTGCAAGTTGCTCCGTCTAAGCTAACGACTTTGCGGGCCGAGTAGAATCACTGAGCGGATTACTACCATTTTACTGCCAGTATGTTTTATCGAACTCTGGTTTAAACGCTCTTTAGTATATTAACCCATGACAAAGAGAAAGAAAGGGGATGGGATATTTTACGGGAAATACTATCAAACCCGGTGATTAGGCGTTGTCTCGCCAGGTTCTGGGTGACGTGCCCTGTTCCATACTCTTATTATAGCGCTAGGTGTCGAAGGTGTCAAGGGGAATTTCGGGTGAGTTTTGGAGTGACTTGGACGCGGGCGCAACCAGAAGGGAGACTAGGGGATTGGGGTTGTACGGGCCAAGGTGGGGGGCCTTAGAGAGAGGCCCGTACATAGTCTACCTTCTGGTTGTTCGCGGAGCCCTGATAGAAAGGAGGAAAGAACCAGGGCTCATGTGAAGCAGGCGACAACTCCTGCCCCACAATTTGATCATAGCACGGCGAACCTGGGGGTGTCAAGGGGCATTTCAAGAGGTCGTCCGATGCGCTATAATGAAAGATATAGGTGGAGGTGCGATGATGGTAACTACTCCTCAGGATGTCTTTCTTGCAGATCGACGTAAGCAACTTCTCCAATTACGTTTCAAGTTTGACAAGCTACAGAAGATGTTTAGGAATTCAGAAGATGAAGTACTCCAAGATATTATGGGTGGATTTTCTGATGAACTGACAGACATTACGCGAAAGATGCGGGAGCTTGAGGAAAAGGCTATTACGGCTCGGCGTCTACGCGGGCGCGCACCACAGGTCTACGAATGGCCTGGGAGGCGGGGTGAAAGCCGACTTGAGGGATCGTAGCCAAGGTGCTATACTAATACTAGTGGTCCTGATTAGGGACTCAAATTGGAAAGAGGTGGATACTATGGAGCGAACCCCGCTTGATTCATCGTGGCTACTCGGTGTAGATGCAGAAGTTAAGGGCGACAAGGTTGATCTTATTCTTCACAAGGACAATGGTAAGGCTTTGGTATATGAGGGCTTGCCGACATCCGTGTTGACAGAGTTGAAGAAGGCCGACAGCCCTGGTACCTATTACCGTGAGCATATCATGGATGCGTATGAACCACAGTACAAGGGTACTGAGGTTTCTACCTGGAACGTGGCTTAAGGGAAACGACATGACAATCACGCAGCTAATCAACCGACATGGGATGCCCATTTCAATTCGTAGTGATCTTGATAAGAGCCATCCTATCCTTAAGGTAGTGGAACAAGTTGAGATCAAGGTGACAGGTAATCATGTATACAAGTGCATTCTACCCAATGAGCAATCAGTTTTAGTAGATGCTTGCATGGATGATTACGAGCTAGCTACGGGATAAGCTGCGATGTATTTCCTATTAGCAAGGGTTGTAGGACTCTTGGGGATAGGGTATTACGCGAGGGCGCGGAAGGACTCAAAGAGTCGCCGCGCCCTTGGCGATACTCCCCCTCGGGGCGCAAAGCCATGGACAGGGGAAGAGTATTTCCTAATCTTCTCAGGTTTCATTGGTATGGTATTTGTTGCTGCTTTGTCCCGAGTTGACTTAGATCCTAATATACAAGATTCTGCTTTCTTGTTAACCTTTGCTTTGTGGATTATTGGGACTGCCATCATACGCCATAAACTAAGTGAAGCTTTTAGGAGATAGTATGGAATTTGTATACACAATCAAAGTAATCAAGCGTGCTGATGAGCAAGTTACTTATGAGACACCTATCATTATTGGCATAGAAGAAGCTGAGAAGGTTAAGGCCAAATTAGAAGATTTCTATAACATTCTTCCTCCTGAGGATATTGAGGAAGCCATGGATAGATTGATCAGGCAGAATCCTCAATTAAGCGCTGAGCAATTAGAAGTGCTTCGTGAGAAGTTACTAGGGCCAGTCGCGATTGTGCTTGCTAACAAGGTAGCTGTATCCACCTGTGAAGAGTGGGAACGGGATCATTACAAAGTTACTGTTGTGAAGCGCAAGAAATCTCAGTGAAACAATTTCGGCCCAAATCGGAAACTCCCACTGGGGGAAAATAGGTTTAAGAGGGTTTGGAAACCTAATCGTAACATTATAAGTGTTACAGGGAGATTACTAGAATGACTCAATGGGAATACAAGCAGCACTATTTCTATCCCGATAGTAGTAAAGAAGATGTTATTGAGACAATGAACGAGTTTGGCGAGAAGGGGTGGGAGTTAATGTCTTACCTTTATATCCGTCGATCTCATCCTATTGATGGACAAGTATCCTTAGCCACATTCAAGCGTAAGGTATGTTACTATGAAGGCAAGGCCAGCCCCATCTAATAAGGCAGATTTCTATGCTCGTTACCAAGCAGGTGAGTTTGGTAATCGTATGCGGATATGGCCTTGTACCTGTGATCTGTTAATGGAGACTCGCCCGCCGAGGACAGTTAACCTACGATCAAAGAAGATAGCAGGTAACTTCATCCCAGGAGTTTCTATTACTGACGCGATTAATCTATTAGCTACGGGAAGCTTTGTAGCTAATGAGAACCCACCCGATGATTGTTTGCTTATACAGGGTGAAGTAGGTAGGACGGTCGAGGGGCTTTATCTATGGTATTCAACGGTCCCTGGTTTACGTATGCGGGATGCGATGAAACAAGGCATAGAGGCTAAGGGGTTAGTAGCGGATGCAATACTGGGGCATTACCTTGCTTATCGTGATTATGAACTAGTAATGTCCCTAGTAGATGCATATGATGGTGTAGTTGAATTTTCTGCGTATTCAGTTCCTGTTGGGATTGATCCTGGGTATCAAGTAGCTATATGGGAAGTTCGCGCATATTAAGGAGTAGAGAATGGTAACACATGGTTTCTTTCGTGAGAGTGGTACAAAGTATATCTTAGAGCAATCGGATGATCGTATCATCATTGATTTACCGGGATGTACACCTCGGCGTGTTGAAGTTAAGATTGGTGGTGACAATGATGTTTGTTTGGCGGATCTATCTTCACCCAATGAACAAATCACCATTTACGCGAAACCGATTTAGTAGGGAATTGCTAACTCCTTAGGGAAAAGTAGCTTAAGGAGTTAGCAATGTATCTAATTGAACGCTATGCAGAAATAACCGCACCGACCATCGAGGTTACTGATACCCCGACTGCCCTTGCGCCATATGATGAAAAGCTAAGACGATTACTAATTGCTCTAACGCCACAACAACGCCAAGCTTTAGCTATAGAACTTGAGGGTAAAGTTCGCGCCCCGATACTCAAGGGCATAGCACTTCAACTTAGCCCTAAGTTCTATAATTCAAATGTATCAAATCCCAGTTTTAGCCAAGATATACTCAACAATCTCCCGTACATCAAAAAGCTATTAACTAGTTTGCCGCAAGAGACGAATAATCAACATTTAACACCACAAGACATACTGCCGAGCGCACTAAAATCTACCCCTCCACCACATGATCCACTTAAGGCGATTAAAGGTGAGGCTAGTACAGCGCCTGTTGATGTTAATGCTGAATCTGATCCATTCTGGAAGCAAGCTTACGCATGGGCTAATTCTAATCCTGATGCTAAGATTCCTGGTAATCAGAACATAGCTAATGGTATAGCCAATAGATTTATGTCTAAGATCAATAGTGGTGAACTGGAAGGTGAAGGCAAAGTGTATGCCATGGATCTTATTGCTAAATTAAGCGATATGGGCTTTAAGTTTGGTAGTAACATTAATGTCCAACATCTAAAAGATACATCTAAGAAAATGTATCCACCTAAGCCTGTTACTCCCGCGCCCACGCCAGCACCAACTACAACTCCTAAGTAAGAGAAACTCAATGCTACACGAACGAAGATTGCGCTCTTTTATCACAGAGAGCAAACTTGCCGTCGCTACATTGTCAATCCTTTCTTATCCATTTATCTACGCGCCCGCCTTCTTAGCCCTACACCGTACACCCGTACACTGGGCTATAGCAACTGGGAGTGTATGCCTTGGGATTTACATTTGGCGTAAAGCATACGCACTAAGAGATGATACTATAACTCAATTCTCTCAAATGAAAATAGATCCATATTATGATTTAAATCAAGAAGAGAAGTTTGCTTTAGGTATAGTCAAGCTCCTGTACCATTATGGCATCCACTTCCTTAGCGATGATCGTATCTATAAAGATAGTCATGAATGTCAGTTGCTAGAGGAACAAACTAACCTTAAGGTCGTCAAGATTAACAAGGAACATATAGTGCTTCTCAATGGGGACGCCACTATTACGTTAACTAGGAAACGTCCCTTTGGAATTGTGGTGAATGATGGTACTGACTTAATAGTTATGGAGTGTAGTTTCCATCACGTTGTGTTACAAGAACACGTTGATGAAGTTCACCAACAAGCAATGGATAAGAGATTAGCAAAAGTTACGAGAAATATCTTTCCTACAGTGGAACGTAGTTGTTTCACAGATGATGAGATAGAGGAAATCCATCTCCTTGGTGAAGAAGACAACATCGAGGATCATGAATGGGTATCTGTTGAAGGGGTGCTACATGGCTAAGAAGATATTGGTAGTAGATGACGAGAAACAAATCAGACGATTGATTGAAATTACATTGAAGCGTGTTGGCTACGATGTAGTGACTGCTGCTGATGGAGTAGAAGCGCTATCCGCTATTGACACACACCATCCAGATATGCTAGTATTGGATTGGATGATGCCTAAGCTGAGCGGGATTGAGGTGCTCAAGCGGCTCCAGATGAATCCTAATACGAAGGACCTGCCCGTCATCATGCTCACCGCCAAGGCGGGTGACGCGGACGTGTTAAAAGGCTGGCAGAGCGGTGTGTACTGCTACCTGACCAAGCCCTTTAACCCCTTGGAGCTATTGGCATTCACGAAGAGGATCCTGAGTGACGATCCAGTAGATGAGGAAGACGAAGAACGCATAGAGATATAAGAGAAGTATACGGGGCGTGGTATAGCGGTAACACACAACTTTTGGGAAGTTGAGTCCTGAGTTCAATTCTCGGTGCCCCGATGTAGTGAATCCTAAGAAGGTACTACCTCCTTCGAGTCAGAACATAGACTCAGGAGGTAGTCATGGAAGTTCAATGTACATATTGTGGTAAGACCGTTCATAGAAAGCCGTCCCAGGCGCGGACGAATTACTTTTGTTGTCGTGAACATCATCAAGCCTATATCACCAATAGCACCAAGCAAAAATGTAACTGTAATCACTGCGGGAAAGAATTAGACCTAACTAGACAAAGGAGACAGCGCAGTAAGACAGGGCTTTACTTTTGTGATACACAGTGTAGAAATACATATGTAGCCAAACACTCTAGGTGGAAAGATAATCCAAATTCTCATAGGACTAGAATTATCTTTCTAAGGGAAACAGGTAAAGTTTGTGATCACTGTGGCTATGGTGAGACACTAGATATGCTAGATGTCCACCATATTGATGAAGACCGAAGTAATAACCAATGGAGTAATCTGAGCCTTCTGTGTGTGTGGTGCCATACATTACTTCATAGAAAGGTTGATAGTTTTTCTATTGCTCCTGTATATTGTAGTACAGAAGAGGCAGAGTTAGCTTTCCAAAAATTCTCAAAGAACCAATCTGTAGAAAATCATCGTATAGGCACGCAAAAGAGATTAGAGACTAACGCAGAGCGATACGGATATGAAGTTAGTGTGCGCGTTGATAAGAAGTGTCTATGTTGCGATAAAGAGTTTGTTAGTTCAAAGCTAAAGCAGAAATATTGCTCGCCCGAATGCTCAGCAAAAGCTCATCGCAAAATAGAGAGACCTTCCAAAGAAGAACTAGAGAATTTGCTAGCCAACAACTCATATGTCGCCGTAGGTAAAATGTATGGTGTTACAGACAACACCATTAGGGGTTGGCGCTTTCAGTAAAGAGGAAAACCAACATGGGAATATGGATTAAAAGCAAACCCTATTCAGACTATAGCTACTGTTATAGTGAGGATGAGGCCGACGCGGCGGGATTCAGAGGTTTCGGGTATGGCATACTCACAGGTATCTTCATCTGTATGCTATTCGCAGCAATCTTTGGGAGTTAAAGATGCGAGACAATATATTGGGATGCATAACCAATGAACTAACTCATGGTGGTCAAAAAGGTTTGTCATTGGGGCTTTTGATGGGCCTTATTCTTTCTCTCGTCGTGTGGCTACAAATGCGATAGAGGCCAACAAATGGTATCTTGTAAAGTACATCGCTGCCCATTCACTAAAGAGCAATGGGACGCTAGGCTAGCTGAAAAGCCAACAATGGCTGAAGTCGCTAAGGAAGTTACTGAGCTACTTAAAGAAGCTAAGGAATCTGGGGAACAGATCTTCCTGACTCAGCAGGTTGCCGCCGCTTCTTTATCTCATAAAGAGGAGTAAGGTGTTCAATTCCTTTTAGGCCGTATTCCCCTGCTCCGGGTAGATGCTGCCATGTCGCTTTCATCTTATGGACCGCATAGGCTTTCTTGGTGTCGATTTTATCGGCATATCCATAGTCATAGGGACCAACGGGGATGAAATAATGGGGTGGAAATAGGGTAAAATCGTCTAGCTTAATGGGTTTAACCTCTTTACCAGTTACTTTCTTAGCCTCAGGGTACATCACGCACAGTTTCTGTGCCGCGTAGAACCCTGCTGTTAGTGGAATATGGTTCCAAATCGGATCCCATTCAGGGTGTTGGTCGTACCAATCTTGCTGTTTTGTCACTAATTCCTCATAGAAACGGTGTCCTGGGACGCCGCCGAAGATACAAATCTCGTAATGGTCAATGATATATGGCTCGTCATACCCCTTAGGGAACTTCCGTGATTCGAATTTGTCATTGTAAAAGGCTCCGAAAGCAGTAATATCGTCCAATAATGGTTCAATATTCTTTCTACATTCCATATCCCAATCTAGATATATACCACCAAATTGGTAAACTAAGTCATAACGTAGGATTTGTGACTTATGAGCAGGATTAATTGCCTGATCAAATAGAGTTTTGTTGTATAATTCTGGTAAATTATCCATTGTCCAGAGGTTTATTGTCCAATCAGGGTGCAGATCCTGCCATCCTTGCATGTATTTGGTCGCCCATTTAGGCAAATCGCCATGAAGGCACATAAAATGGAAGATCTTGGGAATTTGTGTTGCCATAGTACTCTCATTATACTCGATTGGCTCCTAGAAACCTTGAATTTCGAAAATCGAACATGCACCCACGTATACGTATATGCATGAACTTGGAATTTCGAAAATCGAACATGTACACGTATACACGCACGTATATAGGACAACTTCCCTGAAGTGACGAAGAAGTTAATACTTAGGTCAAGGAGGGAAAGATGACAGAGTTATTGAGACAGGCTAAACTAGCTGATGCTCGTGGTGAATTCGAGAAGGCTGATCAGCTATTCGTTAAAGTATGCCAAATGGTAGATGAGCTTGAAGTTGAACCTGGGCAATATGCTCAGGCTATTGAATCCTTCAACGACTTGGGATCTGTTGAACATGATGGATGGGTGGATATTACAAAGCCTTTCCTTGTGGATGTTAAGGTTAATGCTTCACCTGAAGATGTCAGGACAATTATGTCTGACTTCAATCAGGGTGTATTGAATAGTGAGGGTGAAGCATGGGTGCGGCAGATCTTCAATGATATCATGGCTCTTGAGCTAAGTCAAGATGACATTCGATTGTTCAATGGGCATGTTGTTGTTTGGCTCGGCGACGAGAAGAATGAAGAATCAGAAGAATCGGAAGAAGAGAGCGATACCTATCAAGGCCCTGATCGATTAGAAGAGAAAGTCGGTTGGGACGGCCTTTAATACCCCTTGACAAACGGTCCCCAGGTGTGCTATAATAAAGGTATGCCTGGGGAACCAAGTACCTTGGAAGTATGCGCGAATGGTAAGCGGCAGACCTGCTAAGTCTAGGCCCAGGTTACACTGGTGAAGGTTCGACCCCTTCTACTTCCGTAAAAACCGGAGAATTGATAATGGGCCATTGGCAACACCTATCTGTTTGGGATGATAACTGTGCTGAATGGACAAGTGATGACGGCACCGTTTTTGGTACCATCACTATGAACTATCCACATGTTACTATCGACGAGTGGAACTCATCTGAGCCGGGGCAAGGGAATACTACTAGAGCCCTAGAGGAAATGAACGAAGAGTTCCCCGGCGGTATCGCCGTTAACGATCCAGGAGAAGAAGGTAGCAATACCTACAATTACTGGATGCACCTATTCGAGAAGGGGTTGGTCTCTACCATCTATGATGCTGAGGGCGACCGAATAGCACACAAGGAGTAGAGAACTAACCTCATGGGTACTAAGCTTTTGGTTCGAGACGTGTTGGTGTGGACCAACGACGCAGCAACTGTTCGCTTCGAGATAGATGAAGATGAAGTAGATCTTTCTGTTGGTATCTTTGGCTTTACGAATATCCGTCGGGGCCAAGATCATACAGCCGAGGCGCTAGAAGAACTGGGCTTAGAGTACCCCGATGGTATTCATATCTACGATGTAACTGAGGAAACGCTACCCTTCTGGACCAAACACTTTGATGCAAAACGGGTAGAAGCACTGTACGACAAAGAAGATAATATCATAATGGAGCAAGATCAATGAGAGCAAAAGCTCCTGATACCACCACTGACCCCGCGCCGCAAAACGACCTCGCCCTAAGGGACTCAGTGTTCGTGGAAATCGGTATGACACGTATGGTTTCTATCGTGTCAATGTGTTTCCTAATAGCTATGCTAGATCAAATCATCACTAGAGGGATGAGCCTCTTTGTCGGCGTAGCTGCTTTACTTGAATTGATCTCAATCTGCTGTAGCATTCAAGCTCAGGCTATGACAGCTTACGCAATGCGCAAAAGCTACGCGGTAGCTGCGGCAAATCCAGGAATCCAATTCCTATATGCAGCGCAAAACATCACTACCCTTGCCGGTGCTCTGATCCTAGTGATCGCTATGTTCCTGAGGACTTAATATGAGTGCTATCGATAACATCCAACGGATCAGTAATGGGTTACTCAAGCACCTAAATGGAATTGACCAACCCAACCCTATACAGGAAATCACCTACAAGGTCCTGAAGGATTCCATTCGAGGTATGGCATTACTAGTTTATGCTGTAGCTCAGGAACGAGAGTTTGAGGTTGAGTTACTAATCGCGGAGCTTAATCAGTTCCCTCCTTTTAGTATCGACATCAACCCCTTGGTAAAGAACATTGTTCTTGAAGCAGATCGACTCGCTAACAAGAACTGGAGTATCTTACTAAGGGATATTATAGAGGTTGGTGAAGTTGCTGCTGTCGTAGTAGAACAGCTATCACCTAAGGAATAACTTGGAAGGTAGGCGCATATTGGTTAGGCGCGGCTGTCTGGAACACAGTTGGGCTCGCAAGGGTCCTGAGAGTCCGATTCTCTTGCCTTCCGTTAAGGATAAGACACATGAGTATTGAACGATACGGTTGCTTTGCTGCTATCTTTGGTCTACTAGTATTTGCTAGCGCACTATACTTCCGAGCCGAGATGAATCCATTTGTAGTAAGTGCTCTCTGCACCAGCGGGTTGGTCTTTATGATTCGTGGTACAGCGGATGCGATTGGATAATCATCATGTTAACTAGACGACAATCACTAGCTAGAGCAGCAACGGGCTTATGGTCAGACAATCCTGTATTAGCAACTCAAATGCGAAGAACGGGATATGTTGCTGCGGCAGTTCAATCTCATTTGCGGGGCGAAACTTTACCGCCTAACGAAAAGCTAAATCATGACACTCCTAGAAGTTATCGAGGGGAATAAACTCCCTGTACTAGTAAGACCAACCGATACCTCAAAACGATATAGACCTATTTTGGCAATTACAGACGTAGAGAACCAAGGAGATCTCTATCTTACGATCCAAGGTTATCGTTATTGGCTAGAACATCCTGAGAAGGGGTGGATTCCTCAAGAGTTTAGTTATAACCCCATGATTTGGGAGAAGCTTCGAGATAGAATATCCAGCGAAGAAGACTATGAGCTTTACCTGGAAGGAAATATCCCCGAATTGGAAGTATAAGGGAAATGTGACGCGGATTGGCGCAGTGGTCAGCGCGGTGGTCTCATAAATCACAGGTCCTTGGTCCGAATCCAAGATCCGCAATTCAATGCCCCCTAGCGCAATTGGCAGAGCGACAGACTTTGAATCTGTAGGTTCCTGGTTCGAACCCAGGGAGGGCAATAAATAAAAGGTACAGAAGAGTGGTAGATTCCCACCTACCTCCTACCATCTAAAAGATGGGCCGTGCTCACGGATTAGCTAGCATAACCACTATGGAGCAACGCTCTTTCTCCCTACAACAAACCAGACACCTAAGGCTCTAGACCCTCAGGGCTACTCCGCTGTACCACATTAGGAATTATAGCGCATCCAGGGGGAACCCTCAAGCCCAAAACGGACCCAAATTTGACTTGCTTCTCAGGCCGGGATCGGCTATAATAAAGGTAGGAGATCCGAATGCTCGCCGTGGTGGAAAGAAAGGACCTGCAACTAATACAACATCCCGATTTCAAGTTAGATTACGTGAATGGGATGTTTGTTTGTACGTATGTGGTCCATACACCAGTAGGTAGAGCAACGACTCTATTTACGGCTATGCCTAAGGTCGAAAATAACGACCTAATCCTTCAGGTCCTGTTCGCTAATATCCGCTTACCTAAGTTGGCCTTCATCTTCGGAGAGAAGATTAAGAGTAAGATTAGGGATAGCTGGAGCAAGATAGGCGAACAGGTCATAGAACAGGTAAATCGAAAAACGAAACTACCTGAAAACCTAATCGAGTTCTATGCCACAGAGACTGAAGGGAACATCAGGATTAAGATTGGTGCCATCATTGGCTACTATGAGGGGCTTTATCCTGGCCTGCCATATAGACCGCAAAAGCTTAAATTCGAAAAAGACTATATCGGAATCACTCTAGAACCACGTTATGGCAAAGAATAAGAAAAACTCAGTCTACCAAGAGGTTGCTGAAGAGATGAAAGATCTCATCAGTAATCAAAATGATATGGCTAGAGCTTATAGTAGCAATAGCATGATGAAGGAAGATTCCTTCCAGCAATACCAACTAGAGAAGGTGCGTAAACTCGCCAATGAGGCGCTGTATAAGAATCAAGATAAGGCTATCTTCAACGCTTTTAATAGTGACTCCTCAGAACTATCTGAAGTAGTTGGTAAAACTGATGCTGCTGAACTTGCTGCGTTTGTTGATCAACTCATTGAAGATACTAAAAGCTCCCCTCACTTAAGCGTTGAAGAGAAACAAAAAAAGATCAATGCATTTAGGAGTTGGACTCTAGATGAGGCCCGCGCCGCAAAGAAACAAATCGATGCTGATTACTTGCTACAACAAACAATACCCGAGCCTGCCCTCTTCTCTGCTGCGGTTGCCATGGCTGACGAAAAAACCCCTGCAACTAATGAGGAAATCGAAGAAGCTGTAGCACAGATAGAAAAATTCGCCAATAGAAGATTCATTATCTTCTATGACTTGGTGAATATCGATACGGGTCAAAAGGGTTTTGATGTCTACATTAGAGATCCATTACTCAATACCGTACTAGATGTGGATGGGGTATGGACTCCTACGGAACTACTAGAACTAAGAGACGAATACAGCATAGGTTATGAATACTTCAAGTTCTACCTTGACATCGATCCTTTATCTGAGGCGGGCCAAAGACAAGCAGGGGTAGCTACTGCCTTAATTGCATCGCTGCCTATAGACAACAAAGACAAACTAGACGAAGGTATCACCAACCTTTGGAACGAAACTCGCAAACAACAACTAACTCAAGCAGTCTTTGATAACGATCCATTGAGACAAAACCCTTTTAGTATACCAGTAGTCACTTCGATGGAGTATAGTCCCATGCCAACAACTGTAATCGAACAAGCACAAGGATATATCAAAGAAACACAAACTGCACTAGATGAGATGCATAAGATCCTAGATGAATTCAATCAGGGTATGGATCAAACATCAAAATCTCATGGGCAATTCCAAGACATCATGGACAGCAAAGTCGCAACTATGCGATTACTAGCTGAGCGACTTGAAGGTCTGAAGGACTCCAAAGAAGTTGCACCTCCTGTTGTCAACTATGATAATATCTTCCGCGCCATAATTACCGCCAACTATAATAAGGATTTCGAAGAATGGATGATTCAACAACCTGAAGTTAAGTCCATGATTGAATATGCGAAGGCCAGCAATGCTGACGCCCAAGCATTCCAATCCTCTATCTTAACACGAGCGGAACAACTACTACAGGATTTCAATAATCGAAACTCGAAAGTTGTTAATGATGGGAACTGGGATGCGACAACAATGCCCGCTGATGGTGTAGTGTTGACTCCCAATCCCATTTGTGAAGATACTATAGCAGCGCCCGAACCCTCAATGAAGAAGGAGAGTAAGGTCATGGGTAAGATCAATCAGTCTGATGCTCTTCGTGACGTATTCTTAGCAGTCATTCGTGATTCAGCAAAAGAGTACTCGCCCGCCGAGTTAGCTAAGGAAATCGAAAGGCATATTCCTCATTTGCCTGATGGTCACCCCTATAAAGATCTACTCGGCCCCCTGCGCCAACAACTAGAACAAGGCAATGACACCATTGCTAATCTAATCCTCAAAGAAGCCCTCACAACACGCCAGCGTGAAATTAAGAAGGCTTTAGCGCAGGCGACAACCAGTGATGATGTAGAGACCGTCATCGAAGAAGCAATCTCCGCTAGCGGCGGTTCTACATTGTTGACCGATATGTTGAAGATCGGTGGTGGCGCTATCGGTGCTGTTGCTTTACAGCAATTAGTCAAAGCAGCACAAGATGGCTCACTCCAAGCCGGTGTCAAGAAACTAGTATCCCCTGCCGTTAATCTCGTCGCAGGCAATAAAGCTACACCCGAGGCTATTCAAGATCTCCAATTCGAAGAGCTTGATGGCGAACAAGCTAGGATGTCAGGCCAAGAAATTGATATTGACATCTCTATCTCGGATTAATATAGCCAATACATAGGGCTTGACAGCCGCCTCTCGATATGGTACAATGAGGGCATAGGAAGACCAGACTATGCCCTCAATCAACTCAGTCCTCGCTATCATCTTCTCGCTTATCTTTATCATCCCAATTCAAAAGATCGACAGTTTCACGCCAAAACATCAGCCCGACCCAAAGGTTACACAGGGTTACGAGATACGCTACCTCTGGATACGGGCCGCTCGCACCGATACTATACTGGGGAAGGTCAACTCTATGAGTAGACCACCATGTAGCTAGCACAGTAACCTGGAGGCTCGTATGGAATTGCTGGATCTGTTGAAAACTGCACTCAAAGATGAGGCGACATCTGCTTCAGCGAAAAGAACGACACTCGATCTGTATGCTGATTATGATGAGGATGACGAAGAAGAAGAAGACACAAAACAACTACCCCCTTACTCAGCCGCTCAAGCGGCGTCATACTTTACTTCCCAAGTCTCGTTTGTTAGGAATAGAAAAACAATCCGTGGCGTTGTTCTTGGCGCTGCTTACTCTATTCCTGATAAGCAATTCTGTCTGCTAGTTGCTGAACATAACACAACTGTCAAGGCTCAAGTTGTCACCGATGGTGCATACTTACATCTTGATAAGTACACTCTGTGGACTCATACCCGAGTTATGAATCCTGATAATCACTTCGAGTTTCTGAGACTTGATCTTACGGAACAAGAAAGCGGATTCAATCAGGATGAAAGACTTCCTTCAGCAACTGTAGATGTTCCCGAAGTAGGTGATCGAGAAGAACAAATTGCCAAGTGGTAGATAAACAGTTGGCGAAAGAGTACGGGGCGGGGTAATTCCCGCCCCGTAACCTTGCGTTACCTTCCAATCCGTTGCCGTGGCCCTTATGGGCTACCTCTGGATATCGGCCCGGCCCGCCGATAATAAATCAGGAGTATTCTACGATGGGCTACAACCGCAAGCGTTCTGATCGAACTGTTGATCCTCTTGAGGAGCGACTGCACGAGATTGCGAGGATGATTGAGACTGAACCCGATGATGAGACTTTCAACTCTTACACTCGGATGATGATCAAGCACTTCCGCCGCTACAGTGTATCTAACACCTTCCTCATTCTCATTCAGCGCCCTGAAGCAACTTGTGTCAATGCTGCTTCCCGCTGGAATGAGTTGGGCTGGCAAGTTCTGCCGAATGAAGTGGGCATGAAGATTCGTGTCCCGAAGGGTTGGAGTAAGGATATTGTTGACGACAAGACGGGTGAAGAGAAGACCATCAATGGTACTTCTTTCCCCATGATTGGTCGAGTCTTCGATATCAGTCAGTGCGAGAAGATTCCCGATTTCGAGGGTGAGTACTTTGACCCCGCGATGACTTTTGAGGCTGACCCTGGTGAAGATGCCAAGCCTATTCTCGATGCTTTGGTTACCATTGCTGAAGAGAATGACTATCCTATTTCCTTCAAGCGGATTGGTTTCGCTGAAGGTAATGCGATGGGCTATGCTTCCAAGTCTTGGACTGGCGAGCGCAAGATTGTTATCGACAACTTGTATCCGTCCGGTGTTCAGGCTTGTGTCGCTATTCACGAAGTGGCGCACCAGCAACTTCACCTTTGCAAGTTTGGTGAAACTGAAATGGCCCATGCTCTTCGCGAAGGTGAAGCTGAGGCTGTTTCTTGTTTGGTCATGCACCACTTTGGTTTCGACGTTGGCGCTAACAGCGCAGCGTACATTCGCAATCATGGTTGCAAGTACACGGCAATCATGAACTCTATGCGGCGCATTCTTGAGTGCTCGAACTGGATCATTGATCGCATCCTGGAGGTACAGGACAATGGGTAAGATTATCGACAAGTGGCTACAACTGACTCAGATTGACAATCAGACCGGAGTGGTGTCCCCGATTCTGATCGATGTGAACGCAATTACTTCCGTGGTTGAGAGTAGTTATCGTTCGGGAACTCGGCTGATCACTTTCTCGATTGGTAGTGAAAATTGTAGCACTGCCTTTGTGATGGAAACTGCCGAAGATATCATCGCAATGATCCGGGCAATCAGGGAGCCCAAGAATGCACTGGTTGCTGTTTGGGTCTATGATGAGCAGGACGATGAAGACGTTTTGTTGGGGCATGTTCTTGTTGCCGATAAGTATGTGGACAACTGCCATAGTCTCATTGACAGTAAGTGGCAGCGCTACCTCTGTTATACGGGCCAGAATATACCAAACTTCATTGAACATCTTGTGAAGGACACCCCGGAAATCTTCTCGGTTGCGACCGAAGAAGATATTCGCAAGATCACACTGTAAGGAGTTCCCCATGAATATCGCACGAACTGGCGGTAAGACTGTTGCAGAGATTGCGGCTGGTATGCCGGTCATTACTTCTGAGCCTCAGTGTGGTCACTATACTGGTTGGGCTCCTAAAGCTCCCGTCGTAAAGTGGGGTGCGCGAGGGATCATTGATGAGTATTGTGATCCCAAGAAGAACGGGTTCGGTACTAGGTACGTCACCGCTTACGTTATCAACCTTCTGCATGACAGACAGGAGATGTGCTACACTGATATCTGGCATGACGGGAAAGTCGAAAAGGTAACGACTGCCTTCAAGAAGTGGCTTTATCAGTGCATCATCGCACTGAATAGGCGGGGCAAGAAGATGGATCCCGCCGTTAGTCGATCCTCTATGACCCTCATTCAGTATGAATCGCCTGATGGTCTGTTCCACTTCGTCGCTAACGCGAAGAACAGTGGCGGCTACATGTACATGTACGCCTGGGTTGATCAAGGAGTTGATCATGAGTGAGTACTACAAGGTCACATTTGCTAATGGTGACTCGGTTGTTGCTGTTTCAACTGACGCCCTTCATGCTCGAACCATGGGCACCCTCAAATACCTCGAAGAGAAAAATGCTTCGCAGCAAAAGTACTCGCAGCAAGAGTACAATGAACTCTTCAAAAGTATCGTTTCCTCTGAGCAATTTGACTATACCCCTGAAGTCGGCATGGGTGTTAGCCAGTTCATGTTTAGCGATGTGAACCCGTATACGATTATCAAGGTGATTTCCCCCAAGAAGATCGTAGTGCAGGCCGACGACTACAAGCGGGTCAACTATACGGAGGAGAACTTCTTCAGTGGACCACAGGAGTATGAGTATACACCTAATCCCAACGGTGTTACTCGCGTCATCACTCTTCGCAAGAATGGTCATTGGCACCAGGAAGGCGAGAGTATGAAGAGTGATCGCTGGTGGCTTAATCTGCGTATGCGCCACTATGACTTCAGCCGCTAGGGGGAACAACATGAGCCTTGTAGACTGCATCAAGACCGCAGAAGGGTCACTCAAGCTGTGTGAATGCAACTATGGTCAACTGCCTTGTGAGATTTGGCAGTACTATGGTTATCTCTACTACATCCACAACAACGCAGTGGTTGCTATTGTCGATGATTCTCCTGCCAATCATCGATATGTACTGGAACGGAGGATTGATTCTCCGTTGCCTGAGACCATGAGGGAGATAGCCGCACTAGAAGATAGTGTTGGTTGTTGTGTTCTCGCAGGAGTACCTGATCCTCCCAAGAGTCATATCGTCGAAGTCTACTATAGCGACGACGAATATGACAAAATCTATCTTGGTCGGGTGCATACTTGCTTGAGTCGGAGTGACGCTGAAAGTTTGATAGCACACTCCTGGAAACAGTACCGCGAACATGATAATGAATTCGACGGTGATCCTGGCTCGTTTATTGATTGGATGCTCAAGAGAACCAAAGAGTTGACACTTGGGGCTCAACACTCGGAGATAATCCTCAACCCGTAACCTTGCGTTACCCTACCGGAGCAATCCGGTAGCCAGCCCGTTATGGGCTACCTCTGGATATCGGGCCTGGGTGCCGATAGTATATAGGGTAAATACTAACTAGGAGGCAAGTGATGAAGAGACTGCACAACCTTTGAAGTGACTATCACTTCGGAGGTTTCCATGAAGGATTACAACATTCGTCGGCAACACGCCAAGAGGTACATTCGTAAGCGTCAGCACCATTTGTTGCGGCACTACTTCTACGTCTCGCAGGGCGTTAGTGCGGCCCAAATGGAGTGTGAGTATTTCACTAAGCCGGGCTTGTTGCGTAAGCATAATCTCACCCATAGGGGTGTTTGGGCTTACGCCAAGAGCATGGGGAGTTCTCACACTAGGTTGAGGCAGACGGTTGTGGATCTTGACGATGTGGCTGAGTACTTGACTGATGCCCAACTTCACAAGGTGCGTCATCTCGATCCAGAGATTGACCGTTGGGGTTGGGGTGATTAGGCGTTAGGCGGGAGCAATCCCGCCTTCTGCTATTTAGAGAGGGACAGATCATGGCTGCTAAGTACTACTTGTGTGTGACGATGGGCGGGGTTGAGTTTGGCATTGAGCAGGGACCTTTCGAGACTCCTGAAGATCGCCTTGCTCATGCTCGATTGATCTTCAAGGCAGCAGAGCCTGGGGATAATGTTGAGTTCAATCCCGACAATGGAGACAATCTCTTCTGGCTTGATATCGAAGATGATGGCACGCCAACCATGGGGAGTTTCCTTGCATCGGATTTTGAAGATGATGAGGTTGACGAAGCCCTGAATTACTACGGTCGCAACGAGTAAAGGAGTAGTTCATGAAGCACTACATTTTGGTTGCTGCTAACGGTATCGTTGGTGATTTGGATCTTTCTGTAGCGCCGGGACCGTTCAAGTGCCCCGAAGGTCGGTTGGTCTACATCAAAGATATGTATCACGCTGCTTCGCTGGGGCAGAACACATTCAACCCCACTCGTGATATTGTCTACTTGCTTGATGTTGACGGTGATCAACTCACGTTGACTCGATATGAGGAAGTCACAGAAGAGAATCGCTACTACCTCGAAGATGGGGACACAATCTACCAGGATTATGAAGGCAATAATGGTATGCGTCTCTTGGTCCGCAAGTGTACGGCAACCGACACAGTGGATCTTGTTGTTGATCCTTCAGAACATGATGTGACATATTTCACCACAGACGATGGCACCTCGTTGAAAGTCCAGTGGGAAGATGGCGTGCCGTATGTTGTACTGCCTAACGGAGACGGGACAGTAGAAGAACCTGAGCTTGATAAGATCGAGGCGGCACTACGCGAAGCAGGAGCCAACGATCACTACATCTCGGTCATCATGGATCCCATTGACCCCGACGCAGGCGATCCATGGGGGCAAGCCTGGAACACTATCTCTTCGGAGATTAGTTTCTTCAAGGATCTGCGGGACGCAGTACAACGATAGGGAGTAACTCATGAAAAACCAACAGGATCGACTTGCGAGAGTGCTGGAAACGATTAAAGAAGATCAGCGTCACCGCATTTAAGTTGGTATGATTTACTGAGTCAGTCATACAACAATAGAAAAGGCAACATCATGAGCAAGAAACTATTCATTGTTGAACGCAAAGAAGTCCACATCCAAAGAGTTGCAGTTGAGGCCGAAAATGAGGAAGAGGCGCGTAGGCTAGTTGAGGATGATGATGGCTGTGTTGATCTCGAAAAGCCTGATGGCTCTATGGATCTCAAATACATCGACACCATTCCACAAAACAGTAGTTACGAAACCGATCTCTATGACGCTTACGAGCTTACTGTTACTGGTGACCGACTAGCGGCTGCAAGGCAACTCTATAGTGACATTCTCGACGAAGATGAAATCGAAGAGAAATGCGCTGAAATGGCGGTTGTATCGGCTGAACGCTACGCCGCCGACCCGAAGAACCCGAAGAACTGGAATAAGTCGTGAGTCAGAGCTACACCCAACTTTCGTTTATCGTGCCATTGCTTCCCTCAGAGATTGCATACCTGAAGGGACACAATGATGAATTGTGGGCGGAAGTCTACAGTCGTTTTATGAAGCTATCCGACCCCACGCTCCACCCGAAGTATGCTGAGCAGATCAGCAATGCCGACGGGAATAAAATGGAGCTTTGGTTTGAAGCTCTCGAAAACGAGTCGATTATTGTTGATGATCCCAATATCAACTTTGTTGAGGGTGGCCTACATGTCACCTGCGACGAGTGGATCGATCTTGACTTGGTATGTATCTTCCTTCAGTTGGTCATCGAAAACTACCCGCATCTTGGGAAGATCGGATTCGAGTATGCCGTGACTTCTGACGATATGACGCCGGGTGGTGGTTTCGGCGGCGGTGTGTGTATTGTCACCGAGTATGGCTACCAGATCATCTCCACGGAGTCATTGCTCGACAACAAGAATCGGGCTGCCATTGAAGTTGAGTGGCATTGCCCCGAGTGCCACACTACGGCGACTTGGACACAGTTTGCTTGTGCTGAATCCGGCGCACCAATCTGTGATAGCTGTGACGGAGATATGTGCGTCAAGGAGTAAGACATGGGACGAACACTGCACTGGACAATTAAGCGTACTGATGGACATCCCCTCAGTATTGGTCACTTCACGGCAATCGATGAGATTGGTCAGCACTTTGCCAACGCAGTACATTGGACTTGTGAAACCCTTTCACTGAGTCTCACCGTCTTGCCTCAATGGTCTCGATTTGAAAAGGGAGAAGGTGGCGTTGATCATGCTTGGTCTACCATCAAAACCAAGTATGACACCATCGTCAAGACTGGTGTTCCGCCTATGATGGCCTATCATCGTTTGGTCGAAGAAGGCTATTGTCGATACATAAGCACCAATGACACCATGCCCGCCGTACTGAATGGCTTCTGCAAGACTGCCGAAAATGACTTCAATGCATTCGTCGTCACTGTTGCGATGTTCAAGATCAGCATGGCCTTCCCGGAGTTGGTGATTACTCTCTATGATGAAGGGCGACTGTTGGAGTGTCCCATCATCATTCAGAACAATCGAGCACGCCCCGACACTAAGACTATTCAATGCACCATTGGTTACCAACTTGCTTCGGGTCTGTTTTCGCCTCATGTGCGACAGATTGATATGCAAGTTAATACCGACTGGTGTGAGGAAGCTCGGCGGTTGTGGGAGATTGATCAAAACTACAGGGACTACAATACGAACCATTGGGGGATCGAGCAGTGTATTCGGAGTGATTGTAACTTCTTCTGCGATTATGGTGATGTATTGGAAACCCCGCCGGTGATTCAGAAGAAGTTCTGGAAGTTGTATCCGAATCTTCGAAAGATTGCCGATTCGGTATTCTCGGGAGAAGAAGGGCCATATTCCTCAGAGTAGAGAAGGCTGCCGGAGCAATCCGGCACGCCGCCCGTTATGGGCTACCTCTGGATGCTGCGGCCCGATCCGACCAAATACGGATATCGGGCACCATGGCGGCACGATCCGAAATAGGGGCCATGCTACCTCTGGATATCGGCATGGTGGTACGATGATAGGTATGGGACGCGCCGCCCAGCCCATACCGGCACCACGCGCCGCAATGCCCGAACCGCAAGAGCGCAAAATATCAGGGATTTCTTCCCAAACCTCTTGACATCGGGACATGCGCAGCGTACAATGAAGGTATGGGGTGAGGCGAAACGCCCACCGACTACAACCAACAGGATAGAGGAACCTACCAATGAGTAAGAACACTGACACGACCACCACTGAAGCCACCACTGACATCTTCGAGTTGATTGCTCAGAAGAGTTCTGTTGAGGGTGAGCTTGAGACGAAGATTGCCGGTATCAAGGCGCAGGCCGATGCTGACATTGTTGCCGCCAAGACTGAGGCCGCGACGACTGTTGCTGAACTGACTGCTCAGATTGAGTCGCATCCCCGCCATGCTGAGATCAAGACTCAGCTTCTGGCGATGGCGAAGAGTGCGGGCATTGACATCGCTTCCCTGGTTGAGAAGGGCAAGCGCGGCGCTAAGCCGAGTGATGGTCAGCCGCACTTTGAGCTGGTCAATCGCGTGACTGGTGAAGTCGTCAAGGACAAGTCCGGTGATCCGATTCAGTACTCGCGCATGGTCTTGGCTGTCAAGCCGAGTCTGCTGGAAGTCATCGGCAATGACCTGAGTCAGTACGCACTGAAGAACCTGGATACGGGTGTTGTGCTGGATGACGAACTGAAGTTGCGCAAGGGTCGCGGCGAAGCCGTCGCCTAGTAACTCAACAGTATGGCGAAGTTTATCAGGGGCTGGAGGCAAGCTTCCAGCCCCTGTAGGCTTTCGTTACCTATCCCTCGCAATCCGCCGCGCGACCCCTTATGGGCTACCTCTGGATCCCTCGCCTATTCGACGATATACACTAGGAGGCCACCAATGGCACAAGAAATCCGCGTCATGCATTTTACCCATGAGGGAATGCACTTCTACAATGTTCATGGATTTATGGTCAATTATCCGCACCAGACCAATTTGCAAGCTGCTATTGGTAAGCTGCGTGTTGATGGGGAGCCAATCCCTCGCACGCCAATCACCTACAGCTTCTGGCGAGGCGATGCAAGGATTGAGCGTACATTCCTTCCCTTTGATAAGCCCGTTACCAACTGGGGGAGTGAGCGTGAAGTGACGTATTATCGCTATGAGCGAAATGAACGTCCTAACCCGTATAAGGTACGACTTCCTGAGTACTATCCTGCTGAGCCCTATGTATCTACACTATACGGGAATCATAGCAGGATTTTGACAGAGTTGGGTGAGGAACTGCTGCCCGAACTCATTCTTGATGAAGATGGCAATCATCCGATCAGAGAGTTCTACGTACTCAAGACGGTTCGCACCGAAACGATCATTGATCCTCTTGAAGTTGTGGAGCAAGTTGAACTCGGTGAGTTCGAACCTGCGATTCAGGTGCCTTTTAGGTGGAAGAGCGAGGCCCCGGCCTGCTACTATGCACCTGATGACACTTGGCATCTCTTCCCGTGTAGTGTTCGCGTTGCCGCTCTTGTACAGATCGTCGGCAAAGAGTATGAAGCTAAGGAGAAAGACAAGTCCAATGGCATCAAGAATGTCTATCTCTTTGATCGACCCAATGAGCTTGACTTCTCTGTCTACTATCGTGACGGTGGTAGCTTTAGCCGGAAGGTAGGTAATGAAGTTCTACGGGCTAACAACCTTAAAGAACTCGCTGAGAAGGCAGAGGAATATCTTGACGAACTTCGTCGTCAGGTTTCACTTGGGCACAAGGATAGTCAATGTCCGTTCTGTCAGGGACAAGGCATTGTTGAACGACACAAGATTATCCTTGATCCGGGCTGGGCTCGTATTCGTCAAGCAGCAGTTGATGTGTCTTACCACAAGACCAAGGCCAACATTGATGCATTGCTTGCGATCATTGATGCGGAGAAGATTCGCTTCTCTTCGATGAAGCCCGACTAAGAGGGTAACGGCAGGGCCGGGGAATATCTCCCCGGCCCTGCCGGCATCCAGAGGTAGCCCATAAGGGACCGGCTGCTGGATTGCTCCAGCAGCGCAAGGTTACGCAACCTTGCTGGCGTCACGGTCGGCGCGGTAGCGCAGAGTAGTCTCGACAATCTCACCAGTGTCCTTCTTGCGAAGGACATAGCCGGACAGATCCTCGCCAAGCTGCTCGCGAAGAATCGGTGCAACACTGGTCATCTGACGACGATAACCAGCAATCACATTGCCATCAGGCGCAACCAACTCAAACTGAGTATCCTCGGGCTCAGAAGCCCGAGTGTTGCGACCCTTGACAGCCTTCTTCGGCTGCAACATCTCCTTCATCAACTTGGCGTCGGGATGCGCGAGCAACTGAGTCTGCAAGTCCTTGCGGGTCACCGCATTCTTCGCAGTCAGGTCGGCAATCTTCGCCTCAGCATCAGTCTTGATCTGCGTAACAGTCGCAGTTTCCGTGGTGTTCAGATCATTGAGTGCCTGAACGAGTTCGCTCAAAGTAGGATTCTTCTTCACGGTCGGTTCCTCTCCATATTTGGGCTATGCCCGATTTGGTGTGGTGCCTCGGGCGTAGCCTTGGCAACGGTAGGGCAAGCGTCCCGGCTTGCTCCCATACTTACTATCGGGCCAGCCCCCCATTATCCAGAGGTAGCTACGGCCCATATACGCCTAATTGGCGCGATACGCGCGCCGCATTCCAGAGGTAGCCCATAAGGGCAACCCCGGTAGATTGCTCTACGCGGGGCTAGGAGGTCAATCATGGGCTACCGTGCCACGCGGAGGGTGCCGCGTGAGGGAGGGGCTAGGTGCCGCCGTCCCATACCTATCATCGTCTCAGATCTCGGGCATCCAGAGGTAGCCCATAAAGGCAGCGCTACCGGATTGCTCCGGTAGACCACGCCTAATAGTCGCGCAGGTAGATAAGTTTGTAACAGTTGCCCGTGGACCTATACTCGGCCTTCACATGTAGTAGGCGCAACTTCTCTGCCGCGCGTGCCCGAGCATCGTCATCATCATAGGCGTTGAACTCAAACTTGAAGTAGTTACGCTTCCCAGTTTTTGAGTTAGTGCGTTCGTAACAACCATAGTACCGTGTCATGATTCCTCCCTCTTGAACGGCCCCGTAACACCTGCGCCATGAAGACCATAGGTAACAGTCTGTTTAGGACTAAGCCAGCACCTTCGGCATCCAAGTCCCTTACAAGTGTGCGGCATCCGCTGTGCAGTACCCGCAGCAATCTTGTTTTTGTTCTGGGTATTGATGATACTTGCTTGAACAGCAGGACAATCACCGAGACCGTCAACTACTGTCGTTCCAGCATCTAGACCAGGGACTACCGGGGGCGCGTCACCGACGCCAAGTACAGATGGACGAATAGATACAACAGCTTTATCATTGTCCGCCATATTGTTGAGCTTGATAAGCTCAGGCATGAAACCACCGAAGTAGTTGCGAGTAGGAGCCCAAAGAGCGACACGAGTAGCGAAACTAGTTGCCATGATCTTATCAACAACTAGCTGCCACTGCTTCACATAGTTGGGCGAGTAGAATTCACCACTACTATGCAATCGGAAGAAGAGAGTATCATTCCCCTCTTTAGCTTCACGAACACTGTATCGTCCTAGTTCGTATACGATACGATCCGCAAAGTCTTCCCTCTGACTACAGTAGTAGGAACGCGCAGCGGCTCTTTGAACAGTTCGAAAAACGAAGTTCCCGCCCTGTGCGTAACACTTGAGGCGACACAATTCTGATGCTTCACCGAAGCAACAAGTCCCGCCACGAGTAATAGGACCAGCAGGAAGATTGAAATAGTAATCTACCTTGCCTTCACCCTTCCCTGCTTTTCCTCCACCAACTAGAGTACAGGTTTGCAATTCCCCGGACATGAAGTGATCAAAATCATATCCGTAAATCGACTCTCCGCGTTGTAAGCGCATAGCCTTCTCCTGCTATATATCGTCCGTCTGGGCTGGTATCCAGAGGTAGTCATCTCTGTAACCTAATGTTACCAGGACTTGACTTCGCTCCAGCGCTCAGTGTATACAATATCTTCTTTGCGAAGAGATGTACATCGATTAGCTTGGATCTCGAAGAAATCGAGCGCTTCCTGTAATGAAAAGAATCGAAGTCGATTGTAATGACCCTTTTCGTAGGGATCATGATTACCTACTACACCTGACCAACTTCGATTCCCGAAATTATCATTTCGATACAAGGTTGCGATCTGATTGCCGTGTTTATCATTGATGTCAACAGTGTGCAGGATAACAACAAATCCCTCACGAGGGCTTGGCTTCTCAGGGAACGCCTCAACATAGTCACGGATCATGGGACTCTCCTGGTTACTATCGGCACCCCGCGCCGGGATCCAGAGGTAGCCTGCTGGCTCGCCCTGTCATAATTATAGCACGATAAAACTCGAAAGTCAATACCATAAAATTGAAAATATGAATTTCGTATATTGAAAGTACTAAAAATGTATGGACTTGTATATCGTGACTTGTTGTGGTATGCTAAGGGTATGAGAGCCCCGTGCCGTGCCATGCCACGCCACCTCTGGATCCTGGGCCGCACCAGCGATAGGATATAGGAGTTACCCGCATGGCGAACGACCGTATTACCCGTATGTTGGAAAAGAACCCCAAGCTGACCTTTACGGTTGAGTTGGGTTGTGGCGAGACTTACAATTCAGGTAAGTGGACCCTGTACTCTCATGGAGTGTATGAGCGAGGTTCCGTACTTGAAGGCCAACCTTGTCGCAGTTTCATCGAGAACTTCGACAGCCAAGAAGAGGCTATTGTCTATGTTGAGGAAAACGGTCTTACCTCCAAGACTCGGGTTCTTGACGGCGGTGGCACTACTTTCATTCCTACGGAACAGATGGTAGCTCATCTTCCCGATGATGATGACTATTGATTAGTTCCAGGAAGACCTGAAAGTAACCTTAGGTTACGGCTCACGCGGCGCAATCCGCTGGGCTGCCCGTTATGGGCTACCTCTGGATATTGGCTGGCGGTGGCGATTATACATTAGGAGTGCATACCATGGCTAATACGACCTACGATGAGTTTCTGACCAAGGCGCGCGAAGATCAGCCCGATCTTGTTGAACGACTGAAGATGTTGTGTAGCCCTCGTGTTGTCAAGACCGAGACGGGGCAGTTGACGGCTATGTTGGCGTACTGTCTTGGCGTCGATGAGGGTTGGACGAACCCCAGTATTGTTTCTTTGTCTGTGACGAGCGATAACTTCCTTATGGGGCGAAAGAGTTACGCGGGCGATGATGAAGAATCGTGCTATGAGGGTGGCGGTGACTTCTTTGGCTCCGCTGATGATCTTCTCGTGAATCTCAAGGGTTTCTTCAAGTTCATGCAGTTCAACGAGGAAGAGATTCGAGCCTTTGTTGATGCTGCGAAGTCGCGGGTTCGTAGCTGGAGTGAAACCTTCTCCTGGGATGTTCTGCTCGAAGCCTAAAGGGGCAACCAATGTTCAAGATTGACAACAACGTCTACGGTATCCGGTTTGATATGGATTCACTGGATATTCGAGCGGCATTGTACGCTGCCATTACTACAAGGTGGCGGCTGCTGTCGTGGGAGCTGTATGCCATCGGCAGTCGGATTGCCCATTGCTGCGATGTTTTTGACAAGACGCAGAAAGAACTTGACGGTGTTCCTCCCCGTAATCTGCATGAGTTCAATGAACGCATCAAGTCAGATATGGAGCGAGCACTTCAGCGCCGGGGCACCAAGGAAATCAGTACCGACGCCTTGTGCAAAGTCAACGACCTCAAGGCTTTGGCTACGACCGTCGATTACTTCATCGGTGGCTGGAATAAGGTAACGGGTGCTCAACTTCGAGCCCTGGAGCAGATAGCAGATAGCGATACTCGAATCTGCTGTGGTGACTTTGCGCAGTTTGTGTCTCCCTTCCAGTTCAATACTGAGGATGAACTGATTCTTCGGGAGTTTGCTCGGGCGGCTCATTACGAGATCTTCGGTGACGACTACGCGAGCATCAATCTTCGCAATATGCACCTGCCTTCTCGGGTTGGTATGTTGTATCAGTTTTCGAAGGATGCTCAGCATCGACTCGCGTGGGATCGTAATCCCCGTGGCGGGACTTTGTTGGATTTCGATAATCCGAACGTTCTTGCCATTGACCCTCGGGTCGTCATCGTGACTCTTGAACACAAGTGCGAGGAGGCATAACATGTACTTCATCATCCGCCGCATTCGCGGCGTTTACATCTACCTTTATCTCGTCTATGGTGACCGGGATGAAAAGGGAAAGGCTATTGAAGTAGCCGACTCAGGGATACTGGAACACTTCCTGCGTCTCCCGAATGATGGTACAAACGATACTCAGCCTTGGTACTATATCCACCAAGAGCCTAATGATACAGTTGCCATCATGGCTCGTGAAGAAATCCTACACCGGGAAAAGCAAAGGATTGGAGACCATATTGTACAGGGTTCACAGGATCCTAAGGGATTAAACGTCCCTGAAGATATGCGTGAGCGCCTTGTCTCATCTTTGATGTTCTCGCATTCTAAGACTCCTCTGGAACAGGCAGTAGAGTTCTGTACAGACGAGATAACGTACTGGACCTACATCAAGGCACTCCTTGAGGAAATGGATGATATAGCATGACACTCATCTACTTAGGTCTCGGCAACATCTTTTTCGTTGGAGCAGGTTGGTGCCTTACACTGGCGGCAGGTGGTCACCCCATCTTCTTGCTCGCCGCACTTATCCTGTTGCTTTTGGCTCTGTTCTTCTATAGCCAAATGATTAGGGCTTGGAACGAATAATGAACATCGACACCCCCGAACAAATGATGGAGCTACTTGATCGTCCCTTCTCTGCTGCCGCCACGACTCAGTTACTCCTTGTGGATGAAGTGCATATCCCTACTTTTGAAGTACGGGAACAAGCACAGGGCTTCCTGCTGGATCTCTTTTGGCGTGGTTGTTGGCAGGTAGAGATGACTAGGACCTGGGCGTGTTTTGCACCACAAGCTCTAGTTGCTAACTTCCAGACTAAAGATGGACTCGTTTCTCTTTACTTCTGGAATGGCCTCAATGCGGTGACTCTTCATCTTCATCGTTTTGCCACGCAAGAACACAGTTCTCATTGTGCAGGACTAATGGATAAGAGAGATGTGACCAATCTCATCAAAAGATGTTTGTGGGAGTAACGTAAGGTTACAAGCCGGAGCAATCCGGCACCCCTGGCGTTATGGGCTACCTCTGGATATTGCCGCCGCGTGTCGATTATAATCAGGAGTTCATGACATGGTGAAGCTGACAACTGGTTGGAATCGTGACATTGTTGAGATCCCCGACTGTTCATCTGTTGAGGATCTGATCAAACTGTTCCCCTCCTTTGTTGAGGGCATTGTTGAGCAGGTGGATCAGAGCATTTGGTCTCTTGACGATCCTATGCCGGCACTGAATGCTCACTTCCTCAGTGAGTACAGCAAGTGTTCCATCTACGGGATCATTGTCCTCATCGACGGTAAGTGTTTCGATGAGGAGTCTCGGTGGAATTACACCCCCAGTTATAGGCCCAAGCATGGCGAGAATGTTCGGGTCTGGGCTAATGGTGCCTATGTTGTGGGCTCCACTTCCGCGAGTTGTTATGGCGGACCAGAAGAAGGTGGCTGGTGGTATACCGAAGAGGATAATCACTTCGTGATTCGGTGCCGTGAATATGACGAGGCTGAGGGAATGCTGCGGCATATGCAGGAATTGAAGGACGAACTCAATTGGTGCATTGTCCCTGAGATGCCTCCGTTTCACACGCCGACTCATCGCCCGCATTACGAATAAGGAACGAACATGAGCAACACACCTGACTTCTCCAAGTACTCATTCGCCGACCTGATTCTCTATCGGTTGGTGCTTGTGGTTTCATGCCCTTACACGGTGCTTCTTAACTTTGTGCAGGAAAGATCGGGAGGCGACATGTCTACTGAAGGAGTTCGGGAAAGGGTAGATGATTGTCTAGCCCTCCTACTTCACAGTAATACCATTGCTGTTAGGGTAGATGATTCCGGTCAACATTTGTACTCGGTGCCGGACGGGGCACTTCCTATATCACTGCCCCGGAAAGCATCCAATGATCCTTCATGGGTTCCGACCTCACAAGACTTGGTTCTGTACTATCTGTACATGCATACCACTGGTAGGCAGAGCCAGATCTTTGACTTCGCAGAGCAGCAACTTGGTTCTTGGAACTTCCCGACGATGACGCCAATCATCGCCTTGGATCGGATGCTCGAAGCCAAACTCATTGAGTACGAGGATTGTGAATCCCCCTATGACGAAAACCCCGTCTATCGCCTCCCTCGCGCAGTGAGTAATGCGATTCACTATGGGGCGATTATCCTCATGATCCCCAAGACATGGCAAGTTATGCGCACTGTCTTGTGTGATCAGCCTCTTGAGACGAGGTATGAAATCGTGGAAAGGCGCGATGCTGAAATAGCGTCCTCTTTGACCTGTAATAGTCTCAAAGAAGCCGAGGAGCAAATCCATCAAGGTGAAATCAAGGACAAGAAGCAGCGCAACGAGCAACTTCATCGCATGTTCAGCTACTACATGAAGGAGTTCGAACATGGCCTGTATCGTGGTATGGAGATTCGTTCCGCCACAACTCTTGTCTCTACGATGACGGATCCCTCCCTTGTTCTCAAGGAGCAAGAAACCGCGATACTCCAGTCCGATGAGTTTCTGTCCTGGAAGGCAGGCGTTACTCTTGAGGATATTGATGAACGTGAGGCACAAGGAAAGAAGGCTATCCGTGTGATTCACAGTTTTATTAGTGCGCCGCGTCGAGTTGAAGAACTTGTTGGTGCCAATGGCGTAATTGGTCTTTATGGCACAATCTACGCCCTAGTGGTCTGGTAACCTTGTGTTACCATGCCGGAGCAATCCGGCAGCCCTGCCGTTATGGGCTACCTCTGGATATTAGGTGGCGGGGACGATTATAATCAGGAGGGCCATAACATGAAGGCCATGGACAATCAGTTTAGCGTGTACGAAGTCAACGGCAGGTTCATCATTGCTCGTATTGTCACAGTGATGCGTGGCAAGCGGATGCAGAAGTTGTTCAAGTTCCTGCGCAAGCGGGGGGCTGGGCATGGTTGTAGTGTTGGTACCGGCAATGAAGCTCTTGAGCGTGGGCTGACTTACAGCCGCAAGAGTGATGCGACCAAGCGACTCAACTCTTTGCTCCCGGAGAACTAACGTGCCCGACCAAGACTATACGCATGAACAGGCTACGTTGGATGTAGTGGAGGAACTCAACCTCAGTGATGAGGAGAGGCGAGCATTCAATCATGTCCTGGATCGCATCCTTCTGCTGAACATTCAGTACGGCACGGAGTTTCGGGAATATAGGGAGGCCCATAATGACAAGGGCATTCCTTTTATTCCCTTGAAGCGCATTGTTTCAACGAGTAATCTCGGATACTCACTGGCGACCATGTTGGGGCGAGAGATTCCCGATCTACTTCGGGGAGGGGACCAAGATGAGCAACCCACACCCTAGTTTGATTTCCACTAAGGAAGCCACGGCAAGAGTTCTCAAAGAGCTTGCTGTAACTCCTGAGGAAAAGGAAGTGTTGACAAAGTTGCTGGGGCGTATCCTTTGGCGACGGGCGCAACTTCGCGAAGAAACTGATAAGATTCGAGCAAGGACACCTGAGCTTGTGGCTCGGATGGATCAGATTCGCACGATAGGCGGGTTTGGAGATCTTGCTCTTACTCTTGTCTATATTCTTGGCGACGAGAGGTTGATTGATCCGGCTGGTAGCCTGAAAGACTGGTAAACCTAATGGAGCCACGCAAGAAGCCAGACTATGAAATAGAGGCGATGCAACGGGCCAGGGAGTTGCTGGCGATTACCCCTGAAGAAGATGCGGTTCTTTCTTCTATTCGGGATCGGTTATTGGCTCAGCGCCAGAAGCTGAATGCCGATCTCAAGAACAGAACAAAGAAAGACCCCCAATACCGGCACTGTATGCATCTCCTTGAGATGAGGTTGCGAGCCGATAAGTTCGGGCAGGCAATCGCTGACTTTCAAGGAAACGAAACAGCGTTGATGGGGTTCCATGTTTCTACGGATGATCTGGAGTAGATGATGAAGAATCTACGATACAAATGGGTGAGGGCAAATCTGGTCTTTGATCGATTCTTGCCTGATGATGCTATGTCGCTAGTTCGGCTCAATGGGAAAAAGACAAACTGTTGGCCCATAACTAGGGCTGTACATTGCCGGGGCTGTGTCTTCATTCATAACAAGGGAAAGTTCTACGGCATCCAACTCAAGTCACCGCGCCAAGTTTGTAGTATCTAGAGGGAGTCAGTCATGAGTGATCCGCGACCGTATGTTATTGCCAAGGATGGCACTGTTCATCAACTCCGAATTCTGAAGAATGGAGTAGAGCTTTACTCTGATCATAGCGTGGTCCACGCGGATCTGTTCTATGATGAGGAAGGCAATCTCGTCTTCAAGGGATTCGGTAAACTAGTTTTCGAGGCCGATGAGCCCGATTTTCAGTGGAAACTGAAGCAGGCCAAAGAGACTTCGGAACTTGTTGGTAAGGGTCAAGCACCTTGGATCAATGAGTTCTGTCAGATTCAGTGCCCACCGGGTATTGTTCGGCTCTATGTGCCCGAGGGGCTTAGTGTCTAGGGAGTCAGTCATGAAGAGCAACTTTGAGCTAGTGCAACTCGTCGTACTTGCCAACAAACTGTTTCGCGACCCCGATCTGTCATGGGAGGAGAAGTATGACAAGATCTTTGCTCTTCACATCGCTAGAGTGATGGAAGAGCAGGGATTCTACTTCGACTACTGTGATCCCGATACCACTTATGAGGATGATGTTCGGGCGTATATGACCGCAGTGAATAACAGGATGAGTAACTTCTATGATGATCACGATCAGATCATCAAGGGCCTCATCTCTAGTTTCGCTAATGGTCATGGGCTGCCTGCCACAACTTATCTCGCCTGCCAGGGACTCATTGACTGGAATTGGGGTGATGATGCGGTAGCTATCTTTGTTTCTCACATTGAGGCTACTGAGACGGGGTTCTGTATCCCCGGCCCGTTGTCAGGTGAAGTCGTGGCGGACAAGATCTATCAGGCAAGGATTCAGTCATGAAAATCGATCCACGAATTCGAGCCGCACTAACTCAGGAACGTTGGCTGTTTGCTGACGATGAGTTTCTGTTCACGAACCTGCAAACTCTTAGGCCGCCAGTGTCAATCTCCCCGTCGGCTGATGATGAGTTCATTGTCAACGTTCCCGATCCGTATGACTACGGCGACAATGAAGAGATTGCGGGTGTCATCGTCAACAGAAAGGGCGAATCGAGTAACCGCTTTAGTGATGGGACCATAGGTGTCCCTCAACTTCTACGGGAGAAGGCCGAGCAACAAGAAGAGGGATTCAGTTGTCGCACCAACTGTGATGCCAATACTTGGATGGATGTTCTGGTCAACAGTAAAGGTAAACTCTTCTACTATCGCCCTCAGGGTTGTAGTGATGACTCTTGGGAAGATTTTGATGCCGTCGAACTTCCTGCTTGGCATCTTGTGCGGCGCAATGATGACCTGGATGATTGGGCTATCAGTCATGAATATGGACTCAAGTCCGTCTACCGTGTGTATCTTTATGATCACAATCAGGCGACTTGTTGCGCTGAACTCACGCCCAGCCGTGAACTGAACTTCGTTGACCTGCGATACGAACTGAATGATGGCGTCGAACTCACTGATGAACAAGTCAATCAGTTGGATGAAATCATTCAGAATGCGTGGTCGGCAGGCGAAGATATCATCTATGTTCATTGCCACGAGATTGACGCTGTTGATCCTGAGGAAAAGGACAACTACCGCCACATAGATCAGAACCCGATGAGTGACAAGGAAGTCGTTGATCTTGTCAATGAAGAGTTCGACTATGAAGAGGCTAAGCAGGAAGTGCTCGAATACTTCCGCTGCAACTGTATGCTGTAGGTAACGCACGGTAACGTGCCGGAGCAATCCGGCACCCAGGCCGTTATGGGCCACCTCTGGATATTGCCGTCGCGCGGCGATAATAATCAGGAGTACGCATATGTTGAGCATGTCACCGTGCATCTACGAAGACAACACTGTTCGCGACGTGTTTTGGGGACTGATGTGTCGCAAGGATCAATTCTTCCGCTACTGTTGCGATGTTTCTGTTGAAATAGTGGGGCTGATTCATCGGGTTCATCCCCTCTTGGATCATTTCAACCGCAAGGTAACGAATCAGCCTGGGAACATCATCGTTGGTGGCGAGTTATGTCACTTCTCGCAGGGGCTGTGGCCCGATCACTTTGCCATGCAAGTCAAGTTCAAAGATGGCAATACCGAGTACAGTCACTACTACCAGAGTGACGACAACAACAAGGTCAAGATGGTCAAGATCTTGTGGCAGGGCATGAAGGACAAGGCTGCGCCCGCTGATGTTGCGACTCAGATTCTTCATGAAATCACGATTGAAGTCAAGGAGTAGACCATGAGTGCGGATGATGGAATCTACATCGCCAAACTGTTGCGACAGGGTAAGATCGTCTGGGGCGTCACTGTGCTTCAGAATGTCGAGAACCTGTTGGACGGTCCCGATCCTTTCGAACTTGCCGCGAATCGTACTCTGGCCTACCACAACGCAGTAGGCTATGAGAGTTTCGAGGAGGTTCTCGATGCCGCCCACTATACCGCCAGTGAGATGGAATACGAGACTGAGTATGGCATCCAGACCATCAATGACAAAGAACCATGGGTGATGTTGGACTACAGTGCAGCCTTGGATATCGTTGATCGTCAACAAGAAGCGTATCGTGAGCGTTCACGGCAACAGTCGGAATTGATCTCCGCGCAGGAAGAGGGGTATCGTCAACAAGCCCAAAGTATCCAGGAGAACACACGCCAGCGAGCATTGCCTTCCTTGCTGCCGCAAGAGGATGTTTACGAAGTTGTTACGATGACCTTCTGGGTCATGGCGGACCATACTCGTGAACGCTTCGTGGATACTGAGTATCTCACTCTTTTGGATATGATCGACCGTATCCGTAGTCTGCCGAACTTCCCGCGAGACATTACCTTTGCCTACAAGGATGAGGTGATCAACTGGTACTGTATCTACGCTCGACAGGCGATACGACCACACGAGGAGTTCCTGAACATCAACATCCGCTATGAAGGCAAACGGAGTATCGGAGAAGCGTTGCCCGCGCCTGTACCTTTCGTACTCGCTGACATAACCTCTGTGGATATCTGATCCAGAAAGACATCAACATGCTGAAGCAACTTGTGTTCTCGTTTGACGGTGATGGTCAGTCCTTTGCTACTTATGAGGCAACTGTTGCCCTCATTGAAGCAATCCTCGGCAAGCCGTCAAGAGAGGTGTTCGCCGATGCCATTGACTCCTGTGACGGTGGCTTCTATCTCAATGAACAGGAAAGTGTCGAGAAGGTCTGGGATGACATGCTGTACTACGCAGTGCCTTGTGATCCCAAGAAGGCCATGGAACTCATCCTTCATGAAGACAAGCTCGATTCACCGCCGGTGACTCTCACCTTTACGGTGAAGATTGGTGTTGATTGCATTAGCTCATGCGAGGATGCCTACGGAAACGAAGTGGCATGGCAACCAACACCTGAGCAAGAGGCAGAGGCAAAGAGGTTTGCAGAGAGAGCAGTTCGCGACACACTACAGAAAGCCCATATGGAGGCATTGTGGCGGGATGAAAAACGGAATTTGTGTATAACGCACATTCTTATCAGCCCGTAAAGAGTTGTGGGGGTAACGTAAGGTTACGAGCCGGAGCAATCCGGCACCCTTGCCATTATGGGCTACCTCTGGATAATTGGTCGGCGGGGCGATTATAGATAGGAGTAGAGCCAGCATGGAAAACGACACGAGACTGTTTGGTAAAGACTACCCACATCTCTGTACCGCTTGTCGCGGACAGATTGATCGGGCATGGGAACTTGTTGGTGAGGGACCGGACACTGATGATGATGAGGCAGCCTGTCTCTTCGTCTATGATAACCGGCTCTATTGCCAAGGGCATACTTGCCGTGGTCGGCTTGTCCAGATCCTGGAAGGCATGGATATTCCTACGGGTCGGTACACTGATTTCAATTGGCTGAATCGTAATCTCGGGATTCGCAACGGCGACAATCCCGATTACGAAGAGGCAATGCAACTCATCCGCGCCACCCTGAAGTGGCAAAGGGGAGAGTAACCATGGTCATCGTACACTGGCGAACCGAGCAGAAAGACAGCGAGTATGTAGTCTCTGACTATTCCGCTGCCTTTGATCTCTACTATGCCTTCCTGAACATGGGATGGGAAGGCGACTTTACTGTGATGAGTTCCACAGGGATGTTCTATGACATCGCCAAGGGATCAACGCCTCACCCAGTCAATGAGTCTCACTACACTCATTTGCGGAAGCCGAAGATTGAATACCATCTGACTCGTGATATCACGGGCGAGGTAACGATTCAATATGTCTTCCCAACCGAGGAAATGGCGGGGACTTGTGTTTGTCCTCGTGGCTTCCGTGTTGTTCACTTCAAGTACCAGGGGCCAATCAGGGCTCTTTGGATCGACAAGAAAGAGAACGTCAAGCTGCTACTCGATTACTTCTATCCTGGCTGGGAAGTCCTGTAAAGGAATAGCCATGTACTACACATTCCAAATCACAATGCGGAACCTTCATACTGGTACGGTGTTCACCGAAACGCGAGAGTTTACGGGAGAACACAACCAGAAGGGTCACACCATTCATACTTGGCTCAGGTATCTTCGTGATTTTCTCAATGGTAGCGGCCTGCCGCGCCGGGCAAGAGATTACGAAGTGCTGAATATCTCACAACCTAAGGCAGAGTATGGTCGGGGCAATGTGCCTTATGGCCCGCCGACACCACCTGCTCAACCAGTAATCCTCGGGAGGGTGTAAACATCATGGTAAAACAACAAAACGAAATAGATAAGCGGCTCTCGAACGTCAAAGACCTTCTAGAAGATTCAGGGTTTGATGTGGAAGTGGAAGGAGAAGCCGTAGTAGTTTCCCACTGGGTGCTCGGTGAATTGTGTAGAATAACATTTGATCCGGGCAGTGATGAAATCCCGCTGCCTACCCGCCAATTGCTAGTCGCACTGAAACACGCCCTAAAGATAGAAAGGGAAGGTTTGGGAATAAAGATCGGTGCTGATGAAGTTGATATCGTAAAACTTTCCTTTCGAGTACGCTGGGGCCAATCAAATGATGATGGGGATGAGATTACTTCTGGGTGGGCGACTAGGAAGATAACCTGCTACTTTAGGCCGGGGACCACTGAGCTAATACCCAAGGAAGAGTTCTTGATGATTGTAGCAGAGAAAAAGGCTGCCAAAGATAGGAAAATCAGGCTGCAAGGCGTGTTAAAATTCCACCAGCGAGGCAATAAGACTACGGGTACAAGAATCCTAAGATGTTGCTACAATCAAGGAGCATAAACACCATGTGGGAACAACTGCAAATCATCGACGAAGAAACTGCTGTGCCTGTGTTCGTGAAACGGAATGCCGAAGGTCACATCATCGCACTGGTTGCAACTATTGGCAACCAGCCCCAAAGTACATGGAAAGACGCGAATGGCCTGACCTATTCGGCTGGCTTAGGTAGCATTGATGAGTCGATGGATGAGATCGACAAGAAACAGAGTGCATGATGAGCCACCAAACAATTCAAGACGCGCCGTGGAAAGACGAAGTAAAGACACTAGGAGTAGAGGGATGTATCGCTGACCGACTCCAGTTCCATGGCACTTTGGAGCAAATGGAAACTTCTCGCCTGACAGGGGCGAGTCGTCAAACGGTGTTGCGTATCTTTGCCAAGTTGGTTGCCGACAACAAAGCAGCATACACTCCAGGGTTTGGTCCCGAGAGTGATATGGTCGCAATCACACAGAACTGAGGTATAACGATGGTAGATTCCGAAGGTAGGATCTTCTCCTCTAGGCCACTATACGTGCGCTTGGAACCTACTGACGATCCCGAAGTGCCGGACAAGAAGGATGTTGTAGGTTACACGGACGAAGCCTGCACTGAATTCTATTGTCGTTGGCCCTGGCATAGAGCCCCCAAACGGGGAGAAACTAAGGCCGTCATCAATAGTTGTCAGTGGCGACTCACTTGGCTCAAAACGAAGTGGAAGAACTAAGATGACACTCCGAGATATGCTGAAGAAACTGGGTATCAACTCATTTGATGACCCGAATATGGACCTGCCTCTCATCATCGCAACACCTGATGGTGAACGCGGTGAGTGTCGAGTAGAGGATGCAATTGAACAGTACATGGATCATAGGGATAACGAACTGTATCAGTTCTCAGGTAATCCCGAAGATCCTAATTACTGGGCCAGGGAAAACGTCATCGTGATTCATCGCAACTAAGGAACAGTCATGATAAACACAAATTCATGGGGCATCAACTGGGACATTCGCAAAGTCAACTCAGCAACTAAGTATCCCTCTATTCCGACTTACCACGTCTTGGGAGATCGAGGGATTCTTACTGAGGAACGAAGTTGTGAATTCGAGGGTGGTGTTTACCTCACCGAAAAGATCGATGGAACCAACTCACGACTCATCATTACCAACGAATACGATTACCTCGTTGGTAGCCGTGAAGAGTTGCTGTATGCTAGTGGTGACTTGCTGTGGAACCCGGCACAGCACATTGCTGAGCCAATGATTGAGTTGGCAAAAGCACTCTGTGGGCGATACCTACCGGCACCAATGATGGTCTTCTACTTTGAATGCTACGGTGGTAGTAACAATGGGAAGATCTACGGTGCAAAGCCCGGCTTCCGTTTGTTCGATATGTGGGCTACGAACCCCACAGAGTTCCAAGAACTTCACGATGGTAATAGCATCGAACAAATCTCGTCATGGCGACAGAATGGCGGTCAACCCTTTGAACCTGTGGTTTGCATCGAAAAAGTAGATACGTGGTACGGGCTCCAACCCGTCCCCTATCTTGCCATGATGGATGCCAGTGATCTTCCTGAGACGGTCGAAGATACTTACGATTTTCTCAGGGGCCACATTAGCATCACCCACTGTGCAACTGATGATTCACGGCAAGGTCGAGCCGAAGGTTTGGTGATTCGCGATAAGACGCGAAATACAATCGCCAAGATTCGATTCGAAGATTATGAGCGAACTCTTAAGAAGAGAGGGGTAATCAAATGATCCGCCATAAGTGACACAAGGTAACGTGCCGGAGCAATCCGGCACCCCTGCCGTTATGGGCTACCTCTGGATATTAGGGATCGGGGGCGATTATACATAGGAGTAGCATCGTCATGGAAACCCCACTCGAACAGTACACCCGTCTCTTGAGTTTGTACGAGCATCTTGAGCGTAAGCGGTGGATCTTGTCGGGAATGAATGGCGTGTATAACACCGCCTATCATGCCGAGATTGCCGCTGAGTACAAGAAGCTGCATCCCCGACGCAAGTATAACTTCATCAAGGCCAAGGCTGCCATGCCCGAAGTTGTGGATCATATCTACGACAAATGGAATGAGCGGGGCTACAGAATAACGAAGGCGTTGATCGAAAAGCTTGATGTACTCAAGCTGAAGATGGAAGACCTGTCCGAAGAGATCACGCTTGAGCCCGCTGACCATTTCACGAAGTATGCTACGGTACATACTTCAGCCTATGGCTCCCAGACTGATGCTGGTGGTTACACCAAGAAATCATGCGAACTGTTGGTTGCCAAGGCTGAGATGTATGGGATTGAAGCCCACATCACGTCACATCTGAAGACCATGGTTCATGAGATTCCTTGTCGTGGGGGCCACCAGTTTGGTGGTGTCAGTACCTACGGTTACTTCAATGTGTGGGTCAATCTTGATCCCATTGGAGTTAGGATCTTGAAGAGTAAGCCGGGTCTGACTCTTCGTGAAACCGTGAAGTGGTATCTTCAGCACGGGCGTAACCCTCGGGTGTATATGCCGATGTTGCCGTATGATTTCGAAGCCAAGAACGGGCTTGATCGTTTCGGCAACGATATCGAGCAGAACATGAAGGTGGCATAATGGAAAAGCCGAAGAAAGCGTATCTGTTGGTCGTTGACTTCTCAGGCGACGTGTTCGGAACGCTGCCTGAGTTGAAAGATTGTGTCTATGCAATCAAGAGCGACCCGTATAGTGGTACTGGTTGGATAGTTGCTTACGACACGGCGCGTAGTATCTACTACGCTGCCTGCAATGGACTTGAAGTCAACTTGAACACCGGGAAGATGAGGATTGGTCCGCAGCCTTCTGTTTTCCCGACGATTGAAGATGCCCTCAAGGCTTTGCATATCTTCCGGGGGCAAGAGTATGATGCTCACCTTTCATCCCAAATCGAACAGTTGCAGCTAGCGCAAGAGATTTTCCGAAAGGAACACCACAATGCGACAACTGCTACTCCTCCTGTTGTCCATGAAGATGAAGAGTAAGCCAGGAGAATGACCATGACGAACGACACACTGATTATGTGTATCTCCCTCCTCACGATTGCCATAGGTCTAGTCGCTATTGTCAAGGCACTCGTGATCATCTTTCGAAGGTAAGGTTATGAGACCAGTACACTCTCCAACCTTTAGTGAGTGGCTGGAAGCCACTAAAACCCCGGATCCGAAAGAGGCACCTGAAGGATACGCGCCAGTTACTAAAGCGTCTCTCAAAGATGGTGAAGGTAACTGTGATAACTTCTGCAATCACTGTGATTGGCGCAGGGATTGTAGCAAAGCCATTTGTTCCTGTGCGGCGCACGACCGCAAAGATGGAATGAGTGTCGTGTTCAAAAAGATAGAGACACAATCATGAGACGACTCAAAGCGGATGAACTCATTGTGGTAAATGCTCATATGCCGGAAGGTGCTACTTTCCAGGTTATGGGTGTTCAGGTTTACCATAAGCCTCACCCCTACTGTGTCGGTGTACATCATGTCGAACATGCCCAGAAGTTTGGCGGCAGGTTGAGTGCCGAGTGTATCCGTGATGGGGAACAGAACGGCAAAGTTCGTTGTGAAACGAAAGGCTGTACTCTTCCCTTCGACGAACACACCAAGGAAGACACACTTGTTGTGAGGGTGGAGGATAACTCACAGGAAGCTTTGCACGAGAATGTGGCACTCATGGACTTCCTCCGTGAGATGGCGAATGTGTTGGCGACGTGGGGCATTGACAATATCGCCCTGCCACTGTATTACCAACTCCCAGAGTATGATGACTGATCATAAAGAGTTGCGTAGGTAACGTAAGGTTACGCGCCGGAGCAATCCGGCACCCCTGCCGTTATGGGCTACCTCTGGATAATTGGTCGCGCCAGCGATTATAATCAGGAGTAGAGGACCATGGCTGCATATTTCACGGTGTGTAACGGTGCATCGATTGAGTGGCATGTTGGCGAGGATCTTCGCCGACTGGTGCGTCTCTTGGGGGGCGGCGTGGAACTAAAGCATGTAACCCAGGCGCAAGCTGACGGAGATGAACTTGAGCACATCAAGGCCAACTTCACGGGCTTGCCGATGCACAACACGCGGCGGGTCCAGACGTGGTTTGGCGACCACGCCCAGTTCATCGCCGATAACCTTTAGGGGAAACATCATGGCGGGTATTCTTCGGATTCACTCACCGCATTGGGATGAAGAACTAGGCAGTTGCGGACTCCACGGAGTTCCGACAACGCCTTGTCCTCAGTGCATGGTGGAACAACACCCTGACATCTTTGTCACGGTTGATCACGAGATGTTGGATTGCATGTCTCTTGATCCCGACTTTGATATCAAGGGTGAACTGGCACATGATGGCAGCACCGATTGGCTGCTCGAAAGGATCATCTGATGGCGAAGATCGTTTCATACCGCCCCGGACGGGAACCTATCCGCCGCCTAAACTCTGGTACGGTGGAAGAACTGCGCGACATTCTGAATCAGACCATCGCCGATGATTATGAGCGAGAAGATAACGGCGAGAACAAGCGTAACCCCGCCCCCAACTACTACTGGATCAACGACAATGAAGTCCAGGCAATTGACGCCGCCAATGGCGACTTGCTGTGGACCTGGAAGATTGAGGAGGAGTAACATCATGGGTAAAGAAGAATGGACTTCCATGAGGTTGCGGGAGATGTGTCAAGGGGTTCTTGTCCGACCAACTCCTCTGCCTCTACAAACCCAGAGGAACGTTGAACGCGAACTGTTGAGTCGCGAATGCACATACCTTTCCGACCCCCGAGGTATGGAGTTTTCCATGAGCTTCGAACAGTTTGAAGAGTGGGGCGAAAGCCTCATCTACACTGTCGAGGTGGTGTTCGGAACGGGGATCAACTGGAAAATCCCCGTTGATCATATCGCAGGTTGGTTCCGACTCCCTGATTGGTGGATGAAGCCTGAACTCCGATCAACTCTTGGTCAACCGATCAAGCTCTACTTCAAGTCCATCCGCGACAAGTTTCTCATTGTGGAGGATCTTCGCGGTGGAATGTGTAGTTCGGGTGACACTCTTCAAGCAGCAATTGGTGAGTGGATTCGCCTCTGGACTTACGAAAATGGTGGCGAACCTGCGACTGTTGCTGCCAACATCCAACTCATGCCGCACCCGAGTATGATTGATTCCCTGCTGGAAGAAGCCGGGGATCTGATCAACTACTGTGGTGTCATCAAGGGAGTCTGATCATGTTGCTAACGTGGATCATCAAGCATATTCTGCGCCCGCGATGGGTTGTCTGTCTCGACGAAGAGTACGGCAAAGGTGATATGGCCCTAAGGATTCTGGGCCGCAACCTTTACTACTACAAGTGGAATGACCCTCTTGTTCTGAAGCAGCGTCCCGAAGAGTACAAACTCGCGGGTAAGCGTGAATTCGGAACGACCGTCAAGTCACAGTTCATGGACGAACTGCCGGAGACCTCATCATGAAGATATCTGAATCCGAAGCGTTCGCACAACTCGCGATCAGTCTAATCGAGTATCATGGTGATATCACTTGTGATCTTGCCGTGGAAGTCATGAATAAGCATTTCCCCGACAAGACTCCTGAGCAAATTCGAGCCGCACTCGATAAGCTCTGCGAAGCTGATGCGTTCGCCAGTGATGGTGAATGCTACATGGTAGGGTGATATGGACCAATTCACACAAGAGGTGTTCCAGTCTTTCCAGGAAGCATTCCTGACCCGAGTAACGGGTGATGAAACAATGCCCGTTCCTTTCCATGGAAAATGGGATGGTACAACCTTCCCAATTCCTGGGCACCGATGCTATCGAGACTTTTTGGCGGGTTGGATATCTGACCACTACCCGGTCAATCAATTCCTGCCAATCCTCGATGAACTTCGGCATCAAATCTTTGGTGATGAACTCCCCACTGATGATGATGCCGATGGACAAGACATCGAGGATGAAGAAAGTAACTGCCAGGATCCTTGTCACCCCGACGATAACTGTCCCGAGTGTCAAGAGTACTGGGACAGGATGCGTAGTGCAGGACTTTGGAAAGATGGCGGCGGCTGGACTGATAAGGGCATGAGAGAAATGCTCAAGTAAGGACCACCATGGAACTCAACGAACCAACTCAGCAAGAGTTTCCCGATTTCATTGAAGTAACGGTGATTGAGCCTGCTGGTAAGGGCAAGTGTAGCATTCACCGTGATTCAATCGCAGCTATGATGGAAGAAGGTGCGGGAACTTCTATCTATGTCTACAACATTCCCGACAGTGAGCTAACCAAGGCGCGCGAAGATCAACGGCGAGGAATCAAGTTCTTCGCGAGAGTCAAGGAAACTCACGACGAGATTCGAGACAAACTTGACGCGCGTGTTTGTGCTGGTTGTGGTGTACATCCACGAAAACAGATGTTGTGGTATGTATCACACAACCACAGCAATCATTGGCTGTGTGGCGACTGCAAGAAAGAACTTAAGGAAGAAGGCCAGTCATGAGGATCATCACTCTTACTGTCTGGGGTAATGACCCCACCAAGAAGATTACTTTCGACGCTTCGCTGTTTGCGTTTGCGGTCGATTATGACAATGCCGCCCAAACCGCTCTTTGGCTGTACACTTGTAAGGATGAGTACCCCGAGGAAGCTAAGTGTCAGCTCATCACTTATGTTGTGGAGAACGCCGAACAGATTAGGAAGATACTTGAGTCGTAATCTATTCAGCGCCGGAGTAATCCGGCACCCAGCCCGTTATGGGCTACCTCTGGATGCCGCCAGGGATCGCCGATGGTAGGTATGGGAAGGGCCAAGCGCCTGCCCCTATACTTACCCGCACACCGCATTTGAATGTGTGCGGTCCCACTCAATGCACGATACGCTGATCTTTGTCTAGTCTTGAGGGGCGGCTTCAGAGTTGCCGCCCCACAGGGCACCTACTTCGGGGGTGCAAGGTCTCGACGGGGAAATGCTGAGTTCTACATGCAGGGCGAGGATAGTAGTTGGCCTCGTAAATCATCTACTAAACCAATAAGTGGCAACACTAAGGGTAACGTCGTCAGTCTGTCGGCCTATCGCGCTTCCCGCGCGAATCAGACTCAGCGCCTCGCTGCCTAGTAAGCAGTTAGGAGTGCGCACCTCTTACTAAGTCAAGTCAGAGCGAAGTAAGAGTACCAATCTGACAAACGTACCATCCTTTACTGCTCCCGGTGCCAAAGAGGTTGCTTGTTCTAGTAACGGCATTGGGTGATAGACAGAACAAGACAACCCTGTGAATGAATGTAGAATGAGGGTTCTTCGGACGCGGGTTCGATTCCCGCCACCTCCACTACACGAGAGTAGCTTATTGGATAGAGCTTCTTCCAAGTAGTCATGAATACAAGGAAGAATAATACCACCAAGGGCATCAAGTCCCGAGTATCGGTGGTAAAAGGCGGATGAACATCTGCCGGTGAGAGTTCGAATCTCTCCTCTCGTTTCTAACCAAATGCGCGCCAAAAGATGGTAACTTCAGGGTGGTAGCTGGAGTTATTGAAGGCAACTGAGAAATCAGTCATCTAGGGACGTGACGGCCTTCACGATCACGCCGGGCCTGCCGTCAAACTACCATTGTTGACAGGCAGGCACACTTTACAACATGGCCCACCCGTACCATATGGCACAAAACACGGGACTGCGCTTGAAAGACAGCGCGGCTAAAGCGTCGGACGGCTCTCCGGCTCAAACAATCAAACCGAATACACTAGGAAGTTTGTTAGTTCGAGACTATCCGACGCCAAGATTGACACACGCAACACGCATGGCTGCTCCTGGACAAGAGAGTAAGTAGGGCGAAATCTTCATCGCCCTACTACTCTTGTTCCCTTGCTTCTTACAAAATGCTTAGTGAGGCTGTAACTTGGTGTAACCTACCGGAGCAATCCGGTAGGCGGTCCCTTATGGGCTACCTCTGGATAATCGGAATCCGAGCCGATAATACACAGGAGTATAGACTATGGCAACAACCACAGTCGAGAGTGCAACTCTTCTCACCCCGGATGGAAACATTCGGGCGCAACTGTCGGGCGAGGATGGTCACGTAACTCTGACCATTACGAGCAAGACCGAGCACCCACATGATTTTCTAAAGAACATCGTGGTCTCGGTAATTCACAAGCCCGAAGCCAATCGTGCCGGTACGAGGATTATCGGTGGTAGGCTTGATCAAGTCATTTCCAGGTCCAGGGAGTAACATCATGAAGAACGGCATCACCACGGAACAGATGGAGATCGCAAGGGAAGTGATGGCGCAGGCAGTGTTGGTTGCTGCTGAAAGCGCCAAACTCGAAGAGTTGAAGGATCAGTTCGTCGCCGCCGTCGGCGACACCACTGTCCAAATCTACCTCGGGGATGGTGGGAAAATCATCATCAATGAAGCGAGCTTCAAGATCACCACCGCAACAACTGATGCGCTCTTGAAGGGTGTTCCCATCGCAGTGTTGGATCACTTCACTGAGACGAAGATTTCGGTGACGGCAACAAAGATCGCCTCGATGGCAAAGTCGGGTGATGATGTAGTCCGCTCCTTCTTCCCGATGCTCAATGCCAAGTTGGAGAAGATGCGCGGCGCGGCGCAGAAGAAGTTGGCACAGTCCGGCAAACATCTGTCGGTCAAGGTGGAGATTCCCAAGGCAACCGAGACACAGTAAAGGGGAACAACTCATGTTAAGGATTAGCGTCAAGATGTCCGATGGCGAACAGGACACTATTTGGTTCATCGGGCAAAGCCGACGTGGCGGACAAACTATTCCACTGCAAATTGACGGGAAGACTGTGGAATACTTTTTCTACAGTATTGCCGACAAAGTGGTGAAGCTCTACCTCACGGGGAGTGAAGCCACAGTTGTCCGAAAGTACGCGAGCTACATCCCGACTCATTCGGGGACGCAACTCACCTACATGGGAGAAACGGCCCAGTGGATAGTTGCAAACTGGGATGCCATGTTGGGACAGGCGTACCAAGATCAACACTTGCTCGGACTAGAGATTGAAGAGGCGATGATTCGCAACTCTTCGACCCAACAGTCTGATACGTAACAGGACGTAACGTGCCGGAGCAATCCGGCACCCAGGCCGTTATGGGCTACCTCTGGATAATCAGAATCCGAGTCGATAGTATATAGGAGTCGAGCCATGGATCACACAACGGAAATCGAGTTCATCTCTTGCGCCGACGCGGGCGTTGTTCAGCAACAGTTCCAGGAAGCATTGGATGAATGGAACGCCTGTGATGATGAGTTCAAGCATCACTTGGTGGTAGAGATCACCGACGCAGAGATCTGCTGCACGCATCTGTTTGGTAAGGGAATCCAGGGACTGAAACTCAGCCTCATTGGCTACCAACTCTACATGGTCAAGTCAGTGGGCGCAAAGACGTTCGCCTACTACTTCCAGACACAAGTTCCTTTGCCTGAGTTCAACAGTGCCGAGTATGCCTGGGACGCTGCTTTTGAAGAAGTCAACATCAACTGGGAGAATGTTGGCATCGGTCCCTATGAATTCTGGGGTCAAAAGTGCAATGATCGCAGGATGGCACAAGTCATCGACACCGACACCGCCTCCTTTGAGTTGCCCAACTGTTTCCTGGTCAAGGGAACCAGGGATATGGGGAGCGAAGATGAGTGCGAAGTCAAGGCGAAGTTGGTGAGTGTTTGGATCAATGAAAACGGCAAGTTGATTGGACAGTATCACTACACTGACGCCAACTAGAATTCGAAAACTGAACAGTTGAAAATCGGAAAACCGAATTTGAAACTGCTGTGGGGGTAACGCAAGGTTACGTGCCGGAGCAATCCGGCACCCAGCCCGTTATGGGTTACCTCTGGATATTAGCACGCGGAGTTGATAGTATATAGGAGCACATCATGGACGTGACTTGCGCAACATGTTTGGAGCCCTGGGACTGGTATCATCTTCGCTATGATGCCATTGGTGAGTGTGGGTTGAGTGAGGAGTTGGTCGAGCAATGGGATGGTATTCTTGGTCCCGAGTCTAACATCCCTAATGCCAAGGAACTTTTGGAGCAACAGGGCTACTACTTCGGGGCCAATGTATCGGCTCTGTTGCGGTGCCCCTGCTGCCACAAGAAGACCAAAGATAGCAAAAGGGCTGCGGCAAGACGGGAACTTGTCGAGATGGTTAGTGAACTGTTGGGAGATGATTCCGACGGTATGGCCTCTGTAATGGAGGGCCAAGATCTGAATCTCGGTCTGGGGGATGATGATGATGATGACGATGATGATGACTATGATGACGAAGAGTAGCTAATCACTACTCTAGGGTAAACAGTAGAGTATCACTAAACAGTTGCTCTACTGTTTACCCTAGAGCCGCATGTTTACGATCAATATCTAAAATATGAAAATGAGAAAAACAGAAATATGGAAACTTGAATATAGAAACTTGAATATAGAAACTTGAGTCCAATCCGACACGCAACCCGTTATGGGCTACCTCTGGATACCGGCATGGATCGCCGATGGTAGGTATGGGGCGGCGAGCAGCTACCGGCTACGGCCTTAGCGGATCGGCGGCGACGGGTTCTCCAAGTAGGATGCTCGCGCAGCGGATCAGCAGTAGTGAAACTAGACCCACAAGGGCCATGGACGCCAAAGAGACCTAGTTCCCGCAGTAAACATATCATAGGTCTCGCAGTGTTGAATAGGAGTTAGTCACTCTGTCCCTTCAGAGTGTAGAGGGAAGTCGGCCTCGTTACTCAATAAAAGCACAGCAGATTCGTGGAGGGTCGAAATCAGTTCGCCGCCCCTTCTCTTCACACATAAACTGTGTGAGAAGATAGTCCGCCAACACTGAACAGATGAACCCGTTAGCCAGACGGGGCAAGGTAACGAGTTACGCCCTAGTCAAAGGAAGTGTTTCGACGTTACTACCTGTTGGATTGTATAAGCTTGGGTCACTTCCCTGGCTGCACAATCCGGCAGGATGCCCGTTATGGGCTACCTCTGGATATGGGCGGCAGAGGGCGATAGTAGGTAAGCGGGACAACGGCAAGGGCTAACGGTAACCACTCCGTCGGTGCTGAGTCGCCCGACACACTGCGGAAGCCGATACCTTCCGTAAGGTATTAAATTGACGGTTCGGCGTCGGTCGGTCGGGTTGCAAATGCAATCCGGCAGGCTCTGCCTTATGGGCTACCTCTGGTTGGCAGGCCGACCCTTGCGGGCCAGCCTGCCAACTAACAGAGGGTTACGCGGCGTCGGTCGCCTTCTCGCGATCCTTGCGGTAGGTGAGCTTGTCCGACAGGATCTTGCCGGTGGCGATTTCCTTGACGCAGTAGCCGTCAAGGGACGCGCCCAGCGACGGGCGCAACGAGGGCGCAACCGTCGTAACCTTGCGAGAGTACGTGACGGGCGTGCCGTCCTCTTGTTCGACGGCGTTACCGTCCTTGTCGAACAGGCCGTAAACGGCCTCGCTGGACTCTGCCTTGCGCGCCGCCTTGGTGGGTGCGATCATCCCGCTAATCAAGCCAAAGTCCGCGTGCGACTTCACAGCCTGCTCGGCGGCTTCGACCGCCTCGCTCTGGGCGGTCACGAACGCTTCACGCGCCGTGGCGGCCTCCTGGTCATACTCCTGGATCTTGCTGTCGGCCTCGTTGCGGGCCGACACCCAGATCGACAGTAGCTCAAACACACTCTGGACGACAGGCGTTTCCGCCGGTGCCTGCTCAGGCTTCTTGTTCGCCATGACTGCGGGCCTCCTTTGACCCCATACCTACTATCGTCAACACTGGTGATTATCCAGAGGTAGCCCATAAGGTAGAGCCTGCCGGATTGCCTTGCGGCAACCCGACAAACTCTCTAGCGGTTAACTGCGCGTGCCGCCATGGCGGCAAACTCGGCCTTGCTGATCTCGCGTGTCTTGACCTTCGACGCGCCGGACGGGATCTGGGCATGATAGAAATGCCCGTTCAGCGAGAAGACCCCGCCGCAGTCGGGGCTACTGTAGTAGCCCGCCGAGTTGGCGAGATCCCTGAAGTCTTGCATATCCTCGGGCGGCACCGCCGCCGTACTGATGCGCGTTTCCGACGCAATCTCCAGCGACCCTTCGCTCAACATGCCGAGCGAACCGAGGACGATAACTTGTGCCATGTGCTAGGGCCTCCTTTGACCCATACCTACTATCGCCAACACCTGCCAATATCCAGAGGTAGCCCATAAAGACTAGGGTGCCGGATTGACACTAACGCAAGAGTCGCCTGCCTCCTTAGTGTACACCTAAGGCTAGCTTCTGATCTCTATTGTTACGTGTCAATCCGCCCCATGGGAGGAGCAAGAGTTTGACAGGATAGCCCTTCCTGTCACGTCGAAACGTTCACGGTATCGGATGCCCTTCTTGCCGGGTTATGTGGTAACCACCCATCATGAATCCTGCTTCATGCCCGTCTTACTCCCATATCTACTATCGCCACCAGCCACCAATAACCAGAGGTAGCCCATAAGGGTTAGGGTGCCGGATTGCTCCGGCAAGCGCCTCAGTGTGACGCGATCATATCATCCACTGAGGCAAAAAACTGTTGCAGATCGGCCCGTTGTTGGCGCTGTTGTTCCACAAAGGCGCGGGCTCGACGAGCCAACTCCTCGCTCTCCTGGGCTTCGCGTTCCAATGCCTCCTGTTCTGATTCAACTTCCTCCTCGCGCTCAATTTGATAGAGCGCGGCGATCAACACGAGGGAGATCAGAGACAACAGAAATGCCAACTCCATGATGTGCTCCTATACTCTATCGTCAACACTGGTGATTATCCAGAGGTAGCCCATAAGGGACAGCCTACCGGATTGCCAAGAGGCAATCCGGTAGGCTCTAGTTACGCGGCGGCGGTCGCGGCGGGTTCGCGATCCTTGCGATACGTCAACGTATCGCTCAGGACCTCCTGCGTCACCAAGTGTCGGACGCTGTACCCCGTCAAGTCAGCGCCAATGGACGCGCGGAGAGACGGCGCAACGGTCGTAACCTTGCGAGAGTAAACGACCGGGCTCCCGTCCTCGTTCTCGACGGCGTTGCCGTCCTTGTCGAACAACCCGTAAACGGCCTCCGATGCCTCAACCTTGCGGCTGGGCTTGGCGGGCGTCGGCGCGATCATGCCCGCGATGAGCCCGAAATCCTTGTGCGCCTTGACGGCTTCCTCAGCCGCCACCACCGCCGCGCTCTGGGCGGCGACAAACTCCTCGCGCGCCGCCAACGCGGCAGCATCGTACTGCTCAATCGCGGCGTCAGTCTCGCCGCGCGCCGCGACCCACTTACTCAACAGATCAAACACTGTTGCTTCCTTCGCCATGACTGCGGGCCTCCTTTGACCCCATATCTACTATCGCCAACAGTGACCAATAACCAGAGGTAGACCATAAGGGATTGCCTGCCGGATTGACCGCCCGCCGGAGCCAGAGCCACCCATCGTCATCAGTCGCGAACTGTGAGCGGTGTTCCAGACTCGTCGTGGCGCGTCAACCCGACAGACCAAAGTTTAAGTGTTGTTGTTATCATGACTCAGGCAGTTGGGCGATGGGTTACGGGATGTCACTTCTACCTAAACAATCCCATCGCCCCGAACCCCTAGTAACCCTGCTCAGTTACTAGGGGTAAGCTAAACGTTGGCGCATCATCACTACTGCCTTCCTCCCAGGTTTCTAAGGTGGGTGTCATCATAGAGCTTTAGCCCGCATCGGCGCGGGCGCAAACTCATATGGGTGTTCCGAGTCCGTATCCCATACCTACCATCGCCACCAGCCACCGATAACCAGAGGTAGCCCATAAGGGATACTGTGCCGGATTGCTCCGGCAAACACCTACAACTGTCGAAGGAACACGGACAACCCGCCCCACGGATTCGGGTCGCCCGTCAACAAATCCGCGACCTTCTCAATCGCCAACGCTTGGCGTTCCGCCGCCAACGCCATTCTTTCGGTAGCAGCGGCTTGACGTTCGACCGCCTTAGTTTGCTGCGCTAGCAGCATCGCGATTGACTTGATGACTTCCGCGTCCATGATTGGCACCTCCATCTACTATCGGCAACACTAACGATTATCCAGAGGTAGCCCATAAGGT
>Ga0209066_10000474_pt1 | contig 58879 bp, 54 predicted proteins | sample All_14_2_FD_187198 | JGI IMG/M metagenome (GOLD analysis project Ga0209066, IMG submission 187198) | Freshwater microbial communities in response to fracking from Pennsylvania, USA - Allegheny Zone_MetaG_DW_15 (SPAdes) (version 2) ...
CACCGCCGCCAGCAGGATGCCGGACCAGCCGGCCAGCCCCCAGCCTGCATGCAGATTGGCCAGCGCCGGCAAGGGCACGGCCCAGCCGCCGGCCAGGGCCAGCAGCATGAACAGCCCGGAACCACCGGCGATGGCGAGGGCCAGCAGCGACAGCTTCAGGCCGCGGATCGACGGACTGGTCGATGGCACGCGAAAGATCGCCCAGCCGGCAGCGGCAATGAAGACCAGCAAACTGATCGCCAGCAACAGCCCGGCGCCATACAGCCAGGCGGTCGAACCGGCCAGGAAACCGCCAGCCAGCGCCAGCGTCCCCAGGCTGAGCCCGGGATGGACGATGGCCGCGATCAACGCCGGCCGGGCCAGGTTCGCCCCGGCAAGTACCGGCAGGATCTGGATCAGTGCGCCGAGCATGACCTGCAGCATGAAGCCGATGGTCAGCAGATGGGTCGCCGCCAGCGCGGCCGGCGTCCACCGGGAGGCAAACAGCGCTTCGCCCTCGACCGCAACGAGCAGCCCGGCCAGCACGAGGAACAGCGGTGCCGTCAGGAAGAAACGCAGCGGCGCCGACAACGGCGGGCTTTGATCGAAGGACAACAGGGCCTGCTTGGGCTGCATCGGCCGCGCTCAGCAGGTGATGCGGACGGCGAATGTCCCGTCAGGCTGCAGTTCGGTCTGCCAGCGATGGCCATTCTGCTGCAACACCCGGTACAGCGGGTGCGGCTCGCGATAGAGCAGCAGCAGCATTTCCTCACCCGGTTGCAGGGTGTCGAGCATTTCCATGGTCGCCACGAAAGGTTGCGGCGGCTCCATGAAACGGGCGTCTACGGTACGTTCGGCGGGGAATTCCATCAGGCGCCCTTCAATTCGGCCTGCAGACGCTCGACCAGAAGACCGCTGCTGTCGGCAAGCTGCTGGTCGCACATCGGATAGAGCACGTTTTCTTCCTTCATGTTGTGCTGCTGCATCATGATCAGCAGGGTTTCCGCCTGGCCGAAGAATTCTTCGGAATTTCCATCCTGCAGCGCGTCGACCGCAGCATCGATGAGCTCGCGCATCTGCCCGTGCTCCATGCGCATGACCTGGGTCGGTCCCATGCTCATGCCGGTACGCGCCTCGAACGCCGGAAACAGCGTCTGCTCCTCACCGGCAAAATGGCGGAAGACAGCGTCGCGAAACTGCCCGAAAGCAGCGCCGGCTGCTGCCAGGTCGCCTGCATTGGCGGATTGTTCGGCAGCAGCGAAGAGGTCATCGCAGTGGCGATGATCCTCCATCAGGAAATCTCGAATGGTCATGTTGGTGTCCGACGGGGTTGAGGTGTATCAGCATTTTCTGCTTTGCGCACCGGCCGCGGCATTGATTGGCATCAAAGCCTCCGGCAAAACTCAGGCGCCGAGGATACCGACCTGCAACTCGTCGAACCAGTTGATGAAGCGCTGGACATCCGCCCCCTGATAAATGGCGCCATGCTGCGGACAAAGCAGGTCGATGTCCATCTGCGCGACGCGCTCGCACCAGCGGCGCTTGGCCTCGTTCGATCCCATCCAGCGTTTGTGGAAGCCCTCGGCGTAGCGGATGTGGGTATCGAAATTGTCGACGAACAAGGCATCGTGGCCTGCTGGCAGCAAGGCTGCACCGACATCGCCGGAAAACAGGATTTTTGCCCGCCGGTCGTAGAGGTGGAAATTACCCGACGAATGCAGGTAATGCGCCGGCAGGGCCTGCAGCATCAGGCCATCGAGGGCGATATCCATGCCTTCATCGGGCATGCTGACGAAGGTCTCGGCGGTTCCGCCGAAATGCGGAATGAAGCTGGCCCACAGCCAGCTGACGTAGCAGCGCATGCCCGGATTGAATTCCAGCCACAGGGCCAGCGACGAACAGATGTCGGGATCCTGGTGCGAAGCAAAGACGGCGCTCAGCGCCGACGGGTCGAATTCCCCGGAAAGCGCCGAAAAGACGGCGGGAAAAACCTCCGCCCCACCCGGATCGAGGAGCATGCCCTTGCCGCCGTGCAACACCAGATACTCGTTGGTATCGACCAGATGCCCCGGACGCTCCGGATCGCGAACGATGGCAATCCACTTGTGATCGCCCTCCTGGAAAATCGTGTTGGTCTTCTTCACTCCGCCCCCGGAATCAGTTGGACTTGAAAAAATCTGAGCGCTGCAGGGCCTGCAGCGAATTGCGTATTTCCTCGACGACACCGTCGAACTCGCCCGAAACCTGCGCCAGCGATGCAGCAAAGCCCTGCCCGTAGGCAGCTTCGATCTTGGCCGACTTGGCCAGCACGCCACCCAGTTCGACCAGCTGGAAGGCGTCCTCCAGCGCCCGCTGCAACTGCCGGCGCAATCCGGCCAGGCGCTCCTGATGCTCGACGTTGGCCGCTTCCCGGCGGTGCACCACGACAGCCAATCCGGGCATGGACGACATCAGCACGGCATCGCGCAGCAGACGGGTGTGACGGATGTCCTGCAGCACCACCGAAACCTCGTTCACGCAACGGTGAATCAGTTCCGTCAGCGCTCCCATGCAGGTCCGCAGATCCTGGGAAAACACCCGCAGTTCATTGGACAGCACGCCGAAGCCAAGCGCCGCCGTACCGGCACGCTTGGCCAGGAAAATGGCGTTGAGCGCCATGATGTTGATCTTGAACGCGACGCCAACGACGGCCTTGATTTCCTCGTTGATGCGCACGATGCGCAGCAGATCGACACCGGCTTGCGCCTTGCCTGCTGCGGTCGACACCATCGCCGTACTCATTTTTCCAGGACGTAGGTACCGGGTGCATCGGCCAGCGCGGGGTACTTGCGGTTGGCGGCCGGATAGGCCTCGACCGCTTCACCCGTGCGTTCGCCAAGCCATGCTGTCCAGTCTTCCCACCAGGTTCCCGGCTTCTTCTCGGCGCGCTCGAACCAGTGCTCCCAATGTTCGTTGCGTTCCGGCTCGGCGATCCAGTAGGCACGCTTCGGTGGTTTGGCCGGCGGATTGACGATGCCCAGGATGTGCCCGGAAGTCGACAGCACGAAACGGACCGGCGCCTTGACATTGACGTACTTGCGTATGCGGTAGCACTGCTTCCACGGTGCGATGTGGTCATCCTCGGCGGTCACCGCATAGAGTGGCTGGACGATGCGGTCGAGATCGATCGCCTCGCCGGCAATCGTCAGCTTGTCGCGCTTGATCAGGTTGTTGTGCAGGTACATCTCGCGCAGGTAATAGGAATGCATGGCCTGCGGCATGCGCGTCGAATCGACGTTCCAGAACAGCACGTCGAACGGCGGCAGCGGTTCGCCCAGCAGGTAACTGTGCACCCAGTAGCTCCAGATCAGGCTGTTCGAGCGCAGCAGGCGGAACGACGTCGCCATCTCGGTACCGTCGAGGTAGCCCTTCTTGGCCATCGACTCTTCCAGCGCACCAACACAGGCCTCGTCGATGAAGACATCGATGTCGCCCGGATGCGAGAAATCAGTCAGCGTGGTGAACAGGGTCCAGTGTGCCACCGGTACCTTGTCCTCGCCGAAACGCTTGTTGGCCCAGGCCATGTAGGTGGACACCAGCGTACCGCCGATGCAGTAGCCAACCAGATGCACCTTCGGCTGCTTGCAGAACTCGGCGGCAACGCGCACGACTTCGTTGACGCCTTCAAGCAGGTAGTCGTCAAAGCGGATGTCGCTCAGGTCCTCGCCGGGATTCTTCCAGCTGGTGATGAACACCGAGAAACCCTGGTCGGTCAGGTACTTGACCAGACTCTTCTTGGCATTCAGGTCGAGGATGTAGAACTTGTTGATCCACGGCGTGACGATAACGATGGGCATCGCCTTCACTTTTTCCGTGGTCGGCGTGTAGTGGATCAGTTCGACCAGGCGGTTGCGGAAGACGACCTTGCCCGGCGTCGTCGCCAGGTCCTTGCCGACGGTGAAGGCATCCGGCTCGACCATCTGGATGTTCTTGGCCTTCATGTCGCGCTGGAAATTGGCCCAGCCCTGGCGCAGGCTTTCGCCGTTGGTCGCGACACAGCGCTCCATGGCTACCGGGTTGGTCCAGAAGGCATTGGTCGGCGCCACCATGTTCAGCCACTCGCGCAACCAGAAGGCAGCGCGCCGGCGCTCCTTGTCCGACAGGCCGGGGGTTTCGAAGAACATGTCCTGCAGGCGACGGGTAAAGGCCAGGTACCACTCCTTGATGATGTCCCAGGAGGCGGAATCGGTCCAGACCGGATCGGCAAAGCGCGCATCGTCGGCGTTTGGCTGGATCACGTCATCCGACGGAATCCCCATGGCCCGCCGCATGACGTGCGACTGCAAGGCGATAAGATCGCCGGACAGGGCGTTGACCGCCCGCGACAGCTCCTGCGGATGCATCATCCAGGCGACCTGCGCGTTGAGCAGCGAAGTCGTCATCCCGAACGGATCAATCGCCTTGCTGACAGCTTTCCCGATCGACTCCGCGGGACTCAGGCTGCCCAGATCGAGGCTGTCGTGTTTGGCTGCAGAATTTCCGGACATCTTGATACTCCTATCGACTGGCTACTGCCATCTTACAGCGTGATGAAGCTGCCGGGTTGCGGCAAATGGACTTCCGGCCAGCCGAAACGGGCGGTGATGGCGCGGGCAAAATCGGCCGACGCCCCGGCTTCGCCATGGACCACGAAAACCTTGCCGGGCGGCTTGCGAAACCCGCCCAGCCAGTCGAGCAAGGCCGCCTGGTCGGCATGGGCAGACAGCCCCCCGACGGTGCATATCTTTGCCCGGACCGGTACCGTTTCACCGAAAATGCGCACCAGCTTCGCCCCATCGACCAGGCGCCGGCCCAACGTTCCGGCGGCCTGGAAACCGGCTATCAATATCGTGCACTCGCTGCGTCGCAGGTTCTCACGCAGGTGATACTTGATCCGGCCGGCATCGCACATGCCGCTGGCCGAAATGATCACGGCGCCATGGCGGATTTCGTTCAGCTGTCGTGAGCGCTCGACGTCGGCGACGAACTCGATGGCCATCCGGTGCGGATGCGCCTGTTGCCAGTCGATCAATTCGCAGGTTTTCGCATCGAGCAGATTGCGATGATCGAGCGTGATGCGCGTCGCCGAACTGGCCATCGGCGAATCGACATAGACTTTGAGCGGATCGAGCCGGCCGCGCCGGACCAGATCGGCCAGCAGGTAAAGGATTTCCTGCGTCCGGCCGACGGCAAAGGCCGGAATGATCACGTTGCCGCCTGCCGCCCAGGTCCGTTGAAAGGCAGCGACGATTTCTTCCTCGGTTTCGCCAAAGGGACGATGCAGACGATTGCCGTAGGTTGATTCGATGAGCAGCGCGTCGGCCGTCAGCGGCGGTTTTTCAGGGTCGTTCAATACCGGCCGCCCGGGCATGCCGAGATCGCCGGAAAAAACCAGTTTGCGCGGTCGACCGCCGGAATTGACGGTAATTTCCAGCGATGCCGAACCGAGAATATGCCCGGCATCATGAAAGCAGACTTCGATTCCATCGACCGGATGCAAACGCTGACCATAGTTCACCGGCTGCAGCAGCTTGAGTGCGCTCAGCGCCTGGGCCACCGTATAGAGTGGCGGTTGAATGCCACGCTCGCTGCGACCGCGACGATGGCGGTTGCGCAACTGCCACTCGGCTTCCTTTTCCTGGATGTGCGCGCTGTCCGGCAGCAACACGTCGACCAGCGCCTTGGTCGCCGGCGTTGCATAGACCGGTCCGCGATAACCCAGCATGCTCAGGCGCGGCAGCAGGCCTGAATGGTCGATGTGGGCGTGGGTCAGCAGGACGAAATCAAGCCGGCGCACGTCAAAACCGAAATCGAGCGCCCGCTCGTTCTTGTGTCGCGCTTCGGAACCACCCTGGAACATGCCGCAATCAACCAGGAAACGAAACTCGCCGGTATCCACCAATGTACAGGAGCCGGTCACTTCGCCAGCCGCACCAAAAAAGCCTAGTCGCATGTTTATAATCCTCCCGACTTGGCGTAGCATGAACCCCAATAAGGCGGAAAGCAACGCCAGCAGACCATCTCAGGAGGTAAAGCATGTTCAGGCACATTCTCGTTCCGACCGACGGCTCCGAACTCTCCCGCGCCACCGCAAAACGCGCCGTCGCCTTTGCCAGCGAAGCCGGCGCCAAGGTCACCGCGTTCTACGCCAAGCCCGAGTACCCGATTGCTTATTTCGGCGAAGGCGCCCTGATCGATCCGACCACCCCGGAAAAATTCACCGAAATGGCCGATCAGCAGGCTACCGAATTCCTCGGCGAAGTCGCCGCCTGGTGCCAGGAAGCCGGCGTCGAATGCAGTACGCTATCGGCAACCAGCGACATTCCCTACGAAGCCATCATCGACGCAGCGGACAAATCCGGTTGCGACCTGATTTTCATGGCCTCGCACGGCCGGCGTGGCATCAGCGGTTTCCTGCTGGGCAGCGAAACGAACAAGGTCCTCACCCATTCCAAGGTACCGGTCCTCGTCTATCGCTGACCCCTGCCGCAGCGCCCGGATTCCCGCGCCGGCGATCCGCCATTCATTCCCGTGGTCGTCGGCCGCGGCCCGTTGATGCCTTTCATCCGCTCACGATTCAGTTTCCAGCGCCAGATACTCCTGCCGGTCAGCATGGCGCTGCTTGGGCTACTGCTCGTCTTCGCCCTCGGCTTCTGGCTTTATCTCGGCCAGATTGAACTTGCCCGGACGCTGCAGACGACCAGCCAGGTCCGGATCGCCTGGGACAGGTTGCAACAGGAGAACACCCAGCACCTGCACTGGTTCGCCCGCGAAAGCGCAGCCGACCCGCAACTGCGCGAGGCCATGCAGCGTGGCGACAGCGATACCCTGCTCACCCTGACGCGACAACGCTTTGCCAAATTGCGCGAACAATTCGGCATCAGCCACTGGTATTTCATCCGTCCGGACCGGCATACCCTGTTGCGCGTCCACGCACCGCAAAACAGCGGCGACCTGATCAAACGGAGGACGCTGGCCGATGCCGCCGCCAGCGGCCGCCCGGTCAGCGGACTCGAACTCGGCCCGCTGGGCACCTATACCCTGCGCCACGTCCTTCCCTGGTACGACGGCGATCAACTGCTCGGCTACATCGAGATGGGCCTCGAAGTCGAATGGTTTGCCCGGGAAATCGAAAAGATCCTGCAAGTCGACATCATTACTGCGGTCGACAAGGCCTACACCAGCGAATCCGCCTTTGCCGCCGGCAAGCTGGCGCTGGGTTTCACCGGTTACTGGAACGAGCATCCGCAGATCGCCATCCTCGACCAGGGCAGGAAACGCCTGCCCGCGCAGCTGGCAACACGCTGGAATGCCAATCCCGGCGGCCTGCCGGATACGGTTTTTGCGGTAGACGATGCAGCCCGTTCGTGGTCGGCCAACCTGCTTCCCCTGCCTGATCATGAACGGCGAGCGGTCGCATCACTGGCAATCCTGCGCGATGTCACGGCCGAACGTGGCGAAGGACTGCGCAAACTGCTGTTCGCCCTGCTGGTCGCCGGCGGCCTGGCAATGCTGCTCGGCCTGGCGCTGTCGCGGCGCACCCGCGCCATCGAGCACGACTTGCAGACGGCACACGAGTCGCTGGAAGCCAATGAACAACGCTTCCAGGATATCTTCTCGACCAGTTCGGACTGGTGGTTCTGGGAAACCGATGCCGACCAGCGCTTTTCCTTTCTCTCCGACAACCTGTCCAGCCTGCTTGGCATCGATGCCCGGCAGATCATCGGGAAATCGCGCCGGGACATCATGCTGGCAAGCGATGCGCACGAACAGGCAAGAATCGATGCTCATTTTGCCGATCTGGATGCGCACCAGGCCTTCCATCGCTTCGAGTACCAGGCCCGTCTGCCCGATGGACGCATCGTCTGGCTCGCCGTCAGTGGTGTTCCGGTATTCGATCCTGCCGGCAATTTCCAGGGATACCGGGGCGCCGCATCCGACATCACGATACGGCACGAACGCGAGACCAGCGAAATCGATGCCCGCGAAGGTGCCGAAACCAAGTTCGCCGTCGCCCGCATCCTGCAGGAAACCGCTCGCCCGCTGAGCGAGCGCTTCGACGAGGTGCTCGCCGTCCTGTTCCAGATGCGCGGCATGAGCGGCAAACAACACGGCCGGATACTGCTGGCCACCGCCGAACAGGCAGTACGCCACTGCGCGTGGCAGGACGATGCCGGGAACTACCTGTGCGAGCGCGCCGCGACCACCGGCAAGCTCATCGTTTCCGACAACTGCGCGGCGGATAGCGGTCACTCCACAGACAATGCCGCGCACGGCCATTACCTTGTACCGCTGCTGCTCGGCAGTGAATGCCTGGGTGTGCTCTGTCTGCACACGTTGCCCAATCCGTCGCGCTCGCCGATCCGGCTGGACACGCTGCAACAGATCGGCGGCTTGCTGGCACTGGCGATCGCCAACGAACGTGCCCTGGCTGCCGAACGCGATGCGCTCGCTCAGGCAGCGGCGGCCAGCCGGGCGAAAAGCGAGTTCCTCGCCAACATGAGCCATGAGCTGCGAACGCCGATGAACGGCGTCATCGGCATGTGCGAATTGCTGCTCGATACGCCGTTGACCGCAGAACAGCGGGAATATGCGGAAATCGTCCAGCAGAGCGCCGGCTCGCTGCTCGGCGTGATCAACGACATCCTCGATTTCTCGAAGATCGAAGCCGGCAAGCTGCAGGTCGATTGCGTCGAATTCCGGCTGCCCTTCATCCTGCGCCAGACCTGCGATCTGCTTGCCGTTCTTGCCGCCGAGAAGCAGTTGGCCTTTCACTGCCAGCTCTCGCCCGCGATCCCCGAACAAGTCACCGGCGACCCGGCGCGCCTGCGTCAGGTCCTCAACAACCTGATCGGCAATGCGATCAAATTCACCTCGTCCGGCCAGGTGGACCTCGAGGTGACACCCGACGCGGCTGGCCGGATCCGTTTCACCGTCCGCGACACCGGCATCGGCATGACGGCGCAGCAGATTGAGCTCCTGTTCCAGCCATTTTCCCAGGGCGACAACTCGACCACCCGGCGTTTTGGCGGCACCGGTCTCGGCCTGTCGATCTCGAAACGGCTGGTGGAAATGATGGGCGGTGAAATCGGCGTCGACAGCCGCGAAGGCGGTGGCTCGGTTTTCTGGTTCACGCTGCCGCTGGCCGCTGCCGGGCAGCCCGAAGCCTGACGGATCAGGCCTCGGCCAGTGCCTGCCAGCTGGCCAGGTCGGCCTGCCGGAACAACTGCTGCAGACAGGCGCTGGCCAGTTCGAGATTGGCCTGCGCGGCAGCGCTCAGCGGCTCGCCGAGTTCGAAGGACTCACCGCGGATGCACAGCACGAAGGACGGCGGCGGCTCGCTCTTCTCGGTCCGGCGGTAAACCTGCAGCACGGCTTCCGGCGCCAGTTCGTGCGTGCAATGGGCGATACCCTCAGCCGGCTGAATGCGGCTGAAACGGAACGGCCCCGGCGTCCGGTCGCCGGCGTCGATGAACAGCGCCAGCTCCCGCCCGCACAGGTCGAGCACATGCTCGATGTTGAGCTGAAAATCCTCGATCAGCTCGAACTGCCCGCTCAGCCCCTGGTTTTTCAGCCATTCGGCCAGTCGACCGCACAGCACCGGTCCGATGGCATCATCGCCGCGACTTGGATTGCCGATGGCGAAAATGACGACCGGTGCCACCATCACTTGCTCAGCGACGAAACGACGCGGCCGTCGGCCTCGACCACCTCGACGGTCAGCGGCATCTTGCCCAGCGCGTGCGTGGCGCAGGACAGGCAGGGATCGTAGGCGCGGATCGCCACCTCGATGTGGTTGAGCAGGCCTTCGGTGACCTCGCGCCCGTGCAGGTAGCGCCGGGCCACCTGGCGCACGGCCTCGTTCATCGCCTGGTTGTTGTTGGTCGTAGACACGATCAGGTTGCACATCGTCACCAGATCGTCGTCGCCGACCTGGTAATGGTGGAACAGCGTGCCGCGCGGCGCCTCGATGACGCCGACGCCCTCGCGCCGCCGCTCGCCCTGGACGACCAGTTGGTCGCCGAGCAGGTCGTCGTCGTGCAGCAATTCCTTGATCACCTCGGCCGCGTGCAGCATCTCGATCATCCGCGTCCAGTGGTAGGCCAGCGGCGCATGCAGCGGTTTGCCGCCGGCGTAGTCGACGAAATCGCGGCGGGCATGCTCGGCGAACGGCGTCGAGATGTGGTCGCAGTTCTGCACGCGGGCCAGCGGGCCGACCTTGTACCAGCCATCGGTCATACCCAGCGAGCGGATGAACGGGAACTTCATGTAACTCCAGGAGCGCACTTCCTCGCCCAGGTACTGGTCGTAATTCTGGTAATCGACACCGTCGAAGATGGTTTCGCCATTTTCGTCGCGGGCACGCAGTCGACCGTGATAAAAGTCCAGGCCACCATCGGCACCGACCAGCGACAGCGAACTCGAACGCACCGTGCCGAAGTTGTCGTAAAGATCCGGGTCCTGTTCGTGCACCTGGCGGATCAACTTGACCGCCTCGCGCGACCAGCCGATCGCGTGATAGACCTCCTTCAGCAATTCGTCACGCTCGGCGATGGTCAGCGCCTTGTTCACGCCGCCCGGAATCGCCCCGGTACCGTGGATGCGCTTGCCGGCGGTGAGGCGGATGACTTCCTGGCCGAACTTGCGCAGCAGCACGCCCTGGCGGGCGATCTCGGGATACTGCGCGGCAACGGCAACGATGTTGCGCTTGGTCAGATCGCTGTCGAAACCGAACAGCAGATCCGGCGAACACAGGTGGAAGAAATGCAGCGCATGCGATTGCAGCATCTGGCCGTAGTGCATCAGCCGGCGCATCTTTTCCGCCGTCGGCGTCAGGTGCGTCGCGCCGACCACCAGATCCAGCGCCTTGGACGCCGCCAGATGATGCGAAACCGGACAGATCCCGCACAGGCGCTGGACCATCACCGGGATTTCCCAGTACGGCCGGCCCTGGATGAATTTTTCGAAGCCGCGGAACTCGACGATGTGCAGGCGCACCTGATGCACCTTGTTGTGATCGTCGAGCAGGATCGTGACCTTGCCGTGACCTTCGACCCGCGACACCGGATCGATGGCGACGCGGCGCAGGTTCTCGGGATGTTCGGCAGTTTCCAGGTTGTAGTTCATGAGTGCAACCTCAGTCGTAGTGCATCAGGCCGTGGCCAAGCGTTGGTTCCTTGCCGGCCAGCAGGTCGGTCAGGAATTTCCAGATGGCGTCGCCGGACGGCGGGCAGCCGGGAATGAAATAGTCGATCTTCACCACTTCGTGGATCGGATGCACCTGGTCGAGCACCAGCGGCAGTTCCGGATCGTTCGGGATCAGCGCGTTGGCCAGACCGAAACCGGCCTGGTAGACCTCGTCGAAGATCGCCGGCAAGGACAGGCTGTTGCGCTGGGCCGGCAGACCGCCGTTGATCGCGCAGGCGCCCATGGCGATCAGGATTCGGCAGTTCTGGCGGAACTCACGCAGGACATGGACGTTTTCCGCGTTGCACAGGCCGCCTTCGATGATGCCGATGTCGGTACCCGGCGTCACCGTCTTGATGTCGGTCAGCGGCGAACGGTCGAAATCGATGTGTTCGAGCAGCGTGAACAGGCGCTCGTCGATGTCGAGAAAGGACATGTGACAGCCGAAACAGCCGGCCAGCGACGTCGTGGCGACGCGCAGCTTTTTCTTTTCAGTCATTTCAGCACGCCTCCTCGGCCGCAGTGGCGCTGATCGGCGCCTTGTCGTAGGGGCGCTCGCCGATCGGCACGGCGAAGCCCTGACGCTTCTTCAGGATGACGCCGACCGGACAGACTTCGGCGGCCTTGTCGGCCAGCGTGAAATCGGTATCACCGAGACGGCCGCTGCTGGCATTGACGATCAGGTGGGTGTCGATGCCGCGCCCGGACAGCGCAAAGACGTTCTTGCCGTCGACATCACGGCTGGCGCGCACGCATAGCGAACACAGGATGCAGCGGTTGAAGTCGAGCAAAACCTCGGGATGCGAGGCGTCGACCGCACGATTCGGGAAAAAGTGATCGTAGTGCGAGCTCATCATGCCGAGATGGTAGGCAGTGGCCTGCAACTGGCAATTGCCGCTCTTCTCGCACGACGGGCAATAGTGATTGCCTTCGACGAACAGCATCTGCGTCAGCGCCCGGCGTTCGGCGTTGATTTCCTCGGTGTCGCTCTCGACCGCCATGCCGGGCAGCGCGCGCATCGTGCACGAGGCCGTCTGCCGGCCATTGACCTTGACCGTGCACAGCTTGCACGAGCCATGCGGCTTGAATTCCGGGTGGTAGCACAGGTGCGGGATGAAAACCCCGGCCGCATCGGCCGCCTGCAGGATCGTCTGGCCGGGTTCGAAGGCAATGGTCTTGCCGTCGAGGGTAAAGGTCTGGCTCATGCTTCACCTCCATGTTGCGTGGCCAGATGGGCCCCCGCGTCGTCGCGGCCGGTCATCTGGCGGGCCAGCGAAAGCGCCTGGTCGAGATCGAAGGCCGGCGTGAATTCCTTCTGCATCAGGCGCCGATCGTAAGCCGGGCGGAAGCGGGCGATGGTGTCGAGTACCGGATTGCAGGCGGTATGCCCGAGTCCGCAATGACTCATCGATTGCAGCAGGACGTTGAGTTTCTCGATCTCGGCAAAGTCGTAGGGCGATCCGGCGCCTTGGTACAACTTGTCCATCAGCTTTTTCAACAGCGCGGTGCCGACGCGGCACGGCGTGCAGAAACCGCAGCTCTCGTGCTGGAAGAAATGGACGTAGTTGCGGGCGACTTCGAACATGTCGCGACTGCTGTCGAAAATCGTGAACGCCCCGGCTGTCGGAATATCCTCGAAGCCGATGATGCGATCGAATTCGGCTGGCGCAATGCAGACGCCGGACGGCCCGCTGACCTGCACCGCCTGGACGTCGTCGGCGCCGCAATCGGCCAGCACCTGGCGCACGCTGACGCCGAAGGGATATTCGTAGATGCCGGGCCGGGCACAATCGCCGGAAACCGACAGGATCTTCGTCCCGGCCGAATGCTTGGTCCCGATGGCGGCGTACCAGGCGCCGCCCTTCAGCGCGATCAGCGCCGCCGCGGCGAAGGTTTCGACATTATTGACGATGGTCGGCTGGTCGAGATAACCGTTGGTGACCGGGAACGGCGGTCGGTTGCGCGGGGTGCCGCGCTTGCCTTCGAGCGATTCGATCAGCGCCGACTCCTCGCCGCAGACGTAAGCGCCGGCACCAAGGTGGATCTGGATATCGAAATGGGCGCCGGCAATGCCGAGGATGTTCTGGCCGAGGAGATTTTCACCACGCCGGCGTTCGAGGATGGCGTTCAGCGGTTCCAGCAGATGCCGGTACTCGCCGCGCAGGTAGAGGAAACCTTGCGTCGCGCCGACCGCGTAGGCGGCCACCGTCATGCCCTCGAAAACCAGATCGGCATGCCGCGTCAGCAGCACGCGATCCTTGAAGGTACCCGGCTCGCCCTCGTCGGCGTTACACACGACGATACGCTGATGGCCAGCCTGCAACGGCGCATTGCGGCAAGCCTCCCATTTCAGGCCGGTGGTAAAACCGGCGCCACCGCGACCGCGCAGGTTGGCATGCTTGATTTCGTCGAGGATCGCTGCCGGCCCGCCCAGTCCGGTCGGCAGGCCTTCGCGCCAGGAACGCATGTTCGACGCCAGTAGGCCCTCGTCCGGCGCCAACGCCCGCGCGGCGCGCAGGGCATCGCCCGGTTGCATGTCGTTGCTGAGCAGAACATCGGCGCGACGGATGTTGTCCTCGATGACGAACAACTCTTCCGGCCATTCGGCCAGCGGCACCTTGCCGCGCACCAGTTCGGCGATCTGATCGATGCGTTCTGCGGTCAACCGGCCGATTGCCCGATTATTCACCAGCAGTGCCGGCCCCTGATCGCACAAGCCGGTACAGGAAGTCGTATCGACGCTGACCAACCCGTCTTCCGAGACCTTGCCGGGTTCGATCCACAGGTTCTTGCACAGACGCTCGAGCAGGGCTTCATTGCCGAGCATGCGGTCGGTGATGTTGTCGGAAAACAGCAGGCGGTAGCGACCACGTGGCTGCAGGTAGAAAAAGGCGTAGAAGCCGGCGACGCCCTCGATCTTGGTGCGCGGCACCTTGAGCGCTGCCTGCAAGGCATCAATGGCTTGCGGCGACAACCAGTCGAGCGCCTCCTGGACTTCCCGCAGAATCTGCACCATGCGCGTCGGATCACGGCCATTGCGCTCGACAATGCGCTCGACGACGGCGATCAGGGCGATGTCCCGCGTATCGTTTACGGTCACGACAGCCTCCGGAAAACATGAAATGACGAACGAGAGACTAGCACCGGAAATTTGCCGTTTCTTGTCTCAGATCAAATCGCTAGCGTTTTCCATGTCACCAAAACGTAGCCGGAATGTGCAAGAATGATGCTGCACCACAGCATGAACAGCCCTCGTCTCAACCCCGGTCGCACGCCAACGATGCTGCATTGCAGCATCGGCGCACGACACTCGCCTGGAAAAACAAAATGAACGCCACCAACGAAAATACCTCGCACCTCCCGCTCGCCGGCAAAAAAGGCCTGGTCACCGGGGTCGCCAACGACAAGTCGATCGCCTACGCCGTTGCCAAGGCCATCGTCGCGCTGGGCGGCGAAATCGCCATCACCTACCAGAACGAGAAGACCGCCAAGTACACCCAGCCGCTGGCCGAAGGACTCGGCGCCAAGCTGTTCCTGAAGCTCGATGTCGCCGAGGAAGGCAGCCTGGAAAGCGTCATCGCCCAGTGTGGTGAAACCTTCGGCGAACTCGATTTCGCCATCCATTCGATGGCCTTTTGCAATGCCGAAGACCTGCACGGCCGCGTCATCGACGCCACCGAAGAAGGCTTCGACTCGGCGATGAATGTCTCCTGCCACAGCTTCCTGCGCATGGCCAAGGCCCTCGAGCCGCTGATGGCCCACGGCGGTTCGCTGATCACCATGTCCTACCTCGGCGCCGAGCGCGTCGTGCGCAACTACGGTGTCATGGGCATCATCAAGGCGGCGCTTGAGTCGGCCGTCCGCTACATGGCTTACGATCTCGGCCCCAAGGGCATCCGCGTCTTTGCCGTGTCGCCCGGCCCGATCATGACCCGCGCCGCTTCGGGCATCGCCAACTTCAACAACCTGCTTGAATCCGATGCCCAGAAGGCACCGCTCGGCCGTACCGTGACCATCGACGAAGTCGGCGCCCTGACCGCCTTCCTGTGCACCCCGGGCTCATCGGGCATGACCGGCCAGACCATCTTCGTCGACGGCGGCGCCCACATCGTCGCCTGAGTACCGGCAGCGCAAGCCGGCGCCCCGGCGCCGACTTGCGGTATGCTCGCCATGAAGAACCGACGAGCAAGGGAGAGAACATGGACGAGAATCCAGCCTGCATCATCACCGACCCGGTCCCCGATCACCCGCTGCTCAAGGGCAGAAAGGAAATCGGCCGCGGCGAGAGCACCATCGTGCTCGAAGCCGACACGGTCGACGGTCAGGAACGCGTCTTCAAAATCCTCTCCTCGCCGACTGATTACGCCTATTACACCGCGGAAGACCGGCCGACCGGCCGGCACTTTCCCGTGGTCTTCGCCGATCACGGGGCGGTCGGCCGCTCCAGTCGCGGCTATCCCTTTCATGTCGTCGAGGTCGAGCGGCTTTATCCGTTGCCCGGCGCCGGCGAGGCGGCCGAAGTCGCAACGAAGATTTCCACGTCCTATTTCGACGCCTGCATGATGTGGCGCAACCTGGCCCAGGACATGGGCCGCATCGCCCTGCACCATCTGGCGGTGACACCGATGGGCTGGGCCGATACGGTGCAGCAGTCGCTGCAGGCGCTGGAAACCTTCTCCGATGACTATGGCGCGCTGCCCGACCTGATCAAGGCCGACAACCTGATGATGCGCAAGGATGGCACGCTGGTGTTTTCCGATCCGGTCTTCATGGAATGAAGAATGCCGAAAACCCCGCGTTGACCGCAAGATGACCATCAACCACGTCCGTTTCACCTCGCGCAAGCTGGCCGAATCGCTGGAAGGCAATCCCTACATGGCGGTGATTTCAATCACCGACCCGACGACGCCGGAAGCCCGCCTCGACCCATTGTTCCGGCATGTCCTCCGGCTGTCGTTTTTCGATGCCGTGCCGGCTGACGAATACCAGCCGGCCCTGCCCGGCCTGTTCGACCGCAACATGGCACGAAGCATTTCCGGGTTTGTCGAAGAACTCCATGCCGCTCCGTTCGAAATGACCGTGATGGTGCATTGCGAGTACGGCGTCAGCCGTTCCGCTGCGGTAGCGCTGTTTGTCGAAGCCTTTTCCGGCGCACCGCTGGAAGCACGCGAATTCACCTACGAAGCCAATCCCTGGGTACTCGACACGCTGCTGGCGCTGCATCCGGCGCTGAGCGTCGACGTGCCGACCCCGGACGGCAGGCGCGAACGCCGGATCGCCAACCGCGAGTGACCCCTTCATCCCAGCCAGGAAACCACGCCATGTATGAAAAAAGCGAGCAGCAATACCTCGTCAACAAGACCTACGACGAGATTGCCGTCGGCGATACCGCCAGCCTGACCCGCACGCTGATGCCAGAAGACGTCAAGCTGTTTGCCATCCTGACCGGCGACGTCAATCCGGCCACCATCGATCCGAAATACTCGGAGAGCGGCATGTTCCGCGAAGCCATCGCCCACGGCATGTGGAGCGGTTCGCTGATCTCGACGGTGCTGGCCACGCAGTTCCCCGGTCCCGGCACCATCCTGGTCGATCAGGCGCTGCACTTCGCCCGGCCGGTCACCATCGGCGACCGCATCGTCATCACCGTTACGGTGAAGCAGAAATTCGAGCACAACCGGCACATCGTCTTCGACTGTGTCTGCACCAACCAGGAAGGCCTGCAGGTTGTTCGCGGCAGCGCCGAGGTGCTGGCACCGAGCGAAAAGATTTCCCGGCTGCAGGGCGGACAGGCACCGGAAATCCACATTGACGACAAACATGCGCGCTACACCCAGATGCTGGCGCGAGTGAAGGGGCTCGAACCGATTCCGACCGCCGTGGCTCACCCCTGTGACGAAGAATCCCTCAAGGGTCCGGTCCAGGCCTTTCAGGCCGGCATCATCGAGCCGATCCTTGTCGGCCCGGAAAACAAGATCCGCGCCATTGCCGAGGAATTCGGCATCGACCTGCACGGCATTCGCATCGTCCATGCCGCGCACAGTCACGACTCCGCAGCAATGGCCGTATCGCTGGTCAAGACCGGCGACGCCGAGGCGCTGATGAAGGGCAGTCTGCACACCGACGAACTGATGGCCGAAGTCGTTGCCCGCGCCAACGGCCTGCGCACCAGTCGCCGCATCAGCCACGTCTTCCTGATGGACGTGCCGACCTACCACCGGCCGCTGATGATCACCGACGCGGCGATCAACATCGCACCGACGCTGGAAGAAAAGGCCGACATCATCCGCAACGCCATCGATCTGGCCCACATCATCGGCATTCCCGAACCGAAGGTGGCGATCCTGTCCGCCGTAGAAACGGTTAATCCGAAGATCCAGTCCACGCTCGACGCCGCCGCGCTGTGCAAGATGGCCGACCGCGGCCAGATCAAGGGCGGCATCCTCGACGGCCCGCTGGCTTTCGACAACGCCGTCTCCATCGTTGCCGCCAAGACCAAGGGCATCAAGTCGGCCGTCGCCGGCCACGCCGAAATCCTAGTCGTCCCCGACCTCGAATCCGGCAACATGGTGGCCAAGCAGCTCGAATACTTGGCCAACGCGCTGACCGCCGGCATCGTGCTCGGCACCAAGGTGCCGATCGTGCTGACCAGCCGCGCCGATACCGCCGAAACCCGCACCGCCTCCTGCGTGATCGCCGCGCTGGTCGCTCACGCCAACCGCAAGAACGGAACCACCTGACCATGAAACAAGGCATTTTGACGATCAACGCTGGATCGTCCTCGATCAAGTTCGCCCTTTTCCCGCTCGCCCACCCGATTTCGCCGGAAGCCGAAGTCTCCGGCCAGATCGACGGCATCGGCACCAACGCCACGAAACTCGTGGCCAAGAACCGTGCCGGCGAACGCATCGCCGACCAGTTGATCGCGGGAGAAGCCGTCAGCCATACCGTCGCCCTCGACGCCATGCTGCAATGGTTCCTCGAAGCCTATACCGGCTGGCAGATCGTCAGCGTCGGCCACCGCGTCGTCCATGGCGGCGACCGCTACGCGCAGCCGATCGTCGTCGACGACACCGTGCTCGGCCACCTGGAAAGCTTCATTCCGCTGGCACCGCTGCACGAACCACACAACGTCGCCGGCATCAAGGCGCTGCAGGCGCTGCTGCCCGAGGTGCCGCAGGTGGCCTGCTTCGACACCGCCTTCCACCGCAGCCAGCCCGACGTCGCCCAGCTTTTTGGCCTGCCGCGGGCGTTGACCGCAGAAGGCATCAAGCGCTACGGCTTCCATGGCCTGTCCTACGAGTACATCGCCCGCACGCTGCCGCAGCATTCGCACCGCGCCGACGGCCGGGTCATCGTCGCCCACCTGGGCAACGGTGCCAGCATGGCGGCCATGGTCAATCGCAAATGCGTCGGCACGACGCTCGGTTTCTCGACCATCGACGGCCTGATGATGGGCACCCGCTGCGGCAACCTCGACCCCGGCGTGATCCTGCACCTGATGGAAACCAAGGGGCTGACGGTCAAGGACATGACCCGCATCCTGTACAAGGAATCCGGCCTGCTCGGCGTTTCCGGCATCAGCCAGGACATGCGCACACTGCTCGCCAGCAACAAGCCGGAAGCCCGTGAGGCGGTCGAGCTGTTCTGCTACCGCATCGCCCGCGAACTCGGCTCACTGGCCGCCGCCGCCGGCGGTGTCGATGCCGTGGTGTTCACCGGCGGTATCGGCGAACACGCCGCCGAAGTCCGCCGCCGTGTCTGCCTGCAGTCGGAATGGCTGGGCATCCGCGTCAATCCGGAAGCCAACGCCCGTCACGACATCGTCATCAGCGCTGGCAACAGCCCGGTCGACGTGCTGGTCATTCCGACCAACGAAGAATGGATGATGGCGCACCACGCACAGACGCTGCTCGCCCTTTAACAAATCTTTTTTTCACCCCGGGCTCCGCCACCGAAAGGTGCCGGAGCCTTGTTTTTTCGGGCTTTTTGGCAACATGACAACGGCACGGCAACGCAATGCAGAAAACACCGCATATAGTCAACGTATTGCCCTTACACACTATATCTAGTAGATTTACCTGCCTTGAACAACCGAACAAGACTAGTCATGAGGAGCCATCAATGAGCAAAATCGCCGAGCAACTGTCACTGACCGACATTCCCGCCCCGCCGCAGTTCGCACCGCTGCCCGAGCAGGAAATCTCCGGCGAAGTCCTCATTGAAAAGTACGCCAAGGGCAAGGAAACCAACGTCCATGACGTGCGCCGTCGCGTCGCCTACGCGCTGGCCCAGGTCGAGCAGGAAAAGGATCGTGCCCACTGGGAATCGAAGTTCCTGTGGGCCCAGGAAAACGGCTTCATCCCGGCCGGCCGCATCAATTCCGCCGCCGGCACCGACCTGCAGGCAACACTGATCAACTGCTTCGTACAACCGGTCGGCGACTCCATCGTCGAGAATACCGACGGCAAGCCCGGTATCTACACCGCCCTCGCCCAGGCCGCTGAAACCATGCGTCGCGGCGGTGGCGTCGGCTACGATTTCTCGTCCATCCGCCCGCAAGGCGCCCGCGTCAAGGGCACGCAATCGCGCGCCTCCGGCCCGGTGTCGTACATGCGCGTCTTCGACCGCTCCTGCGAAACCGTCGAATCCGCCGGCGCCCGCCGCGGTGCCCAGATGGGGGTGCTGCGCTGCGACCACCCGGACATCGAGGAATTCATCCACGCCAAGGACAAAGGCGACCTGACCAATTTCAACATTTCCATCGGCGTCACCGACGCCTTCATGGAAGCCGTCGACACCAACGGCGATGTCGAACTCGCCCACCGCGCCGAACCCAACGCCGACATGCGCGAAGCCGGCGCCTACCAGCGCGACGACGGCATCTGGGTCTACCGCAAGGTACGCGCCCGCGACCTGTGGGACCAGGTCATGAAATCGACCTACGACCACGCCGAACCGGGCATCCTGTTCCTCGACCGGATGAACAAGGACAACAACCTCAATTACTGCGAAGTGATCGAGGCCACCAACCCCTGTGCCGAACAGCCGCTGCCCCCGTACGGCTGCTGCTGCCTGGGGTCGATCAACCTGACGCTGTTCGTCCGCGACGCCTTCTCCGATGCCGCCAGCTTCGATTTCGACGAGTTCACCGAAGTCATCCGCATCTCCACCCGCATGCTCGACAACGTGCTCGACGCCACCCACTGGCCGCTCGAACGCCAGCAGCAGGAAGCCGCCAACAAGCGCCGCGTCGGCCTCGGCTTCACCGGCCTCGGCGATGCGCTGGCCATGCTGCGCCTGCGCTACGACAAGGCCGAAGCCCGCGCCATGGCCGCCCGCATCAGCGAATTCATGCGCGACACCGCCTACCTGTACTCGGTCGACATGGCCAAGGAACGCGGCGCCTTCCCGCTGTTCAACGCCGAACTGTATCTCTCCGGCGGTAATTTCGCCTCGCGCCTGCCGGCCGACGTCAAGGCCGAAATCCGCAAGCACGGCCTGCGCAACTCGCACCTGCTGTCGATCGCGCCGACCGGCACCATTTCGCTGGCTTTCGCCGACAACGCCTCGAACGGCATCGAGCCGCCGTTCTCCTGGACCTACAACCGCAAGAAGCGGATGCAGGACGGCACGATCAAGGAATACTCGGTCGAGGACTACGCCTGGCGCCTGTACAAGCATCAGGGCGGCGATGTCAGCAAGCTGCCGGACTACTTCGTCACCGCCCTGGAAATCTCGGCCAAGGCCCACGCCGACATGGTCGCTGCCGTTGCCCCCTTCGTCGACACCTCGATCTCGAAGACGGTCAACGTCCCCGGCGATTACCCGTATGAAGACTTCCAGGATCTCTACATGCAGGCCTGGAAGGCCGGCCTGAAAGGCCTGGCCACCTACCGCCCGAACAGCGTGCTGGGCTCCGTGCTCTCGGTCACCTCGAACGAGCCGACCAAGGAAAGCGCCGACGACGCCAAGTCGCCGCAGGATTTCGTCACCGACGCCAACCGCCGCCTGTCGATCAAGAACCTGCCGGCACCGGTGCTCTCCAGCCTGCGCTGGCCGGGCCGTCCGAACCTGCCGGAAGGCAACCTGTGCTGGACCTACATGGTCGACTCGCCGATCGGCAAGTTCGCGCTGTTCGTCGGCCACGTCGAGCAGGAAGGCCATGCCTGGCCGTTCGAAGTCTGGGCCAACGGCCCGGCCGAACCGCGCGGCCTTGGCGCCGTTGCCAAGACACTGTCGATGGACATGCGCGCCAACGACCACGCCTGGCTGGAAATGAAGCTCGAAGCCCTGTCCAAGACCCCGGGCGATGCCTTCGAAATGCACATGCCGCCGCATGGCGAAAAGAAGCGCATGCCGTCCGTCGTCTCGGCCATGGCCCAGGTCATCAGCTGGCGCGTCGAACAGCTTGGCGCCCTCTCGCACGACGGCCCGACCCCGGTCAAGGACGCCCTGTTCAGCACCAAGGAGCCGAAGACCGGCACCGACGGCACGCTGTCCTGGACGGTGGACATCAACAATGCCTCGACCGGCGAAGACTTTGTCCTCGGCCTGAAGGAAATCACGCTGCCGGACGGCGTCACCCGCCCCTACTCGATGTGGCTGGCCGGCAACTACCCGCGCGCCCTCGACGGCCTGTGCAAGCTGCTCTCCCTCGACATGCGCGTTGTCGACCCGGCCTGGATCGGCATGAAGCTCAGGAAGCTGCTCGACTACTCCGAGCCGTTCGGCGACTTCATGGCCTTCGTCCCGGGTTCGCGCAAGCAGCAGACCTACCCGTCGACGGTGGCCTACATCGCCCAGCTGATCATCCACCGCTACGCCATGCTCGGCATCCTCGACGAAGCCGGCTTCCCGCTGCAGCAGATGGGCATCCTCGAAGCCCCGGAAGACACCACCAGCAACAAGGTGCTGCCGACACAGGGCAAGCTGTGCGGCGAATGCGGCAACCACACGATGATCCGCAAGGATGGCTGTGATTTCTGCACTGCCTGCGGCGCCGTGGGCACCTGCGGCTAAGAAGTAAGCGCCATACAGCCAAGCCCCGGGATTGATGATCCCGGGGCTTTTGTCTTTTACCAGACAACGAAATGCCTAATCACGGGTCAGACTGCTAGACTTGCATCTTTTGTTTACGGATGACCCGCCATGTCCCGCATCGCAGCGATTTCCCGACTCGGCCAGCAGATCTGGCTCGATAACCTGTCTCGCCAACTACTCGAATCCGGAGAGCTGGCCCGGTGGATCGCCGATGATGCCATTGCAGGCGTCACCTCCAATCCGGCCATTTTCTACAATGCCATCCGTACGGATGCCGCTTACCAGGCAGCCACGGCAGCTCTGAAAAATACTGCGGTCGACGCTGAAAAACGCTTCGAAACGCTGGTCCTGCCGGATGTGCGCAAGGCGTGCGACCTGTTCCTGGCGCACCACGAACAGAATGCCGGTGCCGCCGGTTTCGTCAGCTTCGAGGTTTCGCCGACGCTGGCCGACGACGCTGCCGGCACGCTGGCTGCCGCCCGTCGCTTGTGGGCGGAAATCGACCGCCCGAACGCGATGATCAAGATCCCGGCAACCCAGGCCGGCCTGACGGCGATTGCCGATGCCATCGCCGACGGCATCAACATCAATGTCACGCTGATCTTCTCACCGGGCCAGCTGGCCGATGTCCAGGCTGCCTACCGGGCCGGTATCGAACGCCGTTTTGCCGCCGGTTTGCCGGTCGACCGCATTGCGTCGGTGGCCAGCGTCTTCATCAGCCGGCTGGACAGTCTGCTCGATCCGAAACTGCCCGCCGAACTTCAGGGCAAGACGGCCATCGCCATGGCCCGCCAGGCTTACACCGACTGGCAGCAGGCCCCGGCCCTGCCCGGCAACGCTCGCCAGCAGATGTTGCTGTGGGCATCGACGTCGAGCAAGAACGCGAATTACCGCGATGTGATTTATGTCGAGCAACTGATCGGCGCCGGCACTGTCAACACCGTGCCGGATGCGACGCTGGCGGCCTTCCGCGACCACGGCGAAGCGGCAGCCACGCTGGACGGCGATGCTGCTGGCACCAGGCATCAGCTGGCAGCGGTCGCCGCACTGGGTATCGATCTCGATGCCGTCGGCGAGGAATTGCAGGCCGCCGGCCTGAAGCAGTTCGACGAAGCCTTCGCCAAGCTGCTCGACCTGGTGCGCTGAAAATACCGGTGCTGAAAGCCTTGCCCCGCAGCACCCCGTTCTGGCTCTGCGCCATCGCCATTCTGGTGCTGTCGCTGATGCCGGATACAAAGGCACTGCCCAGCACCGGCTGGGACAAGAGCAACCACGCACTGGCATTCATGGTGTTATACCTACTGGCCGCCCGGGCTTATCCGCAGCGCAGTTACGCCTTGTTGTCCGGACTGCTGGCTTTCGGCGTGCTGATCGAAATCCTGCAATCGCTGACCGGCTACCGTTTTGCCGAATGGGCGGACTTGCTGGCGGATGGAATCGGCGTGCTGCTCGGCGCCACGCTCTGGCACGCCAGACTATTGTTCAAACGACCGAGCTATTGAGTCTTACAACGCGGGCAAGCCACAGCGCTGACGGGCCCGCTTGCAGGCATCGTGCTCGACGTCGAATTCCCGGCACGGCGAAGGCCTTTCGTCGTAAATCGTGCAGCTGACCGCCTGACCGATCTCTCCGGCCAGCGCCACGCAGCGCGGCGCGGCGTCATCGGTGCCGCACATGCGCACGATGGCCGGCGTCACCGGCACGGTCATCGCCACCGGCACGCCCTGCCCCCAGGCGAAGGCGCCGCCGGCCAGTTCGGCCGGGTGAAAATCGACACGAAAGCTGGCGCAGCAGGCACCGCAGGACTGGCAGATGCTGCTCATCCCAGATCCACCCAGCAACGCCACAGGCCATGGCCGGAAGCCAGGTATTTCTTCTCGAACGGCGTCATCGGATCGTCAGTCGCATAAGCCTCGGCCAGGACCGGCTCGCCGCTCAGCAGGCTCAGTGCCAGGGCCATTTCCTCGATATAGATGTCCCAGTTGCTGCGGCATTCGACGATGCCACCCAGTTCGCGCCACACTGGAAAGACCGCGTGCCCGTGCCAGCGCCGCGCCAGGTGACCGATCTTCGGCCACGGATTCGGATACAGGTTGTAGTGCCGCGCCAGGCGGATGCCATCGGCCGCTAGCAGGCGCCAGAAATCGACCAGATCGGCACGCACCAGCGTGGCGTTGGCCGGCAAGGGCAGCGGCTTGCCGCGATTGATGCGGTCGACCGACTGATCGACACCAAAAACGAAATGATCGGGAAAATCGGCAGCGATGCGCAGCGTGCTCCAGCCGACGCCGCAACCGGCATCGACAATCAGCGGCGCCTGCGGATTCCAGGCGTCGCGTACCGCCAGCGCAGCGGCGAAGGCTTCGCGGTTGTAATCGGCCAGCGGCTTGCGGAAGGGATGTGCCAGGTGGCGGCGCAGCAGATCGGGAAGATCGCTGTGCGGCCCGGACTGGGCGCTACTGATGAAGCGCGAGTTCCCGCTCATGCGACGAGCGGCCTTTCGTGCAGGATGCCCTCGGCGATCAGCAGCGCATCGATATCGGCGGCGGCCTTGACCGGGCGCAGCCGGTCGTGCAGCAGGCCGGCTTCCGGGTAGTTGCGGCGAACCAGCGCCAGCCACTGCTTGATGCGCCCGCCCGCATGTTCGGGCAGGACCTTGCGCCGCACGCCCTGCCAGTAGGCAGCGATGCACGGCACCACGGCCGCCCAGCCGCCCAGGTCATGACCGCGGATGCGCTGCGCCAGCAGCGGATCCGCCACCGCCCCGCGGCCGAGCATGATGTCGGCGCAAGCCGTTGCCACGCGGCAGGCGTGGTAGTCGTCGACTGTCCATACCTCGCCGTTGGCGATGATCGGAATGTCGATACTCTCGCGGATACGCGCGATCCACTCCCAGCGCGCCGGCGGCCGGTAACCATCGACCCGGGTCCGGGCATGCACGATCAGTTCGTCGATGCCGCCGGCCTGCAGCGCCTGCGCGCATTCGACGGCCAGGCTGGTGTCGTCGATGCCGAGGCGCATCTTGGCGGTAAACGGGATGTGTGCCGGCACCTCGGCGCGAACTGCGGCAACGATGCGCTGCAGCAGCTCCGGCTCGCCAAGCAGCGCCGAACCACCGCGATGGCGGACAACTGTCGGCGCCGGGCAACCGAAATTGATGTCGACGCCGGCCGGAGCGAGCGTCACCAGACGACGCGCATTGGCCGCCATCAATTCGGGATCGGAACCGAGCAGTTGCACGCGCATCGGCGTCCCCGATTCGGTCCGGCTGCCGTTGAGCAATTCCGGACAGATGCGCTGGAAGGTCTTCTCCGGCAACACATTGTTGGAAACCCGGACGAATTCGCAGATCCCCCAGTCGTAGCCGCCGACCGCCGTCAGCACGTTCCGCAACAGCGGATCGGCGAGGCCCTCCAGCGGGGCGAGGAGAATTCGGGACATCGGGAAACTTTCGGCAAATGCTTGAAAAGGCGCGCATTATAATCCCGCCCCATGTTACGCATCGTCCTCGACACCAATGTCGTCCTCGACCTCTTCCACTGGGCCAACGTGGATGCGGTACCAATCATGGCCGCGCTGGAGGCCGGGCGCATCGAATGTCTGGTCGACGAACGCACGCTCGCTACAGCGCGCCGGTAAACGTCGCACCCCGGCGAGCCCGCCCCCCTTGCCCCGCTGCGAGGATCGCGACGATCAAAAACCCCTCGAACTGGCTGAGCACAACGGCTTGTACCTGCTTATCAGCAAGCACAAGCTGTTGCTGAAGTTGCGCGCGCGTACCAGGCTCAACCTCCGCATAAAGGGAACTGCGCTCGCCGCAACACTACTACCTTAGTAGATAACCTGGTTCTGATACAGCTTGCCATCTTCATGCTAGGATGGCTTTGTCGTCGAACAGCTTTTGCTTTTGTTCGCCAGACTCGTCAGGGGTTCAGCTCATAAATATAAGTGAGTCATAGATATGAAACACAGTCTTGTCGCTATGGGCGTTAGTTGCGCCCTGCTATCGTTTTCGGCGAAAAATGCGCTGGCTCAGGAAGATGCCACCAAGGCCACCTCGCCACTACCAGCAGCGTCGACCGGTTCGATCGGTGTCATCGTCCCACTGTCTCCACCGGAAGCCCTGAATGGCCCGCAGATGGAGAAGAAACCGGTATTCGGTAACTTCCAGTACGATAGTGGACTGCCCGAAAAGTCTTTGAATGTCACCTTGCGCAGCATGTTCGAGAACCACCGGACAAGTGGTCCCGGCCGAGCCAGCAGTTTTCTCGAGCCAGGCTCCTACTGGCTGCACGATATTGAGCTTAACGCACGCCAACCGGTCGGCAACGAGCTGAAAACCGAATTCAATGCCGTCGTCCGCTATACCGATTCACGACGCCACGACCCGAGTTTCTGGAGCCTGCAACGTCTGCAGTTCATCGCCAGCGACAAGGTCAATCACCTGACACTCGGCGACTACTACGCTACCCTGTCGCAATATTCATTGAACCAGGCCATCAAGGGCATCGGATACCAGCGCAATCTTGATGACAAGAGCTACGTGCGCGTTGTCGGTGGCACCTTCGCTCCGCGCTGGGACCACCTGTTCGGCAAACCCTACAACGAAACGATCCAGCGCGATGTGGTTGGCCTGCGCGCACAGAATGCCGGTGACAACTATCGCATCGGCCTGAATCTCGTGTCGGCCTCCGATCATGAAAACGCATCGGTGCGAACGACCGAGGACACCTACAGCCAAACCCTGCCGGCACTGGATTGGGAATACCGTACTGCGCAAGGCATCCGTCTCAGTGGTGAGCACGCCCATGCCAACACCCGGCGCCAAACCGCAGCAGGCATCAACGAGCACTTATCCGGCAATGCCCATCGCCTTCATGCCGACGGTTCATTCGGCGATATCCGCTGGCGAACACGTTTTGAACGGGTTTCCTCCGATTTCTACACGATGGGCGGTGGCGCTGCACTTGACCGACTGCGCTATTACCTGCGCGGTGATTACCGGCTCAACAAGACTTGGAGCATCTACCTGGCCGACGACTGGTATCGCAACAATCTGGATGGTCAGTTGGCGGCAACGACGCGCACTCACATCCCGGAAGCAGGTTTCACCGCCCGCGGCCTGTTCGACCGACGCAACCTGACCTTTTCGACGGCCTTGCGCCAGCGCCGGATCGAAACTGAAGCCCCGCAATACGATCATCAAGTGTCGGACCGGATTTACTTCAGCATGAACGATCGCTTCAACGAGGTTTCCATCCGTGGCGAAATCGAAGCCCTGCTCAACAAGCGTAAGGACACTGCTACCGGCCGTAGCGACAACGATGATTTCCTCTACCGATTTGCCATCGACTCCCGTCATGTCTTCCAGGAAGGACGCTACGACCTGCGCCCCTACCTGACACTGGAACACCAGATCGTCGAAGACCCGACCACCGGCAAATCCGTTGTCTCGCACGGTGCTTTGCTTGACCTCAGGCTGAACGCGCCGGCCAACCTGACCTATGCGTTGAACTTCGAGCAGCGCAATGTCCAAAACCACATTCCCGGTGCTGACGACAACGAATTGTTGCGCTATGGACTAAGTGTCACAGCGCGCCCCGTACAGTTGAGCGGTGGCAGTATTCGTGCAGAAGTCGGCAAGGCCCACTACGATTTCAGCACCCACGCAAACAACTATCGTGAGCGTTACGTCCGCGTCATGCTCGACGTCCCGTTCTCGCTGGAGAAATAAATCATGTCAACGCTCGCCAACCGCCATCGGCAGTTTCTCTTCGGCCTGTTTACACTGGTGCTGCTGACCCTCGCTCAAACCGCCTCCGCGCAATGGTGGCGTTTCGGTAGCGACGCAAGCCAACCCGTATTCTCCGACCTGCTGTTCAACAACGTCAGCGCGCTGCGAGTCGAACGCAGCCTGCAATTTTCCCAGGAAGATCTGGACAGCAAGAAGGTTGTCGTCCGCGGTCGTGCAGAGGTGGGTCAGGGCAACATCGGTCGCGTCGAAGCCAGCCTCGACGACGGTATCAGTTGGACCCCGATCCCGGTCGGCGAGCGTGGTCTGTTCGCCTTTGAACTGACGCCGGAACTCGAGCGGGCATACCGTTTCAAGATCCGGGCTTTGTCCACCACCGGCCAATCCAGCGATGAAGCCGAACACGCTTTCGAATTCAAGGTCGTTCGCGAAGACAACCGCGCACTGGCCAGGGCAGCGTTCCAGCAACTGCTCGAACGCTACATGGGGCGCGACCGCAGCGGCTTCATGGCACTGGTATCGCGAGAGTTTCTCGGTAACGAAACGGCACTCGACAGCGCGCTCGGCAACGATTTCCGTTTCTTCGACTCGATCCGCATCGAACCGACCATCCATCGCATGGCCGCAAGCGACAACCGTTGGACCATCTACTTCAACTTCCGCCGCCAGGTCCGTTCTGTCCGCAGCGGTCAGATGCTGCAGGATCAGGCCCAGACTTCAGTCACTCTGATTCGCGACGGCGATGGTTACAAGCTGCAAGAACTGGCAGCACCACTTATCTTCGGAGTCTCCGACCCGTCCAACGTTGCCACCTACGTCACCGGTGAGTCGGTTGGTACACCAGTACTTACCGTCAATGAAAAAACGGGCGAAGTTAATACGCAGAAGCAAGGGCAAACCACCGATGCGCAGGGATCTGGCAGGGTCACTCAGGGGACCGTCGACTTGAATATGGGCCAGGGTTACTCGTTCAGAACCTCCAACAAGGTCAACAATGTCAATCCTGGTGGTGATTTCGCGTTCGGTGGCTTCTTCGAGATGTTCCTCGGCAACGAAGTCGAAGCTGCAGCAGTCCTCGGCAGCTTCAGCCTGAGCCAGCCGCCGGCAATCGACCCCGGCGCACTGACGCCCGGCATGGAGTTCGTCCATCTCCAGGTCGGTCAGGTCATCGGCATGAAGCTAGACAGTGGCAAGTATGCGCTGGTCCGCCTGGCTGCGCAGACAGGACAGGATTCGCGCAGATTCGAATATCTGGTGAGCGATACGCCGAACTTCAAGTAAGCGTGAGAAGGCCGACCTCGCTCCGGAGCGAGCAGCCAGCGGACCGGTCGGCCGCCTCCCGGCAACAGGCATACGATAGCTACGGAATTGGCCGCCGCCACCGGATGCCCCAGGAAAGGATGAAGTCATGAAAACGCGACTTGTGTTGATGCTTCTGATCCTTGGCACCGCCGGCCTGTGCGGCGCTGCCGAGACGACAGCGGACAATCCTGCCCCGGCTGCCATCGCCAAACAGCGGGAAAGGCTGAATGCCTTGAGCACTGCTGCCAGCCAAGCCTTGCTGGCGATGAACCAGGCCGTGACGGCGCTCAACCAGGTGCCGCTCGCACTGCCCTCCAGCCGGACGGCGGGCGAGGCGCAGCAGATGATCTCGCTGGGCATGCCGGCCGATGCGTATTTTGCCGCCCTCGACCAACTAGCGAAACAAGCCTCCGCCACGCCCGACGCAGCCGGCCTTGACCCGGCCGCCCTCCGCGACTGCCGCGCCGCCAGCCAGCGCTTGCTGGAGACAAAGAGGCTCGACGCAGCTGCGATCGACACCAGGCTGCGCACCGAAAATCCCGAAAACCACCGCCTGCTGCAAGAAAGCCGCGACCTGCAGTTCCTCGAACTGGCGCGCGCCATGCTGGTCTCCGGCTGGCTGTCCAGGGAAAGCGAAGCAGTCCTTGCCTGCCTGTCGCCACTGCAAAAGCAGCTGTCGCGTATTGCTGGCGAGAGCAACCGCGATTTGCTGCGTCTCGAAGACCGCCTGCAGATGCAAGCCATCGAAGCCAAGACTTCGCCACCGCCAGCACCCAAGACCTACCAGTAAACCGGGAGGGCGCCATGAACGCCAGGACTGTATCAACCCGCACGAGCCTCAGTTCGCCGCGGCAAGCCGGCCGGCGTTTCCTGCAAATCCTCGCAGCCGGATTCCTCTGCCTGTCCGTGACGCTGGTGCCGGCCGCCGAAGACGAGGAAATCGCCAAACTGACTGCGGAAAAGCAGGCGCTGAGCGAAGTTCTCACCGGCTTGCGCGGCAAGCCAAAGGAACTGGCCGAAGCCCGTGAGAAGCTCGCCGAAAGCTACCGTGACCTGGTCAGCCTGGAAACCCGGCTGCGCGGCTTCCAGTTATGGAATGCCTTCGTCGGCGTGATCGGCGTTGCCAATGACACCATCACCAAGGTCAACCCCGGCAGCAGCATTGCGATCGCAACCGCCAACTTCATCAACGACCGAGCGGTCGACGCCTACAAGAAGTGGGACGCCGGCCATCTACCGGCCAAGGTGAAGAAGCTTTCCGATTCCGTGGTCGGCATCGCTCCCGCCTTGCGCCTGCTCGACCAGGCGATGCGGATGACGCCGGAACAGGTGGCTGACCAACTGGTCACCCGCGGCATGGTCCAGAATACCTGGCTGCAGCGCTGGCAGAACACGCCGGACCAGGTCGCCAAGTCGGATTCGGTGGTCACCGGCAAGATCACCTTCATCCAGGAACGGATCGGCCCGGCCAAGTCGGCACTGGTCGAAGCGCGCAAGGATATCGACCAGGTAGTGCCGGCGATCAGTGCGGAAATCGACTCCCTGCAGCGGCGCATCGCCGACCTTGATTCTCGCATCCGCAACCTGCAAGGCAACAAGGCCTTCCTCGACAGTCTGGACAAGGCGCGCGATGTCGCCGGACCGCCACCGACCCAGAACATCAACCTCTACCCAGGCGAGCCGAAGCAATACGGCGCGGCTGCCGGCGATTACCGCACCGCCTGGAACAACCTGAAATCCGGCACGATCAACGGGGGCACCTACCGCCTGGTCGGCGTCAAGAGCAGCTACGACGCCAATGCCTACCACTACCAACAGATGAAGCCGTTTTCCGACGCTTACTCAGCAGCCAGCAACTATTTCTGGAATGAGCTGAGGGAACGGCTGCGTGGCGTCGAGGACGCCGAAACGCGTAAGAGCATGTACCGGGCGGCCCTCGATCGCCTCTATAAGGCTGCTGACAACTATCGCCAGGCCAGCGAAAAGGAATCGCAGGCGATGCGCAGCGGCTATTACGAACCGGTACAGAAACTCGGCGAAGAGGAAAAAGCCGAGAGTGAGCGACGTGCCACGTTTTACCGTCGCTTCGATGCCTTCCGCCGGGAAAGCGTTGAAATCAGCTGGGCCAACCCCTGGGAAATGAAACTCGACCCACGGCAGACAACGATACGCGAACTCGGCACCAGCGGTTATTACCTGGCGCTGAGCGCCTGGAGCCCGATCTATTCGCTCGGTTACCTGTGGCCGGCAGCGGCGCCGGTCGGACCGCTCAAAGGCAGCGCCGAGCGCTACCGGGAATGGCGCGAACGCGCCGGCAAAATCCGCGACTACGCGCAATTGCTGTTCGATACCGCCAAATCCCAATCCGGCCGCCTCTCCGGTTACGCCAGTCAGGCCGATGGCTTCGCCAAGGAAATCGAACCCAACATCGCGCTCTGGGATGGGCTGCAGTGGTATTACTACGACTACTCGCTGCCCAGTGACAGCGCCCTACAGCTGTTCATCACGCTCAACCAGTCGAGCGCACTGTTCAGCCAGTACGCCGCAGTCCGCGAACAGGAAGCCAAGGCCATGCTGACGCCGCACCAGGAAAACTGGGAACGTGCGCAGCGTGGCGAGCCGGTCATGCGCCGGGCGGAAGACCTGTTGCCCAAGGCGCAGGAACTGCTGGCCCTGAAAGGCAACCTTTACCAGAGCTTCTACGGGGCCGGCATCACCAGCTATGGCGCCAGCGGTCGCTTCTGGCTCGAATGGAACGGCATCACCCGCGAGGAAATCGACAAGGTCAAGCGCATCACCGCATCGCTCAATACCGACGAAGCGATTGAGCAGCACGTACTGAAGCAGATGTCGCGCCAATACTACTGGTCGTCGGCCCCCGATCAACCCCGCTACACCCTGGAAACCCTGCGTGAAGCGCGCAAGAAATACGCCGAGCGCGACCGCAACGCTTCCCAGGGATTCAACGATTACCAGAGCGCCTGGAACCAGTACTCGCGCCTCGAACGCGATCTATCCGGACAGATCGCCAGGATCAGCAGCGAACTTAACGACATCGCCCCGGGACAAAGCGTCTACCTGCAGGAAGACGAACTGTTCAACCAGATCACAGGCTGGGAATCGCGCTGGCCGGCGAGCAACTACTGGTACTGGACGCCCCCCGACCCCCAGGATCTGCCGGCCGGCTGGCCCAACGCCAGCAGCCTGTTCGAGCAGATGGAAGCGGCACTGAACGCCTATGAAGCCAGAATCGGGCCTTTCCGCCAGGAAGTGGCGAACGGCTTCCCGAAACGGGCGGCACAACTCGACAACCTGGCCGGTCAGGCGCGCGCCTATGCCACGACCAACGACGCCGCCGGTGGCGAAAGCGCCCTCGGCGAAATCAACCGCAAGGCCAACGACATCTATCTGCCGCTCGCCAGCAACGGCCACATCACCTCGGGCATGCCGATCTTCCAGGCCATGCAGCGTTTCCGCGAGGCCCACTATCTGGGTTCGATGCGGGTCGGCTACCTGCGCACCCGCGACAACCAGATCGGCTCCTACCTGAGCTGGCTCGACATGATCGACGCCCTGCTCCGTCAACCGCCCAATGCGGCAGGACGCGAACGTGCCCGCGAATGGCAGCAAGAGCTGGAACGCAGCCTGCAGCCGGGCTCATACATGGGCTACTACGTCCAGCGCGGCGAACAGGCGGCCAGCAGTGCCCTTGATCGCGGCCGCGCTTTGCAGCCAAAACTGGCCGCCTACCTGGCTTCCTTCGGCATCAGCAACGCGCAGATCCAGACCCTCTACCAGAGCTTCGTCGACGCCTACGGCCGCGGCGACATCCGCGCCATTCTCAGCCTGCTGGCCAGCGACTGGCACGGCGGCGACGGCGCCGACATCCGCGACGTCGAAGACACGCTGATCAATTCGTTCAAGGTCTTCGACCGCATCCAGTACCGGATCAGCGGCTTCTCGTCCCGGCAGATTGGCGACGACCAGGCCCAGGTCAGTTACTCGGTGAAGATCATCGGCGAGAACAGCCACCAGCGACTGCACCACGAGGAGGAATCGCAGATCGTCGAAGTCGTCGGTCTGGTCGACGGCAAACCGCGCATCCTGCGCACCCTGAGCGGGCAGCAGTGGCTGCGTTGAACCTCGATTCAGGAGAACGGACATGGACCAGCCTCGCACAAGCTATCGTCGGTGGCCACTTGCCGCCGTCCTCGCCGGTTTCGTCGCCCTCTCGGCCTGGGCCCAGCAGGCACCGGAAAAACGTCCGGAAGAGCCGCAAGCGGCGCCGCTAAGCGCCGAACAACTGTTCCGCGACGCGACCACCCTGCTCGAGCAGAAACAGACTGGTCGCGCCATCGACGCCCTGCAGCGGGGTCTCAAGCAGGCACCGGACAACGCGCTGGCGCGCCTGAAGCTGGCCGACCTGCTACTAGACAACGGGCGGGCAGGCGAAGCCGCGACACTGTTGCGCTCCGCAGCCCAAGCCGATGCCGCACTCGACGAGCGCCTGCTCAAGGCCCTGCAGGCCTCCGCCTCGCCGATCGAACTGGCGATGGCCGCCGAAGCCGCCGTTGCCCGTCACCCGGCGCATCCCGTGCTGCTTGGCATGGCGGTCGACGCCCTGCTCGCGGTCGGCGCCCACGAGCGGGCCAACAGCTACTGGCAGAAGCTGCCGCCGGCCGAGCGCGAGCGTCCCACCGCCCTCTGGCAACTGGGCCGTCTGCATGAAGCCGCCGACCGCCCGGTAGCCGCCTGGGCCGCCCATAGCCGGGCGGCGGCTGGCGAACCGCGCGCCCGCGCCGCCCTGCAAAAACTCGCCGAACGCCAGCTGCTGCTCGACGGCTGGCGCTACTTCCCACCGGCCGGCTGGACTATCCTGCTATCCGGCAGCGGCCTGCTGATCGAACGCGACAGCGGCATCCTGGCGCGTATCACCCGGAGCCAAGCCAGCACCCCGACCCAGGCCGCCGCCGCCAGCCTCGCCCCGCGCCTGCCGCTGGCGCCGGAACGGCTGACCGCCCTGCTCGGCGACCCCGGTGAAACCACCGACGGTCCGCTGCAACTGACGGTCAGCGACTGCCTGGCAGCGAAGGGCAGCACTTGCGTCCAAGTCGCCCCGGCCAGCGGATTCGCCGGCATGCTGCCCGAAATACTCCTGGCTGCCACCCCGCTAGGCACGGATGTGCTGCTGGTCAGCATCGACAACGCGACACCGTCGGCAGCCCTCGCCGCATTGCGGCAACTCGCGCGAGCCGAGCGACTTGATCGGGGAGACGGGAAATGAAGACAGCAGCGAAATACGGGCGCGGCGGCCTCCTGGCACTCGCCTTTGCCGCCCTTCTCGGCCTTGCCGTCGTCCCGGCGCAGGCCCGGGACTACAGCGAGATCTACGGCGAAATCAACTCGGCGCGCAAGAATATCGAGGCCGCAGAGAAATCCATCGAAGCGGCGGAATCGAAAGTGCGGCAGGCCCTGAGCACCATCGAAAACGCAGAGCATTTCGAGGGCCCGCACTGGGGCGCGCTCGAGCAGTCGGTCCGCGAATGGGAGGCGGTGCTCAACCAAGCAGCAACCACCATTGACAGCAATGCCAAGACCATCCTCAGGCTCGATCCCGGTGCCCAGGTCCAGCTGCGTGAAAGCGAGTATTTCGGCATCGGCATGCGTTCCCTGCGCGACCAGCTGCGCGACATCCAGAAGAACCTGAAAGCCGCCATCCAGCGCGCCGAAGAGTCCCGGCAACGGCAATCGAAGATCAAGCTGGGCGCGGTCGACGACATCAAGGACGGCGTCGTCGACCTGACGCTCAACACCGCCGCCGATGTGCTGGGCATCCCGACCAGCGTCGACGATGCCGCTGGCGCGATCATCCTCAAATCGGTTGAAATCGCCGGCTACTGGTTCGCCAAGCCGCTCGACCTGGCCAATTCTGGGGTCAAGTTCGTGGTCAATTTCTACTACCTGGCTGACGAAACCAAGAGCGGCATGCGCATCATCCGGACCGCCAATGAGGTTGATGCCTTCGCCCAGGAATTCATCAACCGGACCCGGGCCGACATCGCCTCCGCCCAGCAGGGCATCGACATCGTCGAGCGCTTATGGCAACAAGCCGGTGACGCTCGGAGCAAGTTCAATCAGACGCAAAGCAGCTGGCGCAAATTTTCCGAAGAATCGAGCAAGGCACTGCGAAACGAAACCGTACAGAAATTCGACCAGGAGCTCGAAAAACCCGTACCGAAGCAGCACACCGGCACCTATTGGCCAGCCCCCACGACGCCGCCGATCGAGGCATCGGAATATGAATCCGAGGCGGAAAGCGTCCTGCGTGAACTTCGTTCCGCCGCGATAGCCGCCATCGACGGTGGCTCCCCGCTCGCCTACCTGGCTATCAAACACGATCACGAGCGGCGTCTCGGCAACCAGATCGACACCGCCCAAGCAAAGTTCGAAGGAACGAGTACCGTTCTGGGACGGGCGTCCGAAATCTACTGGAACACCATGCGTGCTGCCAGCGAGCAATACAGCAGCTGCATCAACGGCTGCCGCGGCCTGCGCGGCGACGACGGCTCCCGCTGCTGGCACGCCTGCATCGCCAGCTATTCCGCCACCGAAAATCAGGCGCGCACTGCAGTCGTGGCACCTGCCACGGCCGCGTCGATGGCGCAGCGCGAAGTTCAGCGGCTCAACCTGATCCGCTACTACATCCGGGATCGCCGTGACGCGCTAGAGCAGATGATCCGCGATGCCGCCGATGCGACGCGAGCCCGTTATCAGCTCTCCTTCAACGACCATCAGCAGCGTTACGAGACGGTGCTCGGCGAGCTGGGCACCAAGATCGCCCTGATTCCACCACCGCAAACGCTGGACTACCTGCGCAACCAGCCGCAGTGGGTGAAGTGGGACATCGACATCTGGCTGCGCGACAACCCGGCCGCCGCCCGCGACAGCATCGTCAGCACCGCCAAGCGCATCCGCGACATCGGCCAGGAAGCCAAGGCAGGCCTGACCGGCTACAAGGCCCTGCTGCCGGAAGTCATGCAGGCCAGCCAGACCGCCCAGAGCGAGCTGAATTCGACGATCGACCGCCATGTACCACTGCTGCGCTTCTATCAGGACTCCGAGGACTATACCCAGGCATCAATCGACGAGTACGAAGCCTGGTACAAGAAGACAGTCAAGGATAAATTTACCTTCACCGAGCCCGACTACCTGAATGCCGCCGCCAGCTTCCCCTTCGAAGCTACCGCGCTGGAAGTCGAATCCTACCTGCCGGCCCTGGAGGCCATGATCGACCGGATCGACCTCTTCAAGTTCCGGCTCTCCAACATGAACGCGGCACTCGACAAGGCCAGCCGCAAGCTGACCGGGCAATCGCTATACAGCCCACGCGAGCAGGTTGGGAGCCTGATCCTGAAGGAATTTGGCAGCGGACCCTGGGCCGGATTTGCCAACAGGTTGCAGGCAGTGACCGAACGCAACCACGCTTTCGCCGTACCGCAACTTGCTCATCTCCTGCCACGGCAGCGCCTGTTGTCCTTCCAGGCTGCCTTCCTGAATCACGTCAATGCGGTGATGGGGAGCTACCTCAATGTCAGTACGCACGGCGGCTTCGTTCATGTCGACCAACGGGCTTACGAGGAAATCCGGCAGACCTGGGAAGGCCTGAAACCCCTGTACGCCATGCACGAGCAAATCGCCGCCCCGCTACGCGAGAAACTTGCCGAGGAAATGGCGCTGCTGCCCGACGAGACCAACCTGCACAAGGCCTACGCCACGCTGCCCGAGCGGGCGCAAGGCATCATGCAGACGCGTTATTTCGCCTACCGCAACGAATCATCCTGGTTACGCGATTACGCGGGACGCCAGCAGAACGAACTGCAGACGATAGCAGACCCGCTGAGCAACAACGTGATGGCTGCGCTGGAAAAAGCAATCGATGGCTATCCGGTAGCCAAGGCAGAGGCGGAAAAGCGCGAAGCCGAAGCACGCGCAATGCACGAACGGCAAATGGAAGAGGAACGCAAACGCCAGGAAGCCGAAGAGAAGGCGCGCTTGCAACGCGAAACACAGGCCCGCCAGGCCGAACAGAATCTGCTCGCCGGCGTGCACACGCTTTACCAGAATTTCGTCGACGCCTACGGCCGCGGCGACATCCGGAGCATCCTTGGGCTGCTCGCCAGCGACTGGCAAGGCGGTGACGGCGCCGATGTGCGCGATGTCGAAGACATGCTGATCAATTCCTTCAAGGTCTTTGACCGCATCCAGTACCGGATCAGCAACTTCTCAGCCCAACCGGGAGGCAACGACAAGGTCAACGTCAGCTACAGCGTCAGGATCATCGGCGAGAACAGCCGCCAGCGACTAAGGCACGAAGAGTCCTCTCTGGTGGTGGAGGAAGTCGGACTGGTTGATGGCAAACCGCGCATCCTGCGCACGCTGAGCGGCAGTCAGTGGCTGCGTTAACCGAATCAGTTGCCACCATAATGTTGATGCAAGAGGCCCACCAATGCCGTCTGCCACGATCATGTTCATCAAGGGCACCTATACCCTCATTTACAGCTTCCCCTCCATGAAACATATCTTTTGCGCACTTCTGTCCGCCCTCATCTTCGTCAGCACCGGCGCCGTTGCCCAAGACTATGCAGAACAGGCCCGCATACGCGAGGAACATGCCCGCAAGGTTGCGGAACTCGTGGTGACCGAAGGAAAAATCAATATCCTGCAAATGGAAATCGACGACCTGAACCGCAAGGAAGCCGGAAGCCCGACAAAAGAGGAGATTTCGCCGGAAATCACAGCCCTTGAAAAGGAAAGCGCCGACATCACCGACTCACTTCCCAAGGTCGGTGCACTGAAAACCCGGATCGAAGCCGATGCAGAAAACATCCGTAACAGCTACTTCGAACTGAAGGAATATATCCAGCGCCTTGATCGCCTGCAGACGCAGAACGTCCTCAAGACCATCATGTCCCTGGCCATGGAAACAGCTCAGGAATTGCAGGCCTTCGTAACTGTCTCCGGCAAGCCGGTGGAAATCGTCAAATGGGCGGCCGAAAAAGCGGCAGATCCCGTTGTCAAAAATATCGTTTCCTACGGTGGCCCCGAGTATTACAGCCGAAAGATGAAAGGTCTTTCTGATCAGGCAGCAGCGACAACACCTGAACTAAACCGGCTCAAGAATCTCAGCGGCCTGTCTCTGGAGGGCTGGCGCAGCTACATGATCAAGTACGAGGACAAGGACATCAAGGGCAACAACGGGCTGATCCTCGGTAAGGTGCGCGTCCTTCTTGAACAGGCAAACAAAACCGTCTGGTCGCTGGTCGATCTGTACAACGCCCTAGACCGTGAGGCCAAGTCGCTCGGCGTGGACATGGACCACATGAGGGAGCGTCAGAAAGACGTTGAAAAACGTCTGGGTGAACTGAAACAGAAAGATGACGATATCCGTTCCCCCGCCAGAAAAGCCGCCCTTGAACGAAAGAATCTGCTGCTCGCGCAAGTTGCTCCCCTCCTGCAGCAACGTGACTCCCTGCAGCGGGAGATTTCCGAATTGGCGAAAAAGCTTGGCCAGTCTGCCCGAGTACCTACCAACCTGGCAATCGAACGACTGGTGGAAATTTACATGGATCTACGCAACAAGCTCATTACCGAAATCGCTGCGTATACCTCACAGGCGGAACGGCTTGAACGCGAGCTTCGTGGCCTTGAGGACCTTCACGACAAGCGCCAGCCGATGCGGGAAAGACAGGAGAGGGAGATCAATGAGGTTGTCGGCAAAGCCATCGAAAAAGAACTTTATCCCTACACCCGGGACAAGACGGATACCGAAGCACTAAGCAACCTTGAGGACTATCAGCAGGAATGGACGAAAACCCACGAACGACACCTCAACGAACAACGCGAGGCCCTGCCGGATTTTGAGCAAGCTGCCGCCAGGCTTGAAAAGGAATTCAACAACCCACCCAACGACCCGTGGTCGGAAAAAATCCTGCGCAACGCTGTGGGAAGTGCAGGGGAGTCAGCCAGGCATGCCATCATTCAGGAAATCCAGCGCCTGCAAAATGCAGGAGAAGCTCCAGGACAGGGACGCCGGCTGCAAATGGAAAGGCTGAAAGCAGAAATTGAAAGACTGATGAACCAGCCCATCCCGGAAAGCCCATACGGAAAGACTGTGCAAGCCCGCGTGGAGGGACGCATCACCTCCGGCACGCTGCACGATGTGACTGCAGAGATTCTGAGCGGGACAAAATCATTTGTTGAAAGCAGCAGGAAAACCCACCAAAACCAGGGCATTTTTCTGGAAAGCCAGAAAAAGGAACAGGAAAAAACCACAAGTAAATACCGTCAGGAAATCGAGGAGCGGCGAAACAATTTCAGGACTGCCGCGCACGCCTTCCTTTCCCTAGGCCGTGACCACCTATCCCGCCTGAAGGACGCTGTCACCGCCCGATCAGCTTATGCAAGCCACATGAAATCCGTGGTTTCATCGGGCATTCTTAAGGAAACCGGTGAAAGCAGCTATCAGATCGACCCCGCATTCATCGAAAAAACGCTGGGCGCCACTCCGAGAACCTGCCAGGGAATTGACCGCCTTCGCGACCAACTTTCTGCAGCCGCTGCCAGTAGCGCTTCCAGGCTTTCCGCTGCCCAAGCGGCAGACCGGCAGATCACCACAGGGGCACCGCCAGCTCCGATTTCCGCTTGGGGTGAGATCAACGAACCTTCTTTGCACAGTGATCTTGTCGCCCTTAACGAAAAGATTCACGCCGAGCGCGAAAAAATAACGCAGTTACCCTACATGCCCGGCACAAACGCCTTGATGTCATTCACAAACTCCGTCACCACTGACAACGCCAGTCTGATCATCAACTATCCTTCTTTTTTCAACAAGATGCAGCAAACCATCCGTGAGACCGATGCCATGATCAAAGCGGCCACGATGGAGGCAAACATCCTCGAAAAATCGCCGCGGATTCAAGCAGATGCTTTCAAACGTCTGCAGGAATGGCACAAACGCCTTCAGGATGCGCACGAAGCGGATTTCGGCTGCTTTGAACCAGAGCACACTTACAACCAGTCCATCCTCCCGCGCCTTGAGGCATTGAAGAAAACAATCAACAAACTCAGCAATAAGGATTTTTATACGGCGGCCAACGCTTTCATCGCGGAACTGGCAGCTCTCAAGAACTCCACCGCTAGCCTGGCCATCAGCGAGAGTGATGGATACGCCCGGCAGGTGGCTGCCCTGCGCAACACACTGGACAATGCACAAACTCGCTTCAAGCGCCAGGAAAGCACCTATTACGCAGGCGATGCCGCCACCATCCGGGAACATCTTCATGCCATAGAGGAAAACTTGAATCCGCACGAAGCCATGTTGCGGGATAGGCAATCCCTGTCAAAACAGTCCCCTGTCAGCGACAGCCAAGTGCAGGAACTCTACCAAAACTTCGTCGACGCCTACGGCCGCGGCGACATCCGGAGCATCCTTGGGCTGCTCGCCAGCGACTGGCAAGGCGGTGACGGCGCCGATGTGCGCGATGTCGAAGACATGCTGATCAATTCCTTCAAGGTCTTTGACCGCATCCAGTACCGGATCAGCAACTTCTCAGCCCAACCGTCGGAAAACAGCACAGTCCGGGTCAGCTACAGCGTGACAATCATCGGTGACAACAGCCGGCAGCAATTGCACCATGAAGAATCCTCGCAGATAGTGGAGGAAGTTGGCTTGATCGGTGGCAAACCGCGCATCCTTCGAACCTTGAGTGGCAATCAATGGTTGCATTGACCAGAACTTCCGGCGACAGTCGAATTGAGCAATCGGCGCGATAGTCCATAACCATTGGCATGGTGGTCCCGATATGCACTATATTTGACGGCAGTAAAGGTACCAACCCTGCCGTCAAGCCTATTTCCGGAGCGACCAGCCGCGGTTCGCCAGTGTGGCTCCACCTGTCGCGCAGATATTTGCGCTAAACCCGATGTTTTTCATCAAGGAGAACCGTCCATGAGCACCAAGAAAACCAAGACCCCGAACATCGACATCGGCATTGCCGAAGCCGATCGCAAGAAGATCGTTGCCGGCCTGTCCGGCCTGCTCGCCGACAGTTACACGCTGTACCTGATGACCCACAACTTCCACTGGAACGTCAAAGGCCCGCAGTTCAACAGCCTGCACCTGATGTTCATGGGTCAATACACCGAGCAGTGGAACGCCCTCGACCTGATCGCCGAGCGCATCCGCGCACTGGGTTTCCCGGCGCCGGGCACCTACAAGGAATTCGTCAAGCTCGCCTCGATCAAGGAAGTCGAAGGCGTGCCGAGCGCCGACGACATGATCCGTCATCTTGTCGCTGCCCAGGAAGCAACCGCCCGCACCGCCCGCAAGCTGTTCCCGGTGGTTGCCGAAGCCGACGACCAGCCGACTGCCGACCTGCTGACGCAGCGTCTGGAAGTCCATGAAAAGACCGCGTGGATGCTGCGCAGCCTGCTCGAAGACTGAGGGTTTTTGCCGGATTATTCCGGTCGACCGCAGCAAGGGCAGGATTTTCATCCTGCCTTTTTTCATCCGCCGCAACGAAAGCCCGACGATGCACCTCCCCCAGCACCAGCTCGCGATGACCGTCCTGATGACGCCGGACATGGCCAACTTTTCCGGCAACGTCCACGGCGGCACCATCCTCAAACTGCTTGACCAGGTCGCCTACGCTTGCGCCGCGCGCTACGCCAGCGAATACGTGGTGACGCTGTCAGTCGACCAAGTGATGTTCCGCCAGGCCATCCACGTCGGCGAGCTCGTCACTTTCCTCGCCTCGGTCAATTACACCGGCAACACCTCGATGGAAATCGGCATCAAGGTGCTGACCGAGGACATCCGCGCCAAGGTCATCCGCCACGCCAATTCCTGCTTTTTCACGATGGTCGCCGTCGACGCCGACGGCAAGCCGACGCCGATCCCGCCGCTGACGCCACGCACGCCTGAAGAAACCCGCCGCTACCAAGCAGCCCAGGTACGCCGCGAACTGCGCAAGGAATTCGAGGGGCGAATGCAGGCGCTGACGCCGGAACCCGACTGAAACCGGAACGGCGAAGCCGCCCACCCGTTTATAATCCGCCGATGCTGCGCTTCGTCCTCGACACCAACGTCGTCCTCGACCTCTACCACTGGGCCAATGTCGAGGCCGTGCCGATCATGGCCGCGCTAGAGGCCGGGCGCATCGAATGCCTGGCCGATGCGCGCACGCTCGACGAACTGCAGCGCGTGCTGACCTACCCGCAACTGAAGCTGACACCGGCAATGATCGCCGAGCGCTACGCCCGGTACAGCGCGCTGGTCAAACGTATTCCCGAAGGCGAAGCGCCGCCGCTGCCACGCTGCAAGGACCGCGACGACCAGAAGTTCCTCGAACTCGCCGCCCGCGCCGGCGCCGACATTCTGGTCAGCAAGGACAAGGCGCTGCTGAAACTGACCGGTCGCACCAAACTGGCTTTCCGCATCGTCAAACCGGCGGCGGCCTGCGCGCTGCTGCCCGAAATTCCCGACTCTCCCGTCCACGGCTGAAGCGAACACCCCATGACTGATACCGTTCCCCACCTCTCCCTGGCCGAAACCCGCGTCCTCGGCACGCTGGTCGAAAAGCAGCGTACCGTGCCCGACACCTATCCGCTGTCGCTCAACGCGCTGGCCGCCGGCTGCAACCAGAAAACCAGCCGCCAGCCGGTACTCGACCTTGGCGAAGCGGAAATCCTGCAAGCCCTTGACGGCCTCAAGGACACCGGCCTGGCGGTCGAAGTCAGCGGCAGCCGCGTCGTCCGTTTCGAGCATCGGCTGGAGAAGGTCCTCGGCGTGCCGACCCAGGCCTCGGCGCTGCTCACCGTACTCATGCTGCGCGGCCCGCAGACGGCCGGCGAACTACGCCTGAACTGCGAACGCCTGCACCGCTTCGCCGACATTTCCTCGGTCGAAGCCTTCCTCGAAGAACTGGCCGGCCGGGAACTGGTCGTCGAACTGCCGCGCCTGCCCGGATCACGCGAAAACCGCTGGAGCCACCTGCTGAGCGGCCAGCCGGCGGTAGAAGCAGCGACGGCAGGAAAAAGCGGCAACACAGAAATCGAGGAATTGAAAAACCGGGTCAGCACGCTGGAAACCGAAGTCGGCGAACTGCGCGCACTGCTCACCGCCCTGCGCGCCGAACTCGGCGGCTGAACGACAGCCAGGCGGCGGCGAGCAAAATCAGCGCAAACGCCCCCGCTCATGCAAAAGTGATAATCTTCCGGCATCGAATCAACAATCGCCTCGCATGCCATGGATTTGATGACGCAAATAAACGAGCTATCGGCCATGACAATTGCCAGGTCAGGCGCCCGCTTCGCCACGTTGGCCAGCATGGACGGCAGCATTCCAGAATACGCGGCGAATACGCGGTCCAGTTCACTTTAGCTACTTTCGAATATGACGCTCACCGAACTTGCTCAGATCGCACAAAGCGTGTCGGTCATCTTGGCCTCGCTCTTTGCGATCTATGGCTTCGATGCGTGGCGTCGAGAGCATATCGGCAAACGTAGAATTGAGTTGGCAGAAGAGACCCTTGCACTGTTCTATCAGGCAAAGGATGCAATCGAGTCCATTCGCACCTCATTTGGTTTCGAGGGGGAAGGAACCACGCGGGTACCAGGCCCAAATGAAAAACCAGAGCACAAAGCCGCTCTTGATCAAGCGTACGTATTGATTGAGCGCTACAACCGGCATTCAGAGCTTTTCTCACGCATCCACTCCCTGCGCTACCGAGTTATGGCACAACTCGGGGTAGAGGCCGCACAACCGTTTGACGCACTCAACCGGATCGTCAATGAATTGATCTCCTCTTCACGTCGCATGGCGAGGCTCAATACGCAACGTGAGAGATTCAATGAAACGAAAGAAGCGGAGGAAAAGCGGCACCGCGAATATTTGGAGGTAATGAGCATTTACTACTCGAGTGCAGAGGATGATCCAATTTCGCCCAAGGTTCACAAGGCCGTTGAAGATATTGAGCGTACATGCCGCAAAATCATTGAAAGCAAAGGCACACTCTTTGCAGTCATCAACGCCAAGCTGCGGCCGCGTGGCTAACACTACACTCACTCAATATGCTTCTGGTTTTTGTTTGCCTGACAAGGCAATGTTGCGGATGCCTTTTCTGTTGCGCTTGAATAATGGGCGCAGACCGCAATTTCCCCTATCCATCCAAATCGCCAAGGAAATCCCCATGGACATCCCCCGCATCTTCAACATCACCGAAAGCGCCCACCGCATCCACAACCCGATCACCCCGGACAAGCTCGCGACGCTTGGCGCGGCGTTGCGGCTGGAAGCCGGGTCGCGGGTGCTTGATCTGGGCAGCGGTTCCGGCGAGATGCTGTGCACCTGGGCGCGCGATCACGGGGTCGTTGGCACCGGCGTCGATCTGAGCCAGTTGTTCAGCGAACAGGCGAAGTGCCGGGCGCAGGAACTCGGCGTCGCTGATCGCGTCCGCTTCATCCACGGCGACGCGGCCGGTTTTGTCGCTGATGCGCCGGTCGATGTCGCGGCCTGTGTCGGTGCCACCTGGATCGGCGGCGGTGTGGCCGGGACGCTGGCATTGCTGGCGCGCAGCCTGCGCCCGAGTGGCATTTTCCTGATCGGCGAGCCCTACTGGCGGCAGTTGCCGCCGACGGAGGCGGTGGCCCAGGGCTGCCAGGCCCGGTCGCTGGCCGATTTCCTCACCCTGCCGAAACTGCTCGCGTCCTTCGACGAGCTCGGTTACGACGTGGTCGAAATGGTGCTGGCCGACCAGGACGGCTGGGATCGCTACGAGGCGGCCAAATGGCTGACCATGCGCCGCTGGCTGGCAGCCAATCCCGACGACGAACTGGCCGGCGAGGTCCGTGCCCAGTTGAGCAGCGAACCGGTGCGCTACGCCACCTACACCCGCGAATATCTGGGCTGGGGCGTGTTCGCGCTGATGCAGCGGTAAGACGCTACTACCGGTCCACGGTGAAAAACCAGCGATTTTCCGCCGGCTTCAGTCCTGCCGCCGGCGGAACACCCAGCTCCTGTCGTCCGAGGCTTCCGGTGCGAAGGCGTAGCCGTCGCTGTCGAAGTCCTTCAGCCCTTCCGGCGTTTGCAGGCGGTTGACCACCACGTAGCGCGTCATCAGCCCGCGTGCGCGCTTGGCAAAGAAGCTGATGATCTTGTACTTGCCGTTCTTCCAGTCCTCGAACACGGGCTGGATCAGCTCGCCCTTGAATTTGCGGCCGACGGCGGCCTTGAAATATTCCTCGGACGCAAGGTTGACCGCAACAGGCCGCGACAGGGTGTCGAGTTCGGCGTTGATCGCGTCGAGCAGCGTCTCGCCCCAGAAGGCGTAGAGGTCCTTGCCGGCTTCGTTGCGGAACTTCGTCCCCATTTCCAGCCGGTAGGGCTGCATCAGGTCAAGCGGCTTGAGGATGCCGTAGAGGCCGGACAGGATGCGGACGTGCTGCTGGGCGAAGTCGAGATCGGCGGCGGACAGCGTCTTCGCCGACAGGCCATCATAGACATCGCCATCAAACGCGAGCACGGCCTGCTTGGCGTTTTCGGGCGTAAACGGCAGCGACCAGTCGGCGTAGCGGTTGAAATTGAGCAGCGCCAGCGGGTCGGACAGGTCCATCAGATTGGCGATGTCGGCCGGCGACAGCGCGCGCAACTGGCGGATCAGCGCCTGTGAGCGGTCGAGGAAAGCCGGCTGCGTGTGCGTTGCAACATGCGGCGGCGTCTTGAAATCCAGCGATTTTGCCGGGGAAAGGAAGAGCAGCATTTTCGACTTCCATGAGGTTTGTGCTGTGCGTCATTTTACCGGCTGGTAAAATCTCTCCTTTGAATTTTTGGAATCTCCATGAAACGTACCCGTTTCGGCGCGCGCGACCGTCTTTCGCGCGACGCGGCAGAACTGCAACGACTGGCCGCCGGCCTGTCGGAATCCGGCGGCAAGCTGGAAGATGCCTACTGGGAGAGCCAGCTGGCCGAAAACGTCGACGCTCTGCTGAAGAACGGCGCCGAGGATGACATCAATATCGCGCTCGACCGCCTGTTCGAGGCCAATCCGCGCGCCCACGACGAACTCGCCGACATGGTCGAGTCGCGTGCCGAAACCAATCGCCTCGACGCCGCTGGCCAGGCCTGGGACATTCAGCTGTTCGCCGCGCCCATCCTGGCCTGGTCGCGTTTCTCGATTGCCGCCAGCGCGTTGCCGAAGAGCACGCTGCAGGCACTCGTCGTGCAGCTTGGCGCGCATGTCTTCGGTAGCGACGCCAAGCTCGCCGTTGCCGACTTCCTGTTCAGCCCGGATCAGTTGCCGCGCAGTTTCTGCGACACCTGGCAACTGACCCGCGAACTCGGTGAAGCGGCGCTGGCCGGCAAGCATCTTGCGGTCGACGCCTCGCAAATGGCCGAAACCAACCGTTTCCTGTCGGACGTCCGCTACCTCATCGGCGCCATCGCCGTGCCGCGCGGCGGCGCACTGTTCCGCTGGAACGAGAAGGACGGCAGCAAGGAAGAAGCGCTCAAGGAATGGCTCAAGCAGGGCAGCCCCAGCCTCGAGCCGCTGCTCACCGGCTGCGCCTGGCAGCCGCTGCTGCCGGATTCCTACCACGCCGGCTGCCGCAACGCCGACCGCGCCTCGCGCCCGTACTCGGTCAAGGCGTCGATTGCCTTCCTGCAGACCACGCTCGGCCTGATGCCCGACGCCATCCGCGCCGTCATCGGCCCGTGCTACGACCGGCGGATGGAGGAATACCGCGTCGGCCTCGGCCCGCAGGACAGCGACACCGTCTATCACGGCATCGTCTGGCCGCTGCTCGGCGGCGAGGACGAAAGCACCGATGCCGCCGGCGAGATCGAAGCCGCGCTGCGCGAAGCCGGGGTCAAGGAAGTGCGCTTCCTCGACCACCATTTCCCGATGGAATTCTGCGACGACTGCGGCGCGCCGATGTTCCCCAACATCGACGGCGAACTGGTGCATGCCGAAATGCCGGAGCAGGCATCGACCACCTCGCCGCACCTGCATTGATGCGCGGCGCGGGCAACGCCGACTGGCTGGCGCGCAGCCTGGCTGCCGTCTGGCACCCGTGCACGCAGATGCGCCACCACGCCGACACGGCGTCGCCGGCGCATCTGCCGCTGATCCCGATCGCCCGTGGCGAGGGCGCCTGGCTTTACGATTTCGACGGCCGGCGCTACCTCGACGGCATCAGCTCGTGGTGGACCAACCTGTTCGGCCACGCCAACCCGCGCATCAACGCCGCCCTGACGGAACAGCTGGCAACGCTCGAACACGTGATGCTCGCCGGCTTCACGCACCAGCCGGTGGTCGAGCTTTCCGAGCGTCTGTCGGCGTTGACCGCAGGATCGCTCGGGCACGCCTTCTACGCCTCCGACGGCGCTTCGGCGACCGAAATCGCGCTGAAGATGAGCTTTCATTACTGGCGCAACGTCGGTCGCCCCGAGAAGGCGGAGTTCCTCTGCCTCGCCGGCAGCTACCACGGCGAGACGGTCGGCGCGCTGGCGGTCACCGATGTGGCGATTTTCAAGGACGCCTACGCGCCGCTGGTCCGCCACGCGGCGCATGTCCTGCCGTCGCCCGATTTCCGTCTGGCCGAAGCAGGTGAAACGGCGGCCGACGTCGCCCGCCGTGCCGCCGCCGGCCTTGGCGACTGGCTGGAGAAAAACAGCGCACGCACCGCCGCGCTGATCGTCGAACCGCTGGTGCAAGGCGCCGCCGGCATGGCGATGTACGACCCGGAATACCTGCGCCTGGCCCGCCAGTTGTGCGACCGGCACGAGGTGCATCTGATCTGCGACGAAATCGCTGTAGGTTTTGGCCGCACCGGCACTTTCTTCGCCCACGAGCAGGCCGGCATCCGCCCCGACCTGATGTGCCTGTCGAAAGGCATTTCCGGCGGCTACCTGCCGCTGTCGGTCGTCCTGAGCAGCGACAGCATCTACGCCGCCTTCCTCGACGATTCGGTCGCCCGCGCCTTCCTGCACTCGCATTCCTACACCGGCAACGCGCTCGCCTGCCGCGCCGCGCTGGCAACGCTGGACATTTTTGCGCAGGACGACGTTATTGCGGTCAACCGGCAAAAATCGGTAAAAATCGGTGCCACGCTGGCAGCGCTGGCCGACCATCCGCAAGTGACACACCTGCGCCAGCACGGCATGATCGCCGCCTTCGACGTCGCCACCGACGACCCGCACTTCTCGCGCAAGTTCTACCGCGCCGCGCTGGACAACGAAGCGCTGATCCGGCCGATCGGCACCACCGTTTACCTGATGCCACCCTACATCGTCAGCGATGACGAAATCACCCGCCTCGGCGCTGCCGTCGCCAACGCACTGGAGATCGCACTGGCATGACCGGCCTGTTCCTCAAATCGCTGCTCGGCGCGCTGGCAGTACTGCTGATCGCGCTGCTGTCGCGCACCAAGAGCTTCTACATCGCCGGCCTGGTGCCGCTGTTTCCAACCTTCGCGCTGATCGCCCATTTCATCGTCGGCAGCGAACGCGGCACCAACGACCTGCGCGCCACCGCGCTGTTCGGCCTGTGGTCGCTGATTCCGTACGCCGTCTACCTGCTGGCCGTGTACTGCCTCAGCGTGCGCCTGTCGCTGACCCTGACGCTGGTCTCGGCGACCCTCGCCTGGCTGGCGGCCGCCGCGGTATTGCTGCTGCTCTGGGCCCGGCTCAACCCGCCACTGGCTTGAGGAAAGCATGTCCCTTGACGACCGCCTGAACGCAGAACTCGCCGAAATCGCCGCCGCCGGCCTGAGCCGCCGCCGGCGCGTACTGACCTCGCCCTGTGGCCGCATTGCTACGGTCGACGGCCGGGAAATGCTCACTTTCGCCAGCAACGATTACCTCGGCCTGGCCGGCGATCCCGGGCTGGCCCGGGCAATGGCCGACGGCGCACTGGCCTGGGGCGCCGGCAGCGGCGCGGCGCATCTGGTCAGCGGCCATCTCGAACCGCATGAGGCGCTGGAGCAGGAACTCGCTGCCTTCACCGGCTTCCCGCGCACGCTGACGTTTTCCACCGGCTACCTGGCCAACCTGGCGGTCACGCCGACGCTGGCCGGGCGCGGCGATGCAGTCTTCGCCGACAAACTGAACCACGCCTCGCTGATCGACGCGATGCAACTGGCCAAGGCCAACGGTGCCGATGTCCAGCGCTATCCGCACAACGATGTCGGCGCGCTGGAACGCCTGCTCGCCGCCAGCACGGCACGCACCAAGCTGATCGTCACCGACGCGGTATTCAGCATGGACGGCGACCTCGCGCCGCTGCCGGCGCTGCTCGCGCTGGCCGAGCGTTTCGACGCCTGGCTGGTGATCGACGATGCGCACGGCTTCGGCGTGCTCGGTGCGCAGGGCCGTGGCAGCCTGGCTCACTTCAACCTGCCGGCGTCGCCACGCATCCTGCTGATGGGCACGCTGGGCAAGGCCGCCGGCGTCGGCGGCGCCTTCGTCGCCGGCTCGGCCACGGCCATCGATTACCTGCTCAACAAGGCCCGCAGCTACATTTTCACCACCGCCGCGCCGCCAGCCGTCGCCTGTGCGCTGCGCGCCAGCCTGCAGCGCATTGCCGGCGGCGATGCGCTGCGCCGGCAACTGTTCGCCAACATCGCCCGCCTGCGCAGCGGCGTCGCCACCCTGCCGTGGACGCTGCCGGCATCGATGACGGCAATCCAGCCGCTGATCGTCGGCGACAACCAGGCCACGCTCGATCTGGCCCAGGCCCTGTGGTCACGCGGCCTGTGGGTGCCAGCCATCCGCCCGCCGACAGTACCCCGCGGCACCGCCCGCCTGCGCATCTGCCTGTCGGCGGCCCATACACCGGATGACATCGACCGACTGGTCGCCACCTTGAAGGAACTCGCATGAACGCACCCCTGTTTTTCATCCCCGGCTGGTGTCTCGGCCGCGGCCCGCTGAATGCTGCGGTCGACGCCCTGAGTGGCCAGTTTTTCGACCTGCCGGGCTACCGTGAAACACCGCTGATCGACGACTTCACCGCCGCCACCGACGCCATCGCCAGCGCCCTGCCGGCGGGTGCAACGCTGGCCGGCTGGTCGATCGGCGCGCAACTGGCGCTGGCCGTCGCCGCCCGTCACCCGGAAAAGGTCGGCAAGCTGGTGCTGGTCGCCGGCACGGCGTCCTTCGTCCAGCGCGACGGCTGGCCCCATGCCATGGCGCCGGCCACGCTGGCCGAATTCACCACCGCCGTTGCCGCCGATGCGGCGGGGATGCTGCCGCGTTTCGTCGGCGGCTTCAACCGTGGCGACAGCCGGGCCAAGGAAGTGACCCGCGAGCTGCTGGCACTGGCCGACCCGCTACCCGGCGACGACGTGCTGGCCAGCGGCCTGCGCTGGCTGCGCGACGTCGATCTGCGCGACGCCGCCGGTCAGGTCAAGGCGCCGACCCTGCTGCTCCACGGCGGCGCCGATCCGCTGATGCCGCCGGCCGCCGCGCAGGCGCTGACAGCGTTGATCCCGGGTGCCTGGCTGGAGATTTTCGCCGACTGCGCCCATGCGCCCTTCCTGTCGCGCCCGGACGAATTCATCACCAGCGTGCGCAATTTCCTGAATGACTAGACCGCCCCGGGCGCGCGTGCGCCAGTCGTTCGAACGCGCAGCCGCCACCTATGATGCGGCCGCCGGCGTTCAGCGCCTGATCTGCGACCGGCTGGCCGCAGCGCTGCCGGCCTGCACGCCGGGCGGGCGCATTCTCGATGCCGGCTGCGGCACCGGCTATGCCCGCGGCTTGCTGCAACAACGTTTTCCGACCGGCGAAATCATCGCCCTCGACCTGTCGACCGCAATGTTGCAACGCATAGCCGCCCCCTGCCGGCGGCTCGCCGGTGATCTCGAACAACTGCCGCTGGCCGGTAATTGCATCGACCTTTACTGGTCCAGCCTGGCCGTGCAATGGTGCGACCTCGCGCAGGCGCTGGGCGAAGCCCGGCGGGTATTGCGCGGCAACGGTCATCTCGCGTTGGCCAGCCTCGGACCGGCGACCTTCCACGAATTGCGCACGGCCTTTGACGGCGTCGACGAACACCGCCACACCCTGAGTTTCCACAGTACCGACGAAGTAACCACGCTGGCCAGGGCCGCCGGGTTTTCTGCGGTCAACATCGAAAATCACCGGGAAACCGCGTTCTATCCCGATCTGCGCAGCCTGCTGCTGGCGGTCAAGGCAGTTGGCGCCAACCAGCTCGGCGCCGGACGACGCACCGGCCTGATGAGCCGTTCCGCGCTGGCCCGCGTCGAAGCCGCCTACGAAAACCTGCGCCAGCCCGCCGGTCTGCCGCTAAGCTACGACATCATTCACCTGCACGCCCAGCCATGACTACAGCCTTTTTCCTGACCGGTACCGACACCGATGTCGGCAAGACCCACGTTGCCTGTGCCCTGCTGCATCGCGCCCGCCGCGCCGGACGCACGGCCGTCGGCCTGAAACCGGTTGCCGCCGGCACCGACGAACGCGGCGACAACGACGACGTGCTACGCCTGCGCGCCGCCAGCAGCCTGCAACTGCCAGCGGACATCGTCAATCCCTATTGTTTTGCACCGGCCATCGCACCGCATATCGCGGCGGCCGAAGACGGCGTCGAAATCGATTTCGACCGCATCGCGGAAACCGTGCGCAGCGCCCGCCAGCAGGCGGATTTCGTCATCGTCGAAGGGGCTGGCGGCTTCTGCGTGCCGTTCGGCATCGACCGCAACGGCGCCGATCTCGCCGCCCAGTTGCAACTGCCGGTGATCCTGGTCGTCGGCATGCGCCTCGGCTGCCTGAATCATGCGTTGCTGACGGCGGAAGCGATTGCCGCCCGCGGGCTGATCATCGCCGGCTGGGTCGCCAACTGCGTGACGCCGGACATGCTGCGCTTCGACGAAAATCTGGCAACACTCGAGGAATTGCTGCTCGCGCCGCTGCTCGGCGTCGTTCCCTACCAGCCCGGTGCCGACCCGGAAGCTGCTGCCGACTGCCTGGAACTACCCGCCTGACTGCCCGCGCAAGACACCGGCAACTTCGCCGATACGGGCGACAACCGCGGTAACCAGGCTTGCCGCCTCGGCCTGTCTGCCGGCCCTGGCCTGCTGTTCCAGCGTGAAAGCCACAGCCGCGCCGGCATCGTCGGAAAAGGTGGCGAGCAGCCCCTTGACGGTATGCGCTTCGCGCTGCAACAGCGCCTGATCACCGGATGCGGCAGCTGCCTGCAAGGCCGCACAGTTGTTGTCGACATCCTGCAGGAACATGTCGAGCATCATTGAATAAATTTCCTCGTCACCGCCCAGCCTTTCCAGGATGACGGACTTGTCGAGAATGAAAGGTTTGATCATGCGTGGCTCCGGTCAGCGTCTGTTCAGATCGCAGGGGCTTCGTCATCGCGGAAACGCTGATGAATTTCAAGTGCCTCATCCCAGCCAGCCAGGAAGGCTTCGATACAGAGCGGGTCAAAATGCTTCCCCCGCCCCTCTTCCAGGAAACGCCGGGCGTCGTCCAGAGCCCAGGCCTTCTTGTACGGCCGCTCGGACGTCAACGCGTCGAATACGTCGGCAACCGCGACAATCCGCCCGAACAGCGGAATGGCCTGGCCCTTGAGGCCTTTCGGATAACCGCTGCCATCGTATTTCTCGTGATGGGCCAGCGCAATTTCCGCCCCGGCCTGCATGATTTCCGAACCACTGTCCTTGAGCAGTTCGTGCCCGAGTTCGGCATGACGTTTCATGATCTCGAATTCCTGCGGCGTCAGCCGACCCGGCTTGAGCAGGATGTAATCGCGGATGCCGATCTTGCCGACATCGTGCATCGGTGCCGCCTGCAGGATCAGCCGGCAGGTCGCGGCATCGAGATCCAGACCGCGGGCAATGATCTCCGAATAATGCGCCATGCGCTGGATATGGGCGCCGGTTTCCGGGTCGCGGAACTCCGCCGCACGCGATATCCGGAAGATCAGCTCGCGCTCGCGCTCGCGAATCTCGCGTGTCCGTTCGTCAACCTTGTCCGCCAGGAAGGCGGCGCGGTCGGCGAGGAATTTCTGGCCGGTGCGCAAGGCCAGCATGTTGCGCACCCGCGCCGAGAACTCGACGCGGTCGATCGGCTTGGTCAGGAAATCGTTGGCGCCACCGAGCAAGGCTTCATAGCGCACGTCCTTCTGGTCGTTGGCGGTGATCATCAGCACCGGGATCTCGGTCCGTCCGTGCAATCCGCGGAAGGCCGCGATGAAACGCAGGCCATCCATCTCCGGCATCATGTAATCGACGATCACCAGGTCCGGCACATTTTCGCGGCACCATTCGAGCGCCTTCATCGGCTGCTCGAACATGATCGGCTCGCATTCCCCGAGCTTCAGAACCAGCGCCCTGATCAGCGTCAGATTGATGTCGCTGTCGTCAATGATCAAAACCTTGTGCATTTCCCTGTCCGAGCGTTGCCTTCCGGGACGCAGTATATAATGCGCCGCCATGAAACTACTCTTCGACCTCTTCCCAGTCATCCTCTTTTTTGCTGCCTTCAAGTACGCCGGCAGTCACCCGGACGCTGCCGCCGACTGGGTCGGCACGCTGCTCGGTGGTGCTGCGGTCAACACGGCCCAGGCACCCATCCTGCTGGCGACCGTCGTCGTCATCCTGGCGACGATGGCCCAGATCGCCTGGGTACACTTCCGCCACGGCAAGGTGGACAAGATGCTCTGGGTCAGCCTCGGCCTCGTCGTCGTCTTCGGCGGCATGACGCTCGCCTTCCAGAACGAGGCCTTCATCAAATGGAAGCCGACCATCCTCTACTGGGTGTTCGCTGGCAGCATGGGCTTCGCCACGCTGTTCATGAAGAAAAACGCGATCAAGACCATGCTCGGTGAACAACTGAAGCTGCCCGAGGCGATCTGGCAGCGGCTCAATCTGGCCTGGATCGCCTTCTTTGTTGTCATGGGCGTGCTCAATCTGGTGATCGCCTTCAATTTTCCGACCGATACCTGGGTCAATTTCAAACTCTTCGGTGGCATGGGCCTGATGTTCGTTTTCATCCTGGCCCAGGGCGCCATGCTGTCGAAATACGTCGAGGAAGACAAATGATGCTCTACGCCATCATCGGTGAAGATCGTGCCGGCACGCTGGAACAACGCATGGCCGCCCGCCCGGCTCATGTCGAACGCCTGCTGGCACTGCAACAGGAAGCCCGCCTGATCCTGGCCGGCCCCTGCCCCGCCATCGACTCGCCCGATCCGGGTGTCGCCGGCTTCTCCGGCAGCATCATCATTGCCGAGTTCGCCTCGCTGGCAGCCGCCCGCGCCTGGGCCGATGCCGACCCCTACGTGGCTGCCGGTGTCTACGAAAAAGTCACCGTCAAGCCGTTCAAGAAAGTGCTGCCCGCCTGATGCACGCGGCAACCATTGACCTGCTGCGCGAGCGTCTGGCCGTACTGTCACCGCTGGCCCTGACCATCGAGGATGAATCGCACCGCCACGCCGGGCACGCCGGCGCGCGCGATGGCGGCCACTTCAAGCTGGACATCGTGGCAACGGCATTTGCCGGAAAAAGCACACTCGCCCGTCATCGTCTGGTGTACGATGCAGCGGGCGACCTGATGCGCGGCCGGATACATGCACTGGCGATTCGCGCCCAGGCGCCCGAAGAAATCTGATTTTTTGTTCAAACCACCCCAGGACTCATTCATGTTCAAACTTACCTCCCTGGCTGCACTGCTGGTTGCCGGCAGCCTGATCTCCGCACCCGCACTGGCCCAGGGCAAGGCTTTCGCCACCGTTAACGGCCAGGCCATTTCCCAGTCGGTGTACAACGCCTTCATGGCAGAACAGAAATCGCAAGGCGCCCAGGAATCCGACGAGCTGAAGAACGCCATCAAGGAAGAACTGATCCGCCGCGAACTGCTCGCTCAAGAAGCGAAAAAGAAGGGCCTCGACAAGAAGCCCGAAGTTCAGGGCCAGATGGATCTCGCCCGCCAGGCCGTGCTGATCCGTGTTTTCCTTGCCGATTACGTGCGCGCCAATCCGATCAGCGACGCCCAACTGAAGGCCGAATACGACCTGATCAAGAACTCGCTCGGCAACACGGAATACAAGCCCCGCCACATCCTGGTCGAAAAGGAAGAGGACGCCAAGGCCATCATCGCCAAACTTGAGAAGGGCGAGAAGTTTGCCGCCCTGGCCAAGCAGTCCCTCGACCCCGGTTCCAAGGACAAGGGTGGCGAACTCGACTGGAGCGCCCCGAGCGCCTATGTCAAGCCGTTCGCCGATACCCTGCCGAAGCTGAAGAAGGGCGAATACACCAAGGCGCCGGTGAAGACCGACTTCGGATATCACGTAATCCAGCTCGACGACAGCCGCGCACTGACGCCGCCGACCTTCGACCAGGTCAAGCCGCAACTGCAGCAGCGCGCCGGCCAGATGCAGATCGAGAAGCTGATCAAGGACCTGCGCGACAAGGCCAAGGTCAACTAAGCCTGCGTACAGCATGCGACAATGCCCACCCTTCCGGTGGGCATTTTTCGTTTGGGGGGACAGTGCCTTGTTCGAGCGTCTGAAAAAATCCTTCACCAGCCGCCCGGGCCGCTGGCCGACACGGCTCCTGTTCTGTCTGCTGCTCGCCGGTTTTGCTGCCGGCAATCATTTTTCCATCTTCGCCGATCTTGACGCCCGGGCCGGCGACATCCTGCTGCGCTGGCACGTCAGCGACCGGGTGCCACCAGCGGAAATCGTCCTGATCGACATCGACCAGGCCAGCCTCGACGATCCGCAAATGCTCGAACTGGCGGGAAACTGGCCGTGGCCGCGGGCAATCCATGGCGAACTGCTCGACTTCATCGCCGCCAGCCGCCCGGCAGCCATCGCCTTCGACCTGATCTTCAGCGAGCCCGACGTTTTCCGTCCCGCCAGCGATGCCGTCCTGACCCGGGCCATCGGCGCCACCAGCGCGCTGCTGCCGGTCGTTCTTGCGGCTGACGGGGAAGCCACGCCGCTGCGCCAGCTGCCCCCGGTCATGTCCATCCGCCCGGGACCACAGGCCGACCCGGATGCCGGCCTGCCCTTGATCGCGCCCAAGGCCATCGATCCCGCGTTCTGGCGTACCGGACTGATCAACTTCCTGGCCGATGACGACCGTGTTGGTCGCCGTTACTGGATCGACTATCCATACCGCGGCTGGACACTGCCGTCGCTACCCCGGCGCATTGCCGAACAGGCCGGGTGGGCCGTACCGGCACGCGACGCCATCACGCTGCACTGGTATGGCCAGCCGTTCCGGAAATACTCGTACCGCGAACTCTTCCTCAGCGCCCAGAGCCGCACGCCGCAACTGCCTGACCTCGCCGGCAAGGTCGTCATCATCGGGGCTGCGGCCCCCGGGCTGCACGACCTGCGCCCGACACCGCTGGGTGCAACCACGCCCGGCCCGGAGATCCTGGCCACCGCCGTGGCCAACCTGCGCGACAACGACTGGCTGCGCCCGGTTGCCCCGCACTGGAATTTGTTGCTCGGGCTGTTCGGCATGACTGCCGTTGCCCTGGCCTTCACCCGCCGCCCCAATCCGCTGGCGATTGCCGCGCTGCTAGCAGCCGGCAGCCTGGCCATCAATCTGGCGGCCTTCCTGCTGCTGGCGCGCAACATCCAGTGGACGCCGTTCAGCGCCCTGCTCGCCACCTGGCTGACCTTCGCCCTGGCAGCAACCGCTTCCTACCTGCGCGAGCGCCGGCAACGCGATCATGCGATCCAGATGTTCGCCCGCTTCCTCGATCCGAACATCGTCCACTCACTCACCGACGAAGGCCAGCTGGCCCGCGCCGAAGCCAGCGCCAGCCGGGAAATCACCGTGCTCTTCTCGGACATCCGCGGCTTCACGACCATCTCGGAAAGCCGCTCGCCGGAAGAAGTCGTGACCCTGCTCAATCGCTACTTCGACCTCCAGGTGGCAGCCATCTTCGAACAGGCCGGCACCCTCGACAAGTTCATCGGTGATGCGATCATGGCCTTCTGGAATGCGCCGCTCGACGTTCCCGACCACGCCGTCAAGGCGGTCCGTGCCGCGCTGGCAATGAGCCGCGCCCTGGAAGCGTTCCGCCAGGAACTCGGCGAATTCGGCGAGCATTTCGACATCGGCATCGGCATCCACACCGGCCCGGCCGTGGTCGGCTTTCTCGGTGCCAGCCAGCGACTCGATTACACCGCCATCGGCGACACCGTCAACCTGTCGAGCCGCATCGAAGGCCAGACCAAGGGCGTTGCCCGGATTCTCGTCTCGGAAGCAACCCGCGATGCCTGTGGTAATGTATTCGAGTTCATCGATCACGGCGAAGTCACCGTCAAGGGACGCCATCGCCCCGTCCGACTTTTCGAGCCCAGGGAGCACGCATGACCCTCAAACCAACCTTCCGCAAGCTGCTGGCGGCTTTGCTCTGCCTGGGCGCCATCGGCAGCCTCCAGGCCACACCCGCCACCCTGATCCGGGCCGGCGACCTGAAAGCCGAGGCCTTCATCGATGCCGCCAATGTCACCAGCCTGCCGGCCGATGCCGCGTTGACCGTACTGGAAAGCAAGGGCGGCTGGTCCAGGGTCAGGACAGCCGACGGCAAGACCGGCTGGGTGCGTCTGCTCAATGTTCGTGTTGCTACGGGAACCAGCCCGGCTAGTGGCACGCTGGCGGCCATTGGCGGGGTCATCCGTACCGGAACAACCAAGAGTACGGCGACAACCGGCGTCAAGGGGCTGTCCAAGGAAGACATTGCCCAAGCCCAACCGAATCCGCAAGAAGTCGCCAAGCTCGACACCTTCCGCAGCAAGCCGGCACAGATCAACAAATTTGCTGCCACGCGCAAGCTGAACGCCCGCGACGTGCCTGAACAGAACCCCTGAGACGCGGAGAACCGACCATGAAAAAATTCATTCTCGCCACAGCGCTCGTCGTTCTTGCCAGCGGGTGCACCGAACAGTTGCGCCGTGCCGGCATCACCGATGATCGTCTCAATGCCGTTGCTTCGGTCGCCGGCACACTCACCAAGCAGGACGCAACACCGGCCGACGAAGCCAGGATCGGACATGCCTCAGCGTCGATGCTGCTGGGCGCCGCCCCGCTGGTAAACGACCAGGAAATGATGCAGTACATCAACCAGCTTGGTGGCTGGCTGGCACGGCAGACCGGTCGCAACGACATCAACTGGCGCTTCGGCGTCATCAACAGCAGCAACGTCAACGCCTTCGCGGCACCGGACGGCTATGTCTTCGTCACCAAAGGGCTGCTGCGCGAACTCGGCAACGAATCCGAACTGGCTGGCGTCATGGCCCATGAAATGGCGCATGTCATCCAGCGCCACTATCTGATTGCCATGCGCAAGAAAGACACCAGCGGCGCCCTCCTCAATCTGGCAGCAACCCAGGCCAAAGCTTCTTCCAGTGGCAGAAACGCCGAGTTGGTCGCAGAGCCGCTTACCAACCTGGCCCAGAACATGTATTCGTCGGGCCTCGACAAGGGCGATGAATACGATGCCGACCGCCTCGGCGTCGTCTACGCCACCCGCGCCGGCTACGACCC
>Ga0209066_10000475_pt1 | contig 58841 bp, 59 predicted proteins | sample All_14_2_FD_187198 | JGI IMG/M metagenome (GOLD analysis project Ga0209066, IMG submission 187198) | Freshwater microbial communities in response to fracking from Pennsylvania, USA - Allegheny Zone_MetaG_DW_15 (SPAdes) (version 2) ...
GCTCAAGCGCCTGCGCGGCACACCGATCGCCCGGCACAGCGCCGAACACGGCATGATCTACGACCCCGAGCCGCCCTACACCGTGCAGCAAACCGCCGTCGTCCCGGCTGCCGACATCCAGCGCTTCACCCGCCTGGCGCGCTACTGGGACCTGCTCGCCAATTCCGGCCGCTTCCCGCAAACCCTGCCCCTGCTACTAAGTGCCACCTCCCCCTTCGCCGCCCTCCTCGCCTTCAGCGACTGGCTATGGCAAACCACCGCCAGCATCACCCGCCTGACCCCGGAAACGCTGGTCGACCGGCTGTTTGATTATCTGACGCAAGTGATCGGACTGGACCCCGCGCAAGTCCGCCAGCACCTGCTGAGCGACTACCAGTCCAGCGGTGCCCGCGCCAATCCCGCGTGCCTGCAGGGCTTGCTCAAGGACCGACCCAAGCCGGTGGCGCGCGATGGCAAAGGCCTGGTGCACCGGCAGGAACGGCATGGAGGTTTGGGGTAAGCGTCTCCCCTCCCTCAGTCCCTTAATTCCCGCCCCGTCAGCTTGATGAACACGTCTTCCAGGTTGGAAGCACGATGAACGTAGCGCAGGCCGTCGGCGTCGGCCAGGGCGGTGAGCAGCGGCTGGGGATCGCGGCAGTAGAAGAAGGCGGTTTCGCCGCTTTGTTCGACGCGGTCGGCCAGGTGGCGGTGGTTTTCGGTGAAATCGGGTAGTTGACCGCAGGATTCGTCAAAGACCTCGATCACCTGCGGTTCGATGTGCGTGGCGATCAGTTCGCGCGGGCTGCCTTCGGCGATTTTGCGGCCGTGATCGATGACGATCAGGCGGTCGCACAGACGCTCGGCTTCGTCCATGAAATGCGTCGTCAGGATCAGCGTCTTGCCGGCCGATTTCAGCTTCTTCAGGCGTTCCCAGATCAGGTGGCGGGCCTGCGGGTCGAGGCCGGTGGTTGGCTCGTCGAGGAAGATGATGTCGGGGTTGGCGACCAGTGCGCGGGCCAGCGTCAGCCGCCGCTTCATGCCGCCGGACAGCGTCGCGATCCTGGCGTCGGCCTTGCCGGCGAGGCTGGCGAATTCCAGCAGTTGCGGGATGCGTGGCCGGATGTCGGCGTCCTTCAGCCCGAAATAGCGGCCGAAGACGAGCAGGTTTTCGGCGCAGGTGAAGTCCGGGTCAAGGTTGTCGAATTGCGGTACGACGCCGACCTTGGCCCGTGCTGCCTGCGCGTCGGCGGGGATGACGTGGCCACCGAGCGTGATGCTGCCGCTGGCTGGCGCGGTCAGGCCGAGGCACAGGCGCAGCGTCGTCGTCTTGCCGGCACCATTGGGGCCGAGCAGGCCGAAGCAGGTGCCGGGTTCGACGGTGAACGACAAGCCGGCGACGACTTCAGTGTCGCCGTAGGTCTTGTGCAGGCCGGAAACGTCTAGTGCCGCCATGCGCGGGTCACGATGTCGCGGATCAGGTGCAGGCGACGGTGGAAGAAATGGTCGGCACCTGGGACGACGACGACCGGCAGGTCGTTCGGCTGCGCCCAGGCCAGCACGTTGGCCAGCGGCACCGTTTCGTCGTTTGATCCGTGGATGACGATGGTGTCGTGCGGCACGGCTTCGGTGTCGTACTGGCGCGTGCCTTCGACGAAGCCGGCGGCGGTGCCGACCAGCACCAGGCGCTGGGCCGGATGGCCGGCTTCTTCCAGTCGCTTGCCGACGCGCGTCTGGCAATAGGCGCCGAAGGAGAAGCCGGCGAGCGCGACCGGGATTTCGCCGCAGCGCAAGGTGGCTTCGTGCAGTACGGCGAGCAGGTCGTCGGTTTCGCCAATGCCTTCGTCGTGTACGCCTTCGGTGCCGCCAACACCGCGGAAATTGGGGCGGAAGGCGGCGTAGCCGAGGCTGACGAAGGTGCGCGCCAGCGTGTAGGCGACCTTGTTGGTATTGGCGCCGCCACCGATCGGGTGCGGATGGGCGATCAGCGCGATGCCGCGCGGCGCATCCGGGCGTTCCATGATGACTTCGATGTTGCCGGCCGGGCCGGCGACGTTGATCTTTTCTTCCGTGACTTTCATATTTTCAGCCGTTCGACGACATGTCCGTTGATCAGATGTTGCTGGATGATTTCCTCGACATCCTCATTATCGACGAAGCCGTACCAGGTCTCTTCGGGATAGACGACCATCACCGGCCCGTTGTCGCAGCGGCCGAGACAGCCAGCCTTGTTGATGCGCACCGCGCCGGCGCCGTTTTTCTTCAGCGCACCGATGCGGTCCTTGGCGTAGGCGAAGGCATCGCTGCCACCGACGTTGTTGCAGCAAGCCTCGCCGCCTTCGCGCTGGTTGGTGCAGATGAATACGTGGTGCTGGAAATAGCTCATTGTTGATCTCCGTTGTAGCCAGCCATTATAGGCGGCGCCGTTTCACGTGGAACGTGGCTGCGGTCCGCGCAGGGTCAGCAGCAGGAATGGCAGGGCCAGGAAGGGCCACAGGCTGGCGACCAGGCGCGTTAGACCGTTGAAATTGAGAAAGTGCCCCTGGCGCCAGGCCGCCAGTGCGGCTTCGGAATACGGATTGGGTGGTGCGAGGTTGACCAGCACGGTGCCGGCGAGCAGAGCCAGTGCCGCCAGCAGCAGGCCGGCGCGAGTTGGCAGCCACAGCGTCAGGGCCAGTACCGCTGCCGCTGCCAGCAACCCTTGCCGGGCGCCCGGCGTCAGCCAGGCCATGGCTTCACCGGGGCCGACCAGCACCGCTGCTCCGAGCATCCGGATGGCCAGGCCGCCGATCAGGAACAGCGGTACCAGCAGGTAGGCGACCCAGGTCCTGGCCAGCAACTGGCCGAGGATCAGGCCGACGGCAACCGCGTTGCAGGCGGTGATGCCGGCTTCGATCAGCGCATAGCGATCGACGGAAAACGGAATGGCCGGGGTGAAACCCAGCAGCTGGCGCAAGTCGCCGGCACCGAACAGCAGGATCTCCGGCGACAGCGGCACGATCAGCCACAGGCCGAGCAGCGTCAGGCCCAGTTCGCCGTGGGCCACCGGCGCCAGCAGGCGGTGCGCCAGTGCTTCCAGGCGAGCGAACACGCGCGGGCCGACGATATGCGCCCACACGGCACCGATCAGCCCGCCCAGTGTGTTGCAGGCGAGGTCGAGATTCGACGGGATGCGGCTGGGCAGCCAGTTCTGCAATGTCTCCAGCCCGAGGCTGAGTGTGCCGCCGAGCAGCACTGCCAGGCAGGCTGCGGTAAAGCGGCCGGGCAGGCGCAGCAGCGCCAGCGCGAGAAAGAAGCCGAGCGGGACGTAGACCGCAACATTGGTGACCAGATCGAAGACCGTCCAGTAGCGCGGCCACGCACTTTCAAGGAAGGCCCAGGGAGAGACGCCGGAATCACGCCAGCCGGAGAACGGGTGCAGGCTCCCATAAACGATCAGCCCGCACCAGGCGAGCGCCAGGTAGCGGGCAAAAACGACGGGACGCTTGCCATGTTGGGACATGCCCCGATTTTATGGCCTGTTGGCGCTGGCGTCAGCCTTTAGTGCTTTTTGATTGTGTTCGCCGGACGCAGGTAGCCGCCGATCAGCATGCCGGTGAAGCTGGCGGCCAGGCCGTACAGTTGCGGGCCGATATCGCCTTCGGGCACGAACAGTTCGAGGAACAGCCAGGTGCCGATGCCGAAAATGATTGCCAGGCCGGCGCCGAGATTGTTCGCCCGCTTCCAGAAGAGGCCGGCAGCCAGCGGGATGAAGGCGCCGGAGAGGGTGACCCGGTAGGCGTTTTCGACCATGGCGTGAATGGTCGCATTGGTCGATATGGCATAGATCGCGACGATGCAGGTGAACACCACGACGGCGCCGCGGGTGGCGAGCAGCAGCTGGCGATCGGTCATGTCGCGGTAGTGGCCGCGCAGGATGTTCTCCGAGAAGGTGACCGCCGGTGCCAGCAGGGTACCGGAAGCGGTACTCATGATCACCGACAGCAGTGCGCCGAAGAAAATGACCTGAGCGCCGAAGGGCATGTAATTGACGATCAGTTGCGGCAGGATCAGTTGCGAATCCTCGGCCATGAAACGCTCGACCATCGCCGGGTCGATCAGCGTCGCCGAATAGGCGAGGAACAGCGGCACGGCGGCGAAGAAGAAATAGGACAGACCACCGATGGTGGTGCCCCACACGGCGACCCATTCGTTCTTCGAAGCATTGACCCGCTGGAAAACGTCCTGCTGCGGGATCGAGCCGAGCGCCATGGTCAGCAGTGCGGCAATCCAGGACAGGATGTCGAGCAGGTCGGCAGTCGGCAGGAAATTCAGCTTGCCGTCGGCGGCAGCTTTGCCGACCACGGTGGTAAAGCCGCCGGCCATGTCGCCGGCCAGCCAGGTGACGTAGAGCAGGCCGAGGACGATGACGATCATCTGGACGAAGGTGGTCATCGCCACCGACCACATGCCGCCGAACAGCGTGTACAGCAGGACGACGCCGGCGCCGATGAGGATGCCATGGTTGAGGGCGACGGCACCGTCGGAGAGCACATTGAAGACCAGGCCGAGGGCGGCCATCTGGGCGCCGACCCAGCCGAGATAGGAAATGATGATGGCCGTCGACAAGGCAATCTCGGTCTGGCGGTTGTAGCGGACGCGGAAGAAATCGCCGAGTGTCAGCAGGTTGAGGCGGTACAGGGGACGGGCAAAGATCAGCCCGAACAGCACCAGGCAGATCGACGCACCAAGCGGGTCCGATATCAGTCCGCGAAAACCTTCGTCAATGAAGGTGGCCGAGATGCCGAGCACGGTTTCCGCGCCGAACCAGGTGGCGAAGACCATCGCCAGCACGATGGGAAAAGGCAGATTGCGGCCGGCGACGATGTAGTCGCGGGCGCTGTGGACCCGGGTCGCGGCGTAAAGGCCGATGCCGATGGAAATAACGAGATAGATGACGACGAACCAGATCAGCATGGTGTGGGGTCGACTACGGCAAGGGGTTGAAAACGCGAGGGATTATAAGGTTATTGCGGCTTTTCCGAAGGGAAAAAACGGGGCCTCGCTGCGAAATTTCACGGCGCTGCCATCGCCCGGATGGACAAAGGCAATTTCTGCCGCATGCAGCAGCAGTCGCGGCGCCCGGTCGACGGCCGCGCCGGCGTAGAGTTCATCGCCGAGTATCGGATGGCCGAGCGCCGCCATATGCACGCGCAACTGGTGCGAGCGCCCGGTGATCGGTTCCAGTTCGACGATCGTCAGGTTGTTGCCAGGCTGGCGTTCGATGACGCGGAACAGCGTTTGCGAAGGCTTGCCGATGGTGTGGTCAACCATCTGCCGCGGGCGGTTCGGCCAGTCGCAGATCAGCGGCAGGTCGACCTCGCCGGAATCTGCTGCCAGCAACCCGTCGACCGCAGCAAGATAGCGCTTGCTCACCGCGCGCTCGCGGAACAGCCGGTACATCTCGCGCTGCATCGCCTCGCCGCGGGCAACGACGAGCAGGCCGGAAGTGGACATGTCGAGCCGGTGGGCGGCCAGGGCTTCCGGGTAATCCTGCTGGACGCGCGAGATCAGGCAATCCTGCTTGTCCTCGCCGCGCCCGGGTACCGACAGCAGGCCGGAAGGCTTGTCGACAACCAGCAGATGGGCGTCGACGTGGATCACCCGTACCGGGTCGGCCGGCGGCAGATAGGCGCTCATCTCAGTAGCGGGCGGGCAAGGTGCAATGGGCGTCGCGGTAAGGGCCGCCGCTGTAGGTCCAGCCTTCGCCCGGCGGCGTCTGCATGCAGATGCGGGCGCCGTCGATCTTGCTCGCCCACCAGTGCCAGGCGGCCGGTCGGGCGTTGACTGTGCCAGTCAGCGCACACAGAAGCAGCAAGGACAGGATGCGGTGGATGGGCTTGGTCATGATGAAAAATACTGTATAGTTGTACAGTATGTTTTGTTGGCGGTCGGGTCGGGCGCAAAGAATACACCTTGCGTCTCGGGATGTTCCATAGAATCCATGCTTGCCATTGGCATTTTTCCCCTGTGGTGAGCTCCGGCAGTCGATCGGTAATCCAGCAACAATGAACCAGCAATTTTTGTTCCATCCCTGGCCCCTGTGCCATAATCCGCTCAACGTTTCGAGGTAAGAACATGGACGACAACAAGGCAAAGGCGCTCGCCGCAGCGCTGCAACAGATCGAAAAGCAGTTCGGCAAGGGTTCCATCATGAAGATGGGCGATGCCGAAATCGACGAAGGCATTCAGGTTGTATCGACCGGCTCGCTCGGGCTGGACATCGCCCTCGGCGTCGGCGGCCTGCCGCGCGGCCGGGTGGTCGAAATCTACGGTCCGGAATCCTCGGGCAAGACGACGCTGTGTCTGCAGGTCATTGCCGAAATGCAGAAACTCGGCGGCGTCGCCGCTTTCATCGACGCCGAACATGCGCTCGATCCGCAATATGCACAGAAACTCGGGGTCAACGTCGGCGATCTGCTGATTTCCCAGCCGGATACTGGCGAACAGGCGCTGGAAATCTCCGACATGCTGGTGCGCTCCGGCTCGGTCGACATCATCGTCATCGACTCGGTCGCCGCCTTGACGCCGCGTGCCGAAATCGAAGGCGAGATGGGTGACCAGATGGTCGGCCTGCATGCCCGCCTGATGTCGCAGGCGCTGCGCAAGCTGACCGCCAACATCAAGAAGACCAATACGCTGGTCATCTTCATCAACCAGATCCGGATGAAGATCGGCGTCATGTTCGGTTCACCGGAAACCACGACCGGCGGCAATGCACTGAAGTTCTACGCCTCGGTCCGCCTCGACATCCGCCGCATCGGCGGCATCAAGAAGGGCGACGAGGTGGTTGGTAGCGAAACCCGCGTCAAGGTCGTCAAGAACAAGGTATCACCGCCGTTCCGCGAAGCCATCTTCGACATCCTCTACGGCGAGGGCATTTCGCGTGAAGGCGAGATTGTCGAAATGGGCGTCGCCCACAAGCTGGTCGACAAGTCCGGTGCCTGGTATTCCTACAAGGGCGAGAAGATCGGCCAGGGCAAGGACAATTCCCGAGAGTTCCTCAAGGCTCATCCGGAAATCGCCAGGGAAATCGAGGCGCGCATCCGTGAAGCAGCCAGCACCACCGTCCTGAAACCGACGAAGGCCGCGGCCGCCGATGCCTGATCTGCGGGTTCGTGCCTTGCAATATCTGACCCGGCGGGATTACAGCCGGGCAGAATTGCTGGCCAAACTCGCAGCTCATGCCGAAACCGGGGAAGAGCTGGAGGCCGTGCTCGATACCCTGCAGGCCGAGCGCCTGCTGTCCGATCACCGCTATGCCAGCCAGCGCGTCGTGGCCCGGGCCGGTCGTTACGGCAACGGTCGTTTGCGTCAGGAACTGCGGCAAAAGGGGGTCAGCGACGAGGACATCGAAGCGGCCCTCCCGGACGGTGGCGACGAGGGGGAGCGTTGCCGGGCAATTTGGGCAAAAAAGTTTGGTCGACCGCCCCAGTCTGCAGAAGAGCGTGCGAAACAGATGCGTTTCCTGCAATATCGCGGCTTTTCTGCCGAAGCCATCCGGCGCGCCATGCGCGGAGTCGATGAAGAATGAGCCAGACGATAGCCACCCTCTCTGCCCATAACCTGAAAAAGCGCTACAAGGCGCGGACTGTCGTCGAGGACGTTTCCTTCGAGGTCAAGTCCGGCGAAGTCGTCGGTCTGCTCGGCCCGAACGGTGCCGGCAAGACGACCTGCTTCTACATGATCGTCGGGCTGGTCGCGGCAGATGGCGGCGAAGTCTATATCGACGAGGAACGGCTGACCCACCAGGCGATGCATACCCGCGCCAGGCTGGGACTTTCCTACCTGCCGCAGGAGGCTTCGGTCTTTCGCAAGCTCAATGTCGAGGAAAACATCCTTGCCGTCCTCGAGTTGCAGAAGCTGCCACCGGCCGAACTCAACGACCGCCTGGAAAACCTGCTGGCTGAACTGCACATCGGCCACGTCCGTCACGTCAATGCGGCGGCGCTTTCCGGCGGTGAGCGGCGGCGGGTCGAAATCGCCCGGGCCCTGGCCACCAATCCACGCTTCATCCTGCTCGACGAGCCGTTTGCCGGGGTCGACCCGATCGCCGTGCTGGAAATCCAGAAAATCATCCGTTTCCTGAAAGAACGTGGCATCGGTGTGCTGATTACGGATCATAATGTCCGCGAGACCCTCGGTATCTGCGATCACGCGGTGATCATCAACGCCGGGCATGTCCTTTCCTCTGGACGGCCCGACGAAATCGTCGAAAATGAGAGCGTACGCAAGGTTTACCTTGGCGAACATTTCAGGCTCTGACCGGACCATGACCAGAATTTCTCGATGAAACCGGCACTTCAGCTCAAACTTTCGCAACACCTGGCACTGACGCCGCAACTGCAGCAATCGATCAAGCTGCTGCAGTTGTCGACCGTCGAGATGCAGCAGGAAATAGAGCGTTACCTGCTGGAAAACCCGATGCTGGAGCGCGATGACGACCAGCCAACGGAATCGTACGCAGCAGCGCAGCAGTTCGATTCGCCGGAGAAGTCGTCCAATACCGACGCACCCCAGGCGGAAAGTCATGAGGACGTACAGGGCGAACCGCCGATGACGCCCAGTGATGTCGACGACGACCGCTGGTCCAGCGATGCCGGGACCTTCACCGGTGCCGGCCGCGACGAGGATGACGACAGCGATGCCCAGGACAGCCACGCGGCGACCATCAGCCTGCGCGAACACCTGACCTGGCAACTGGGGATGACCCAGATGTCGGATCGTGACCGCAGTCTGGTGCGCTTCCTGATCGAAGCACTCAACGATGACGGCTATCTGTCGGCCCCTCTGGCGGAATTGTGGGAAACCCTGCCGCCGGAATACGAAATCGAACTCGAAGAGCTGGATATCGCGCTGAACCATATCCAGAATTTCGATCCGATCGGGATCGGCGCGCGCGACCTGCGCGAGTGCCTGATGCTGCAACTGAAGGTTGCGGAGGATTGTGCCGAACGGACGCTGGCCATGACGATCGTGGACAAGCATCTGGAACTGCTGGCAGCCCGCGATTTCGCCAAGATTCGCCGCCTCACCGGCTGTGACGATGAAATCCTCCGCGGTGCCCATGAACTGATCACCAGCCTCGATCCACGGCCGGCCGCCGGTTATTCGCAGGTTGAAGCCCGTTACATCACGCCTGATGTGATCGTGAAGAAGCTCAAGGGCAAGTGGACGGCCTACATCAATCCCGATGCCTATCCGCGTCTGCGCATCAATCGGCTGTACGCCGAGATACTTTCCCGGCAGCGGCGCGGCAATGGCAACATGACCGGGCAACTGCAAGAAGCGCGCTGGCTGATCAAGAATGTCCAGCAGCGTTTCGAGACCATCCACCGCGTGACCCAGGCCATCGTCGACCGCCAGCGCCAGTTCTTCGAACACGGCGAAGTGGCGATGCGGCCGCTGGTGTTGCGTGAGATTGCCGACCTCCTGGGTTTGCATGAATCGACCATATCGCGGGTGACCAGCCAGAAATACATGGCGACGCCGCGTGGTATCTTCGAGTTGAAATACTTCTTCGGCAGCCACGTATCCACCGACACCGGTGGCGCTTGTTCTGCCACGGCCATTCGTGCCCTGATCAAGCAATTGATTTCGGCGGAAGATGGCAAGAAGCCCTTGTCGGATAGCCAATTATCCGAAATACTAGGCCAGCAGGGAATTGTCGTTGCCCGACGCACGGTTGCGAAATACCGTGAATCGCTTAACATCCCGCCGGTCAATTTACGCAAGACCCTGTAGAGAGAGGAGAAAAAAATGAATCTGCAAATCAGTGGTCATCATATCGAAGTCACCCCGGCACTCCGTGAATACGTCGAGAACAAGCTCGATCCGGTCGTCCGCCATTTTGACAAGGTCACGGGCGTCAGCGTCGTGCTTTCCGTCGAGAAGCTGAAGCAGAAGGCTGAAGTCACCGTTCATGTGCCGGGCAAGGACATGCACGTCGAAGAAGCCGGTGATGATCTGTATGCCGCCATCGATACGATGTTTGACAAGCTCGATCGCCAGGTCCAGAAGTACAAGCAGAAGATGCAGGACCACCATCGTGGCGAAAAGCCGTCGTTGCAAGACGACGAATAAGCCCTGATCAACCGCACCCATTGGGTGCGGTTTTTTTGCATTACACCTTCCATGAACCCTCTAGACAATATTCTGAGTGCCGACCAGGTCCTTCTCGATCTGGACGCGAGCAGCAAGAAGCGTGTTTTCGAACAAGCCGGGATGCTTTTTGAAGGCCGTCTCGGCATGTCCCGTTCTCTCATTTTCGACAGCTTGTTTGCGCGCGAAAAGCTTGGTTCAACCGGTCTTGGCCAGGGTGTTGCCATCCCGCATGGCCGTATCAAGGGTCTCAAGCAGGCCGCCGGTGCGCTGATCCGGCTGGCGACGCCAATCCCTTTCGATTCTCCGGATGGCCGCCCCGTCACCTTGTTGTTTGTATTGCTCGTACCCGAGCAGGCGACCGAGGAGCATCTGCAGATCCTGTCCGAACTTGCCCAGCGCTTTTCTGATCGGGCCTTCCGTGAGGCCTTGCAGGCTGCAACGGATGCCGAGGCCGTGCTCGGCCTGTTCAAGAAGCCCTGATCCGGCCCGTGCGCCACATCAGTCTGGACCAGCTGTACCAGGACAATCGCGAAAAGCTGTTGTTCAACTGGACAGTCGGGCATCGCGCCGACCGCCGCATCGAGCTCAAGGCCGCCAGCAACTATGGGGCCGATGTCGTCGGCCACATCAACATCATCCATCCCGAACGTCTGCAGGTCATGGGCCAGGCCGAATACGACTGGGCCATGCGCATCGGCGAGCGGCGCTTCGGACAGTTGTTCATCGACCTGCTGTCGGCCCGTACGCCGGCAATGATCGTTGCTGACGGCCTCAAGCCGCCTGATTTCGTCGTCGATGCCTGCATGGCTGCCGATGTTCCGTTGATCCTGTCACCGAAGCACTGCTCGGCGGTGATCGATCACCTGCGCATCTATCTTTCTGCCCGCTTGGCCGATACCGTCAGCCTGCATGGCGTGTTCATGGACGTGCTGGGCATGGGCGTGCTGATTACCGGCGACTCCGGTGTCGGCAAGTCAGAACTGGCGCTGGAACTGATTTCCCGTGGTCATGGGCTGGTTGCCGACGATGTCGTGGAAATGGCCCGCATTGCGCCAACGACCATTGAAGGCCGCTGCCCCGGCATGCTGCGCGATTTTCTCGAGGTCCGCGGTCTCGGTCTGCTCAACATCCGGACCATTTTTGGCGAAACGGCATCGCGCCGCAAGATGAAACTGAAGCTGATCGTGCATCTGCAGCGGACACTGTCTTCCGAAGATGCGCCGCGTCTGCCGCTTGATGCCCAGAGTCAGGAAGTCCTGGGGGTGCCGATACGCAAGGTGGTCATTCCGGTGGCTGCGGGGCGCAATCTGGCTGTGCTGCTCGAGGCGGCGGTGCGCAATACGATCCTTCAGTATCGGGGCATCGACAGCATGCAGGATTTCGTCGAGCGCCAGGCGCGCATGATGAGCGACGAGGACGTTTGAGCCCGGCTCCGCCGGCCGACTTCAGAGATGCTCGAAGTCGACTCGCTCGGCGGCAGCATCGTTGACCGAACTGCCGAAACAGATCGTGCCGCTGCCATCAAGCAGGGCTTCATGCTTGCGGACGAGGATTTCCTGACGTCCCTGCATCGTCAGAAAACTCCCATTGGTGCTGGTGTCGATCAGGTAATAACCGTCAGAGCGCCGTTCGATGCGGGCATGCAGTCGAGACACCTTGCGGTTGTCTACCAGCACCTTGCATGACAGATCGCGGCCCAGGCTGAGTACCGGGGTTTTCTCGTCAATCAGGAAGGCTTTGCCGCGATAGCGCAGGCAGAGTCTTTCGGAAATTTTGCCAGCGCTGAGCGGTCCGAACATCGAATGTGGAACCTGGCTGCTGCTGGCCTGGGCCGGCCAGTGAATCTGGAATAAGGGAATTGCCGTTTCACCTTCGTGGACATCACCCAGTTCCGGACGTGGCAACGTCTGCAGGACGGCGCTTCCCGGCAGGGCGTGAACGACTGCGGCACTGCACAGGATCTGGTCAGCACGGGCCAGACCGGCAATGCGCATGGTGCTGGCGAGCTTTGCCGGTTGGGGTGGTTGTCCGGCAGGACTGTCGCTGTCATGCAGGGCGATGCGGATATTCAGTTTGTGTCCCGATACCGGTGGCAGGTCGGCAACGCGCTGATGCATGTCGATTGCCGAATGACACGCATCCTCGGCGCAGTTGAACAGGGCCAGCAGCTCGTCGCCGACGACTTGCTGCAGTGTGCCTCGGTAAGCTTCAATGGCGCGGGTCATGCGCTTGATGCAACGGTCGACCGCTCGTTCCGCTTCCTGTTCGGTCAGGCGCTGGTGCAATGAGGCACTGCCGGTGATGTCGGCGACCATGATGACAGGAATCGGTTGCGACGCGTTCATTGGCGGGGTCGGTTCGTTGGACGGCCGATTATATGATGAAGCGCCGGTTTTGACATTATGCCGGCAGCCTGATCGGGATCGTGCCGCTGATCGGCATTTCTGGCGAATCGAAGGCAATGTCGCCCTCGTCCACCGGGGTATCCAGCGTCAGGTTGCGGAAGTCGAAAAGTCCGTTATCGCCGAGATGCGAGGGAACGACGTTCTGGATGGCGGTGAATACCGATTCGGTACGGCCGGGATAGCGCTTGTCCCAGTCGTGCATCATTTCCTTGATTTTCTGCCGCTGCAGGTTTTCCTGAGAACCGCACAGGTTGCACGGGATGATCGGGAAGTCCATGCCGCGGGCAAATTTGGCGATATCCGCTTCCGAACAATAGGCCAGCGGGCGGATGACCACATGTGCCTTGTCGTCGGTAACCAGCTTCGGTGGCATGGCTTTCAGCTTGCCGCCGAACAGCATGTTCAGGAACAGCGTATGCACCATGTCGTCGCGGTGGTGGCCGAGAGCGATCTTGTTGGCGCCAAGTTCCTTCGCCGTCCGGTAGATGATGCCGCGGCGCAGTCGCGAACATAGCGAGCAGGTGGTCTTGCCTTCGGGAATCTTGTCCTTTACCACGGAATACGTATCCGCTTCGACAATGCGATATTCGATGCCGATCGATTCGAAATAGGCCGGCAGGACGTCGGCGGGAAAACCGGGCTGCTTCTGATCGAGGTTCATCGCGATCAGGCGGAACTTGACCGGTGCGCGCTGTTGCAGCGCCATCAGCATGGCCAGCAGCGTATAGGAATCCTTGCCGCCGGAGCAGCAGACCAGGACGGTGTCGCCGTCCTCGATCATGTTGTATTCCATGATCGCCTTGCCGGTGCGGCCTTCGAGGAATTTGCGGAGTTTTTGCAGGTTGGACGAGACAGGAGTATGCATGATCAGCGACATTTTCGTGGGATTGCTGCGGTCGACCGCAGGTCGCAAGTTTACACGCATCGTCCGGAAACGCGTGCCGGGCATTTAGAATGCTGGCTTTTGCCTGCCGATGAGCAACCTCCCCTCGCCCACTCCCGAAGCGCTGGCTCACAGCCAGCGCCTGCATGCCGACATCGCCCAGAAAATCGGCGAGGAAGGCGGCTGGATGTCGTTCGCCCGGTTCATGGAACTGCTGCTCTACGCGCCCGGACTTGGTTATTACGCCGCCGGAGCACGCAAGTTCGGCAGTGCCGGGGATTTCGTTACCGCACCGGAAATGACGCCGCTGTTCGGCCAGTCGCTGGCGCGCCAGGTGGCGCAGGTGATGGCGCTGTCGGCGCCGGCGGTGATCGAAGTTGGTGCCGGTTCCGGACGGCTGGCGGCCGATCTGCTGCTGGCGCTGGAAGCGCTGTCGGTGCTGCCCGAGCGTTATGCCATCCTCGACCTGTCCGCCGACTTGCGCGCCCGTCAGCATGAAACGATTGCCGCCGCGGCGCCCCATCTCCTTGACCGCGTCGAATGGCTGGACTGCCTGCCGGAAAGCTTTGACGGTGTCGTTGTCGCCAACGAACTGCTTGATGCGCTGCCCGCCCATCTCGTGCTGTGGACGGCGGATGGCATACGCGAACGTGGTGTTGCCGTGGACGACGCTGGCCGTTTCACGTGGAACGACCGCCCGGCCAGTGGCGCCCTGCTCGCGGCCGCTGACGAGATCGCCGATCAATGCCGGATCGAGTCGCCCTATCTCAGCGAAATTGCCCTGGCAGCCCGGGCGTGGGCGGCGGAATGGGGGCATCGCCTGCAACGCGGCGCGCTGTTGCTGATCGATTACGGTTTTCCGCGCCACGAGTTCTATCACCCGCAGCGCGATCAGGGCACGCTGATGTGCCACTACCGCCATCATTCGCACCCCGATCCCTTTTATCTGCCGGGTTTGCAGGATGTTACGGTCCACGTCGATTTCACGGCAATTATCGCCGCCGCCCACGCCAGCGGTCTGGATCTGCTGGGCTACACCAGTCAGGGACAGTTCCTGATGAACTGCGGTCTGCTCGATTGCCTGGCTAGGATCCCGCAGGCGACGCCGGACTATTTCCGGGCTTCGGCAGCCGCCGGCAAGTTGCTGATGCCGCACGAAATGGGTGAGTTGTTCAAGGTCATTGCCATTGGTCGCAACATCGACGCACCCCTGCTCGGGTTTGCCAGCGGCGACCAGAGTCGCCGTTTGTAGAAAAGTGGACTACACTGGGTACGTGATCAAGCCATCAGGAGATGAGCGATGGACGTTTCAGGAATGGGCAGTGTCAGTTCTGCCATGACGCAGGAACAAACGGGTGCGGCGGCTGCGATGCTGGTGTTGAAGAAGTCTATCGACCTTGAGGCAAACAACACCTTGCAATTGCTGCAGGCGTTGCCGCAAGTTTCCAGCAACCCGCCCAATCTGGGCAACAGCGTCGATATCAGGGCGTAAGGCTTTCCAGCCAGGTTTCAATGATGGCCGCCGCGTGCGGCCATTCCTTTTCATGGGTGATGGCATGGCCCATGTTGCGCAGGATATGGCACGGCTGGCCGTAGGTGTGCGCAGTCGTCTGAACGAGGAAGGCCGGAACCAGCATGTCCTTTTCGGCGCCGACGATCAGCATCGGCGGCCGGCGCATGCAGTAGAGATTGGGCAGGTTGAACATCGACATGTCCCAGATTGCCCGTTGCGACTCGTTCTGCATCTTTTCCAGCCACTCGGCGAGCATTGCCGGATCGACTTCGCCGGCGAACAGCGCATCACGCAGCGTATCGGTATCGGTGTGATCGCCGGCCAGGATGCGGTTGATCTCCAGGTAGATCTGGGGTTTCTGCAGCAGCAGGTGAAACTGCGCGGCGATCAGGCCCTGTGGCGGGACCGAGCACAGCAGTGCCACAGCCCGCGCCGGATGCCGTTCCAGATATTTCTGGACGACGAAGCCGCCCATCGAATGGCCGAGCAGTACCGGATCGATGTTCAGCGTGTCGACGACCTGGCGCACGTCGTCGACGTAATCGGCGACCGACAGCCAGTCGATCTGCTGATGCCCCTTGCTGCCCCCGTGACCGCGCAGCGACAGCGCGTAACAGGGATAACCGGCCGCCGCGAAATGCGGCATGAAGGTTTCGGTCCACATCCAGCCGCCAGCGAAGGCGCCGTGGATGAAAAGCAGCGGCGGTCGCTGGCTTTTGCCTTCGGGAAGGCAGGAAAATACTTCCAGGCCGTTGATGTCTTGTTTGGTGATCATGGGGTCAGGGGTTCTCGGCCGTGGTTAAATGCGTGCTTTCGCACATCTTGTCGGGTTGAATCGGATTCATGCTGAAGTGGATATTGACGCTGGTCATTGCGATCTTCCTGCTCGGGCTGGTGACGCCACATCTCGCCCGTTTCATCCGCTTCGGCAAGTTGCCTGGCGATGTGGCATTTCGCCTGCGCGGCCGGACTTACAGTTTCCCCTTCGCCAGCATCATCCTGCTTTCATTGCTGCTCTGGCTCATCAGCCGCCTCATTTAGCGCCTGCCGCACGGCCTTGATGCGCGCCTGGCGGATGCGTTCGGGGATCTTGCCGCGATCGACGCAATCGGCAGCGATTTTTCCCGCATCGACACTGTTGACCGCAGCAAGCACCTTGAGCATTCGCGCCGGGCTGTCGTAGCTGCGCATTTCCCAGCCGGCACGCCCGGTATAGTCGCACAGGCAACTGTCGAGCAGTTCGTTGAAACGGGCAGGACGGCGCAGTGCATCGCATTTTTCCAGCAATTCGACGAGTGTTGCCGCGCGCATCTCGCCAGCCCGGTGGATGGTTCCGTGATGGCGGGCCATCAGCAGTGCCAGATCGCGGCAGTCGTTGGGCACGCGCAGGCGCTCGCTGAGCGTCTCGCACAGGGCGACGCTGCGCATTTCGTGGCCGATGTGCCGGGGCAGGATGTCGGCCGGTGTCTGGGCCTTGCCGAGGTCGTGGCACAGTGCCGCGTAGCGGACGGTCAGCGGAAACCGGCGGCCGGCAGCCTGGTCGATGACCATCAGGGTATGGATGCCGGTGTCGATTTCCGGGTGATAATCGGCGCGTTGCGGTATGCCGAACAGCGCATCAACCTCCGGCAACAGCCGGGCCAGCGCCCCGCAGTCGCGCAGGACCTCGAACATCCGCGACGGCTTTTCTTCCATCAGTCCCTTGGCCAGTTCCTGCCAGATGCGTTCGGCGACCAGGTGATCGACCTCGCCATCGGCGACCATCCGGCGCATCAGGGCCAGCGTTTCCGGGGCAATCGAGAAATCGGTGAAGCGGGCGGCAAAACGGGCCAGGCGCAGGATGCGCACCGGGTCTTCGGCAAAGGCCGGGCCGACGTGGCGGAGGATTTTGTCCTGCAGGTCGCGTTGACCGTGGAAGGGATCGACCAGCTCGCCCGCCTCACCCCTGGCCATCGCATTGATGGTCAGGTCGCGGCGGCCGAGATCCTCTGCCAGCGTGACGTCGGGCGCGGCGTGGAAGGCGAAGCCGTGATAGCCGCGGCCGGTCTTGCGCTCGGTTCGGGCGAGCGCGTATTCCGCCTGCGTCTCCGGGTGCAGGAACACCGGAAAATCCTTGCCGACCGGCCGGAAACCGGCCGCCAGCATGCTTTCCGGGGTGGCGCCGACGACCACGTAATCGCGGTCGGCGCAGGCGCGACCGAGCAATTCATCCCGGACGGCGCCGCCGACGATGAATACCTGCACGACGGGCGGAGTCGCTCTCAGCGACCGGCGCGGAAGCGGAAGCTGTCGAGCTTGCCCTTCGGCGTTTTTCCGGCGATGTAGGTCGGTGCGATCGCTTCCACTGCGGTCGGCTTCCAGCCGGCGGGCAGCTGGCAGTCACCTTCGCAGACGCTGTCGACCTGCATCGAGCGCAGGTTGTCCGGCGACATCAGCGGATTCGGTGCCAGCCACATTAGCCCGGCCTGCAGGTAAGCCCAGCCTTCGGACAGCGGAACGATGCGGGCCTTGCTGCCGGTCAGCCTGGCGGTGTAGTCGACCAGCTGGCGCAGTGTGTACACCTGCGGGCCGACCAGATCGTAGGCCTGGCCGAAAGTGCTGACATCGCTCAGGCTGTTGACGAAGGCATCGGCGACGTCGGCAGCCCAGACCGGCTGGAAACGGGCATGGCCGAAGCCGAGCGGGAAGATCGGGGCGATCTTGAGGATCTTGGCGAACATCGACAGGAAGGAATCACCAAGGCCGAAGATCACCGACGGACGGAAGACCGTGACGTCGAGTTCGCCGGCGGCAGCCATCACGATGGCTTCACCTTCACCCTTGGAGGCAAGGTATTCGGAAGGGCCTTTCGGATCGGCCTTGAGTGCGCTCATGTGCACCAGCCGGCGGACGCCAGAGGCCTTGCAGGCAGCGATGATCTTCTTCGGCAGCTCGACATGGGCCTTGGCGAAATCGTCGCTGTACGGCAGCTTGACGTCGCGGCTGTGCAGGATGCCGACCAGATTGATCACCGCATCGTGGCCGCGCATCAGTGCGGTCAACGTTTCCTGGCAATGAATATTGGCTTCCGGCATGTCCACGCCAGGCTGCATGATCAGCGCCTTGGTCCGCTCGCGGCGGCGCGTCGGTACGGTGACTTCAATACCGCGCTGGGCCAGACGATTGACGATATAGGTACCGACAAAACCGCTACCCCCCAGCAGCAAGACCTTCTTGATACTCATCTGGAACCCCGCCATACGTTTCTTAAAGTCACGATTTTACGGTAAATGCGGCACTCCGGCAGTGGCTTGTTGATGCATTCAGGTGCTGGAAGGGGGGCGTAGTTGTTCGAGTGCTCTTTCGAATAACCCGGGCTGTTCGAGAGAGCGGGCTTCACCGCTCTTCAGCTGTGCTTCGAGTCGTTGCGGATGTATCGAAACTGCTAATGCCAGTTCCGGATTGAAAAACAGGTAGCGGCCGCTGCTTGGGCTCTGGTGACAAAGGCAAAGTGGGTGGCGGGTGCCGTCGAATAATAGTTCCATCCACTCACCGACAGCATGTGCCCTCCGGTTTTCACTATTCTTTACTGGGGAGGTGAAATCCATGGTGTGCAGGATTCGCGTCCCAGCCTCGATGCGGCCTTGTGCAGGTTGCAAGTCGGTTTTGTTGATACCCACCGCTGAAATTTTCGGAATGCTGGCGATAGGTTCATGTTCTCCTCCGGGGGGACGCAGTGCTTTGGTTTGCAAAGCGAAGCAGATATCGAGGATGGTTGTCTGTTCATCAATAGCCATGCCCAGTTCTTCCATTCCACGCTTGATCGCCTTGAGCACAGCCGGCAACTGCCTGGCCAGAGCCTTTCTTTGTTCGCCATCCGCTTTCGGCTGAAAAGTCCAGAGCAGGGTCGACAGGATATTGGCATGCTCCTGCCATGCTTGGCTCTCCGGCCCCTGCTCCAACCAGACTTTTTCAAGCAGGCGTTTCCAGTCCCTGCGAATGAAAAGCTGGAAGGCTTCCGGAGTACCGTTCATTTCCAGAGCACCGAACAATCGTTCAATGTCCTGGGTCGCCCGGTCCCGGCGATCAAGCTGGTGCAGGAGTACTTGGTAGGCTGCGGCCTCTGCGACGATCTCACGCTGACGGTTGTGCAACAACCCGGCCAGTTCCTCTGCTGCGCTCGCGAATGTCGTTACATCGCTACGCTGGTTGGCGCGCAGCTGGCCGATGATGCGAGACAGGTGCTGGTATACAGGGTGTTGCCGGGAGATGTTCGCCGGTAGTCCAAGAACTGCCAAGCCCAGGCGATCGATTAGCTGGCGGCATGGATGATTTGCCTTGCTGAGGACGGATCGATCTTTCAGGGCCAGCTTGATCATGCTGACTTGTAACTCGGCAATCAGCCTTTTCAATATTTCCGGTAGTGCAGGATCAGAGAACAGAACTGCGCAGAGCCGCCCGATGGCGTTGATCGCCTGTCCTTCAACCGTATTGTCGGGAACACCTAGTTCATTGGCTCGGAGGGGATGCAGCGTAGCGTCACTGGTTGTTGGCACATCGCCGAACAACTCGGGAATCAGTGATTCGAGATTAGGTGAAGTGGCAGTCAGGAAATCGTTACTGTTGCGCTGAGTCCGTTCCATTTGGTCAAGGCGGAACATCAGGTTGTCCACAGCAGCCTGACTGAGTAAGGTGTTTGCTGCTTTGGGAACAGTTCCAGGGAAATCGGCGTTCGCAAGAACTTCCGGGGGGCCAGTGAGGGACTGGGACATTCCATCGTTTGAACTGATACGACGACTTTCCTGCGGGCTGATGATATTCGGTGGCGCGGCTTCAATACCTGCCTGTTCGAGCAACGCATCAATCTGGATGTAAATTGATGGCAAGCCTTCACGCAGCATGATTTCGATGCGGTCAAGAAGCATCAGCTTTTCTTCCAGCGAACTGACACCGGCGGCTTTGAACAGGGCCTGCAACCCCTGAGTGATACCTTGCGGGCCGACAGGATTATGAGTTTTGGGCAGGTCAGGGCGCGCGAGCAGCGTAACGAAACGCAGATAAGTCTTCCACAGCGGAACGCTGGTTGCTTCGGTCAGCTGGGTAGTCAGGTTGTCAAGGCGGATGCCGAGTTCGAGATCTTCGTCACCGACCAGAGAAATTCTCGATGAGGTCAGACCTTTGGCTTCTTCCTTGAAGCTGCCGTAGCGTTTGCTGACAAGCATGCTGTCAAAGTGTTCGCCGACACCTCTGGTAAGTGCGCCAATGGCGGAATCAGAGAGTAGTTTGCAATCCCGTAACAATGCGGATAGCTGTTTGAGAAAGTACGCCCTGCACGCCTGCATGACATCGAAATGATCGAGCCGGTCAGTGTTTTGTGCAGATTTCACAGGCTTTATCTCGCTTTGCCAGTCATCTCGACTAGAGATGCCAGATTCTCAAAGGAGGTATTCTGGCATCAACTTAACAATATGGCACGCTTTTCACGGCAAATCGCGGTCCTTCTGCGGCTGCGACGATGCCGGGGTGACGATTCCCAGGCGGGTTTTCAGTGAATCCGGGCGGCCATTGAACATTACCGAGTAATAAACCGCGTTGCTCATCACCTTCTTCACGTAATCGCGCGTTTCCGAGAACGGTATGGTTTCCGCGTAGATCGCGCCTTCCAGTGGCTGTTCGGCGCGCCAGCGCTTGGCCCGGCCGGGGCCGGCATTGTAGGCGGCGGAGGCAAGCACCGGGTGATTGTCGAGGTTCTCCATGACGATGCGCATGTAGGATGTTCCCAGCAGCACGTTGACGTCGGTATCGTTGACCTGGCTGTGGCTGAAGTTGGTCAGGCCGATCTTCTTGGCCACCCACTTGGCGGTGGCCGGCATCAATTGCATCAGGCCGGAGGCGCCGACGCTTGATCGGGCGCTGGTGATGAACCGGCTCTCCTGGCGCATCAGGCCGTACACCCAGGCGTCATCCAGCGATTGCTGGCGGGCTACCGGGCGGATCTGGTCGGCGAAGGGCGAGAGGAAGCGCAGCGTGTAGTCGTGCTCGTTGCGCGTGCGGTCGGCGGTATTGATCGCCCGATCCCAGATCCGGTTCTGCTGAGCCAGGTCGGCCGCTGCCAGCAGTTCGCGGTCGTTCATGCCGCGCAGCGACCAGTTCCATTCGCGTACTGCTTCGGTGCGCATGTCCAGCTGGAACAGCGTGAGTGCTCGCTGCAGTCCGGGGTTGTCGCGGGCGGCGCGGATTTCATCGCTGCTCTGGGCGGCGGCACGGGGGGGCGTCTGGATGATGCGGCCGAGTTCCTCGTCAGCCAGGTTGCCGTAGAAGTGTGCCTGGCCGGCAATCCTCGTGAACAACGCATCGGCTTCACTGCTGCGGCCGCCGGCCTTGTAGGCGCGGCCCAGCCAGTAGACCCATTCCGGACGGGCGGCGAGTTCCGGTGGCATCGCTTCGATGCTGTTGCGGACTTCACCCCAGGCCAGTGCGCGCAGGGCGCTGCGCACTTTCCATTGATGATTCTCTTCGCTGAGCGGGGTGTTGCCGGCACTGGCATACCATCCCAGGGTCTCCGGCAGATGCTTGCGCGCTGCCTGAAGGGCGATCTGGCTCCAGGCCCATTGCGTCTCCGGGCGCTGCAACTGGCTCTGGCGTTTTTCCAGTTCGCGGGCGGCAGTGGCGGGATCGTTGGCTGCCACGTAGCGGATGGCGATGGCGGTCAGCTCACGGCCGCTGCGCGTGGTGTGCCAGCTGGCGGGCTGGCGTGCCAGGTAGGACATGGCGTTCTTGACTGCGGCGTCGAAACTGCCGCCATCGGGCAACTGGCTGTCCGGCAAGTAGTTCAGCGTACGCCGGGCCCAGACTGGCCGGTTGGCTTCGATTTGCAGACGCGCCCTCGCCCAGGCGGCATCGCTGTCGATGCGCCGGGTCGCGACCAGCAGGTCGAGCAGAGGCTGGCAGCCTTCCGGCGGTTCGAGCATGGTCAGCCACAGGTTCTGGGTTTCGTCGATGACGCTGCGGTCGCCACGGGCCCAGCGGGCTTGCTGGTTGAGGCAGGCGATTTCCGGTTCCGGGGCGCGCAGTTTCGGGTATTCGGCTTCGATCAGGTTCCACGTGGAACGCCGGGCCAGCCAGCGCAGCCAGTCGGCGCGCAGTTTCTCGGCCACGTAGCTGCCATCGTTGGCGTTCAGGAAGCCGGGAATGCCACTGGTCTCGTCGCGGGCCATCAGGTTGCGCAGCCGGTAATTTTCCGCGTAGGACGCCAGCGGGTGTTTGCCGATGCCGGCAACAGCGGCTTCGAGACGGTTCAGGTCGCCCTTGCGAAAGGCTTCGCGGGCGGCGAGGAACTGGCTGTTGTCGGCGGTCTGGGCGACAGCGGAAAAGCTCAGGGTAAAGGCAACGAGTAAAACGCAAAACTTCATGCTAGATTTGGCCGGATGATTAGTCTGTCTGAGGATAGCACGGCCCGGCGACGGGCCTTGCGGCGCGAGATGGCAAGCCGGCGCATGGCGCTCGGCGAGGCGGCGCACGCGCGCCTGTCCGGGCAGATTGTCGAAATTCTGCGGTCGACGCTGCCCAGACCTGAAATTTGCGCCTTTTGCTGGCCGATCAAGAACGAGCCGGATGTGCGGGCGATTGTCGGAGATTGGGTCGAACAAGGAACACGCGCTGCCCTGCCGGTCGTGATCGATGAAGCGGCGCCGTTGCGCTTTCGGGCCTGGCACGGGCAATCCTTGCTGCAGGCCGATCGCTACGGCATTCCGACGCCGGTCGATGGCGACTGGCTGGTGCCCGACCTGATCCTGCTGCCGCTCAACGGTTTCGATGCGGCCGGCTATCGCCTCGGCTACGGTGGCGGCTATTTCGACCGGACGCTGGCAACGCTGTTGCCACGACCGCTGACGGTCGGTGTCGGCTTCGAGATCAACCGGGTCGACAGCATTCATCCGGAAAGTCATGATCAGCGTCTGGACTGGATCGTTACCGAAGCCGGTGCATTCAGGCCCGGCGACTGAAGCCGATGACGGCGATCGCATAGAGCAGTCCGGCGGCGCCGGCGAGCAGCGCCTGGCGGAAATCGTAGAGGCCGGTCTTCAGCGCCAGTTCGATCGAATAGCCGTGATGCAGGCCAAGGAGCAAGGCGCCGATGGCGAGGACGAACCACAGGCGGCGCGTGCTGGCAGGCAGTTTGCGGTGGAAAAAGCATTCAAGGGCGAGGCCGCTGGCGACCGCCTGACCCAGCAGGCCGGCAACCAGCGCCAGCAGGCTGAGCTGGTAGGCGTTCATGCGGCGCGGCAGCCGGCTGCCAGCCGGCGCAGGGCTTCGTCCAGCGTTGCCGGCGGACAGCCGAAGTTGAGGCGCAGCCAGCCGGGGGCGCCAAAATCCCGGCCTTCGGACAGGCCGATGCCATGCGTCTCGAAATGCGCGTGCGGGTTTTCCAGCCCGAGTTCGCGGACATCGAGCCAGGCCAGGTAGGTGGCTTCGACGTGGCTGGTTTTTACCCCGGCCAGGCCGTTGACCGCAGCATCGACGCGGTCGCGCTTGGCACGGAGCACGGCGAGCAATTCGCGGTGCCAGTCGCCGCAATCGCGGTAGGCGGCTTCGCAGGCGGCCAGCCCGAGCACATTCACATGCGGCACGATGCCGTCCATCGCGCGCAGGAAGCGGCGACGCAGGCCGGCATCGGGAATGACCGCGAAGGCGCAGCCCAGTCCGGGGATGTTGAAGGTCTTCGACGGCGCCATCAGCGTGATGCTGCGTCGTGCCGATTCGGGCGACAGGCTGGCGAACGGAATGTGCTGCTTGTCGGTGTCGAGGATCAGGCCGCAGTGGATTTCGTCGGAACAGACGACGAGGTCGTTGCGCTCGGCGAAATCGGCCAGGTCGAGCAGTTCTTCGCGGTTCCAGCAGCGGCCGACCGGATTGTGCGGATGGCACAGCAGGAACAGCCGCGTTGTTGCGGTCGACGCCGCCTGCAGGGCATTTTTGTCCCACTGCCAGTGGCCATCGGTGCAGGTCAGATCGACAGTGTGCAAGGCCCGGCCCGACAGCCGGGGGGCGGACAGGAAAGGCGGGTAGATCGGCGTTGCCGTCAGTACGTCACCGTCAACCGCCCGGCAGGCGATGTTCAGGCCGCTGACCAGACCTGGCAGCCAGACGATCCATTCGGCTTCGATCGTCCAGGCGTATTCGGTTTGCAGGTGAGCAAGCACTGACTCCGTCAGCGTCGGCGGTGTTGCGCCGTAACCGAAAACGCCATGCGCGAGGCGTCGCTGGACGGCCTCGATGACCGCCGGCGGCGCTGCGAAATCCATGTCGGCGACCCACAGCGGCAGGATGTCGCGACCGGCATAGCGGCCCCATTTGATGGAATCGCCATGCCGTCGGTCGATGACGGTGGTGAAGTCGTTCAAACGTCCAGATGCTCGTAAAGGGCGGTGGACAGGTAGCGTTCGCCGCAGGACGGAATGATGACGACGATCAGCTTGCCGGCATTTTCCGGGCGCCTGGCCAGTTCCAGCGCGGCCCAGGTGGCGGCGCCGGAGGAAATGCCGACGAGCAGGCCTTCGTCCGTCGCCATCCGGCGGGCGGTGGCGAAGGTGTCGTCGTTGCGGACGCGGATCACCTCGTCGTAGATGCCGGTGTTGAGCACGCCCGGGACGAAGCCGGCGCCGATGCCCTGGATCGGGTGCGGGCCCTTCTGGCCGCCGGACAATACCGGCGAGGCATCGGGTTCGACCGCAATGACCTTGACCCCGGGTTTTCTCGCTTTCAGGACTTCGCCGATGCCGGTGACGGTGCCGCCGGTGCCGACGCCGGCAACGATGATGTCGACCTGACCGTCGGTGTCGCGCCAGATTTCCTCGGCCGTCGTGTTGCGGTGGACCTCGGGATTGGCCGGATTTTCAAACTGCTGCGGGATAAAGTATTTCGGGTCGGCGTCAGCCAGTGCCTTGGCCTTGGCAATCGCGCCGCCCATGCCTTCGGCGCCCGGCGTCAGGATCAGCTCGGCACCGTAGGCCTTGAGCAGCAGCTTGCGTTCGCGGCTCATCGTTTCCGGCATGACGAACGCCGCCTTGATGCCGCGCGCGGCGCAGACCATCGCCAGGCCGATGCCGGTGTTGCCCGAGGTCGGCTCGAGGACGACGGTGTCCGGGCCGATCTTGCCGGCAGCGATGGCCGCGTCGAGCATGGCGACAGCGATGCGGTCCTTGACGCTGTGGCCGGGGTTGAAGAACTCCAGCTTGGCGACGACGGTGGCGCCGCAGCCGGCGGTGAGGCGATTGAGCTTGACCAGCGGCGTGTTGCCGACCAGTGCGCTGATGTTGCTGGCGATGTTCATGGGTTTTCTCCGGAATCCGATGACGGCAGTCTAGTGGCTGCCTTGATCACCGCAAAGAATCAATTGGCAAGTTGTTATGAGATTTCGTGCTTAGCCGAGAAAGAGCTTGTACACCGGGTTGTCGCTTTCGTCCCAGTGCGCGTAGCCAAGGTTCTTCAGGAACTCGCGGAACTGCCCCATTTCGCCGGGTGGAACCTGCATGCCGACCAGCACGCGGCCATAATCGGCGCCGTGATTGCGGTAATGGAACAGGCTGATGTTCCAGCCGGCACTCATCTGGGTCAGGAAGTTCATCAGGGCGCCCGGCCGTTCCGGGAATTCGAAGCGGTACAGCAGTTCGCGCATCCCCTGCTCGCAAACCGCCGGCGCGTGACCGCCGACCATGTGACGGATATGGTTCTTGGCCATTTCGTCGTCGCTCAGGTCGAGCGTTGGGTAGCCGTGCTTCTGCAGGCTGTCGACCAGCTTCAGCGATTCCTTGCGGTCGACTACCTGGACGCCGACAAAAACATGCGCCTCGCTGGCCGTGTGGTAGCGGTAGTTGAACTCGGTGATGCTGCGCTTGCCGATCAGCGCCAGGAACTTCTTGTAGGCGCCCGGTTTCTCCGGCAGCGTGACGGCGAACACCGCCTCGCGCTGCTCGCCGAACTCGGCGCGCTCGGCGACGAAGCGCAGGCGGTCGAAGTTCATGTTGGCGCCGGAAGTCACGGCCACCAGGTTCTTGTCCTTGAGCTTGTTCTGGCGGGCGTATTCCTTGGCCCCGGCGACGGCCAGCGCGCCCGAGGGTTCGAGGATCGAACGCGTGTCCTCGAAGACATCCTTGATCGCGGCGCAGATGGCGTCGGTATCGACCAGGATGATGTCGTCGAGGTGTTCCTTGCACAAGCGGAAGGTTTCCTCACCGACGAACTTGACCGCCGTGCCGTCGGCGAACAGGCCGACCTGCGGCAGGCGCACGCGGTGTCCCTTGGCGATCGACTGTTTCATCGCGTCGGCGTCGAAAGTCTCGACCCCGATGACCTTGATTTCCGGGCGCAGGCGCTTGATGTAGGCGGCCACGCCGGCGGCTAGGCCACCGCCGCCGATGGCGCAGAAAACGGCGTGGATCGGCCCGTTGTGGCGCGAATGCTGGCGCAGGATTTCCAGCGCAGTGGTGCCCTGGCCGGCGATCACTTCCGGGTCGTCAAAAGGATGAACAAAGGTCAGCTTCTCGCTTTTTTCCAGTTCCAGCGCGTGGGCGTAGGCTTCGTCGTAGGACTCGCCATGCAGCACGACTTCGCCACCCCGCCGTTTCACCGCTTCGATCTTGATCCCCGGCGTCGACGTCGGCATGACGATGACCGCCCGGCAGCCCAGCTTGGCCGCCGACAGTGCCACGCCCTGGGCGTGGTTGCCGGCGGAGGCGCAGATGACGCCGCGCTTGAGCTTCTCGGCCGACAGGCTGGCGATCTTGTTGTAGGCGCCGCGCAGCTTGAAGGAAAACACCGGCTGCATGTCCTCGCGCTTCAGCCAGATACGGTTATGGACCCGGGCGGACAGGTTGCCGGCCAGGTCCAGCGGCGTTTCCACCGCCACATCGTAAACCTGGGCATTGAGTACTTTTTCGAGATAATCCGGGTGCATGGCGCAATTCGACAAGGCAAAAGGGAGATTCTACGGGTGGAGTGGATAAACGTCACGGCGGAACAAGGGCTTGCCGGCCTGTTCCTCAGCAGTTTTCTCGCCGCAACCCTGTTGCCCGGCGGCTCGGAAGCGGTGCTCTGGGGCTTTCTGAAAATGCACCCGGAACAGGCGTCGACCGCTCTATGGCTGGCGACGCTGGGCAATACGGCCGGCGGCATGACGTCGTGGGCCTGCGGCCGCTTCCTGCCGCGCTGGCAGCGACTCGATCAACTGCCGCAGATGCATCACCTGCAACGCTGGGGCAGCCCCGCCCTGCTCTTTTCCTGGCTGCCGCTGGTCGGCGATGCGCTGTGTCTTGCCGCCGGCTGGTTGCGCCTGCACTGGTTGCTGTGCTGCCTGTTCATGGCGCTCGGCAAGTTCGCCCGTTACTGGCTGGTGGCGCAAAGTGCGCTGACGAACTGAACCCTGAGCCGGTGTCGTGGTCCACTGGCCCCGCGTGTTGCGCCGCAATACGCTAAAATCCATCTTTTGACAGATCCCGGCTGCTTCCATGACCGCCCGCCTGCGCGAAATCCCGTACAACTACACTTCGTTTTCCGATCGCGAGATCGTCATCCGGCTGCTTGGCGCCGACAACTGGGCAGCGCTCGACGAACTGCGCAGCGAGCGCGTCACCGGCCGCTCGGCGCGCATGCTCTACGAGGTGCTGGGCGACATCTGGGTGGTCCAGCGCAATCCCTACCTGGAAGACGATCTGCTCGACAACCGCGAGCGCCGCGATGCGCTGGTCAATGCCCTGCGCCACCGGCTGAAGGAAGTCGAGAAGCGGCGCACGGAAAGCGAATCGGAGGATCACGAGCGTTCGGAAAAAGTCCGTCGGCTGGTGCTTGCCGCCCAGGACGCGGTTGATCGGTTCGAAGCCCATTTCGGCAAGACCATCGACCTGCGCCGCAAGGTGTTGAAGTATCTCGGCAAGCACACCCGCCGCGACAACATCGCCTTCGACGGTCTGGCCCGCGTTTCGCACGTTACCGATGCGACCGACTGGCGTGTCGAATACCCCTTCGTCGTCCTCTATCCGGATACCGAAGAAGAAATCGGCCACCTCGTCCGCGGCTGTATCGAAGCCGGCCTGACCATCATCCCGCGTGGCGGCGGTACCGGCTACACCGGCGGCGCCGTGCCGCTGACGCCCTACTCGGCGGTGATCAATACGGAAAAACTGATCGACATCGGTCCGGTCGAGGAACTGGTGCTGGCCGGCCATGAAACGCCGTACGCAACGATTCGTACCGGTGCCGGCGTCGTCACTGACCGCGTCTCCGAAGCTGCTTCGCTGGCCGGCCGCGTCTTCGCCGTCGACCCGACCTCGGCGTCGGCCTCGTGCATCGGCGGCAACATCGCCATGAACGCCGGCGGCAAGAAGGCCGTGCTGTGGGGTACCGCGCTCGACAACCTGGCCTGGTGGAAGATGGTCGATCCGGACGGCAACTGGCTCGAAGTCGAACGCGTCAATCACAACTACGGCAAGATCCACGAGCAGGAAAACGTCGAATTCCGCGTCAAGCGCTTCGATCCGAGTGGCAGGAAGCTGCTCGGCGAGGAAGTCCTGGTCATGCCCGGCGCTGCCTGCCGCAAGACCGGCCTGGGCAAGGACGTCACCGACAAGTTCCTCGGCGGCATTCCTGGTGTGCAGAAGGAAGGTACCGACGGCATCATCGTCGCCGCCCGCTGGGTGCTGCACAAGATGCCGCCGGTGACGCGCACCGTCTGCCTGGAGTTCTTCGGCCAGGTGCGCGAAGCCGTGCCGGCGATCGTCGAGATCACCGACTACTTCAAGCCGGGCGGCGCCGGCAATGCGGCGGGCGTTCTGCTCGCCGGCCTGGAACACCTCGACGAGCGCTACGTCAAGGCGGTCGGTTACGCGACCAAGGCCAAGCGTCACGGCCGACCGAAGATGGTGCTGATCGGCGATATCGTCGGTTATGACGAAAAGGCGGTGATGGCTGCCGCGTCGGATGTCGTACGCATGTGCAACCTGCGCGCGGCCGAGGGCTTTATTGCGGTCGACGGTGAAACGCGCAAGAAATTCTGGCTCGACCGTTCGCGCACCGCCGCCATCTCGCGTCATACCAATGCCTTCAAGGTCAACGAGGACGTGGTCATCCCGTTGCCGCGCATGGGCGAATACTGCGACGGCATCGAACGCATCAACATCGAGCTGTCGACGCAGAACAAGCTGGCGTTGTGCGCTGCGCTGAGCGAATTCCTGCAGGGCGAACTGCCGTTGCACGCCGGCGATGCCAACCTCGACAAGGACGTGCTGATCGGCGATCGCAAGCAGGCCGCACTGGACTACGTCGAAGCCGTCCGCCTGCGCTGGGAATGGCTGCTGGACAACCTCGACCTGCCGCTGGCCGAAGCCGAGTCGCGCTTTGCGTCGTACGGCGTGGTCGCCGGCGAACTGACCAACAAGGCGGCCAATCCAAAGCTGTTCCATCGCTTGCAGGACTATTCGGTCCGTACCTCGTGGAAGCTGGAGCTGAAAGCCCGCCTGGCCAAGATTTTCGATGGCGCGATGTACCGGCCGATCCTCGAGCGGATCGAGGCGATCCACAAGGAAGTGCTGCGCGGCCGCGTCTTCGTCGCGCTGCACATGCACGCCGGCGACGGCAACGTGCATACCAACATCCCGGTCAATTCCGACAATTACGAGATGCTGCAGACAGCCAATAAGGCGGTCGAGCGCATCATGCATCTCGCCCGTGGGCTGGATGGCGTCATTTCGGGCGAACACGGCATCGGCATCACCAAGCTGGAGTTCCTGACCGAGGAGGAAATCGGCCCCTTCCGCGCCTACAAGCAGAAGGTTGATCCGGAAGGCCGCTTCAACAAGGGCAAGCTGATGGCCGGGGGAGACCTGACCAATGCCTACACACCGTCGTTCAACCTGCTCGGTGCCGAGTCGCTGATCATGGAGCAGTCCGAGATCGGCAAGATCTCCGACATGGTCAAGGACTGCCTGCGTTGCGGCAAGTGCAAGCCGGTCTGCTCGACGCATGTGCCGCGGGCCAACCTGCTCTACAGCCCGCGCAACAAGATCCTCGCCACTTCGCTGCTGGTCGAGGCCTTCCTCTACGAAGAGCAGACCCGGCGCGGCATTTCGCTGAAGCACTTCGACGAGTTCAACGACGTCGCCGACCATTGCACGGTCTGCCACCGCTGCCTGAAGCCTTGTCCGGTCGACATCGATTTCGGCGATGTTTCCGTCGCCATGCGCAATTTCCTGCGCAAACAGGACAAGAAGCGCTTCAGCCCGGGCACCGTGGCGGCGATGACCTACCTGAACCTGAAGGACCCGGCGACGATCAAGCTGATGCGTGGCGTCATGATGGACTTCGGCTTCAAGGCCCAGCGCCTGGCGCACAAGGCGGCCAAGGCGCTCGGCCTGGTCCAGGAGACGCGCAAGCACCCGCCCGCCTCGCTCGGTGCGCCGTCGGTGAAGACCCAGGTCATCCACTTCCTCAACCGGCCGATGCCCGGCAACCTGCCCAAGCGTACCTCGCGCGCGCTGCTCGATATCGAGGACGACAAGGTCATCCCGGTGATCCGTAATCCGAAGAAAACGACGGAGGAGTCTGATGCCGTCTTCTATTTCCCGGGCTGCGGTTCCGAGCGCCTGTTCTCGCAGGTTGGCCTGGCGACCCAGGCGATGCTCTATGAAGTCGGTGCAACCACGGTTCTGCCACCGGGTTACCTGTGCTGCGGCTATCCACAGAATGCGTCCGGTGATGAGGACAAAGGCCAGAAGATCACGACCGACAACCGCGTGCTCTTCCACCGTGTTGCCACGACTCTGAACTATCTCGACATCAAGACGGTGATTGTTTCATGTGGAACCTGCATGGATCAGTTGCAGAAGTACCAGTTCGAGAAGATCTTCCCGGGCTGCCGCCTGCTCGACATCCACGAGTACCTGATGGAAAAGGGCATCAAGCTCGAAGGCGTCGAGGGTACGCGCTACATGTATCACGATCCCTGCCACACGCCGATGAAGGTCTATGCGCCGCTTGCCGTGACCAAAGCCTTGATGGGCCAGGATGTGCCGCTGACCGACCGCTGTTGCGGTGATTCCGGTTCCTTCGCCTACTCGCGGCCGGATATTGCGACGCAGGTGAAGTTCCGCAAGCAGCAGGAAATCGAAAAGGGCGCAGAGCAACTGCGGGCCGATGGATTTGCTGGTGAAGTGAAGATTCTGACCTCCTGTCCGGCCTGTCTGCAGGGGCTGTCCCGTTACGATGACGACGCCGGTACAAAGGCCGATTACATCGTTGTCGAAATGGCGAAGCACCTGCTTGGCGACAACTGGATGGCGGAATACGTCGGCAAGGCCAATACGGGCGGAATCGAACGCGTGTTGCTCTGAATCAAGGGTTTTCGCAACGCTTGACTGCATAATCCGCGATGTTTTGCAAAGGACTCTTGCAGGATGTATCGGCTGATGCAATCCTATGCGAAACTACTTGGATTCGATCGTGACTGGAAATGCTTGCGAGCTTTGCGCCGGGTCGGGGGGCGAAATTCTGTGGCAGTCGGCAAATTGCCGTGTTGTCCGGGTCAATGATCCGGAGCAGCCAGGTTTTTGCCGCGTCATCTGGAAGACGCACGTCAAGGAAATGAGCGATCTTGATTTCGCGTCCCGAAATGCGTTGATGTCAGTGGTTTTTGCTGTTGAGTCGGCTGTGCGTCAGTGTTTTTCACCGGATAAGATCAATCTCGCCAGTTTCGGTAATGTTGTTCCGCATCTGCACTGGCATGTCATCCCACGCTGGATCGACGATAGGCATTTTCCCGAACCGATCTGGGGGCGTATTCAGAGAATAGCTATGGTGGAGCGACCAATAGTTGATGATGCTGCATTGGGGGCTGCGATCACCTACTGGATTGCGCAAGGGGACTAGCGATGAACGAAAACCAGCAATACAAGTGCCAAGAAATTCTTGATCTGGGCAGCGGAATGGATTATCTGGCCGGATTGATGTTGGCCAATCCATCGGTAGCTGAACGCCAGCTGATAGAGTTTCTCGATGTCTTGCTGGCTGCGCCGCCTGATCCTGGTATTTTTTTCCAGTTGCTTGAGCAGGCCAGGGTACCGCTGTGCTTTGTCGAGGAGGAAATGGCACGTGCCTATCACAACAAGGCTGTGCCGCTGACACCCGAGGAGGAGACAGCCTTTCAGATGGTCGTGTTGGCCTGGAAAAAAATGGGCAAGGCCTATGCACTTTGTGCCAGCCTGGAAGAACCGGCGACAGAGGACCCTGGTTATCAGGAATTGATGGCCACCATATTGCATCGCTGTATCTATTACACCGGCATGGTCATTCTTGAGCATTACCGTGCTCGCCGCGAATTGCCAGCCGGGATCTGGCTGGATATTCATGGTTATTACGAAACGGCTGAAGAATGGGGTATTGCCTTCACGCCGGTCAGCGATACGCTGGAAAACAGTGTCCAGGCGACCCACTGTGCGGCAGCCTACATCACGCTGTTGCTGATTGATGTTGCAAGTCCATACAGCAACAGTGTGCGTAACCTGAACCTGATCCGGCGCTGGGCAGCAATGTGGGCGCCGTTGGTCGGGATTGGCACGCTGGATAACGATCTTGAATTGCCGCCGTATGTTGTTGAATTGATGAAGGATCAGCCTTTGCATCCGAGTGTTTCGATTGAAGGTTCGGCCAGCGATGTCCGGCGCTTGGACACAGGACGACTGGGCTTGCAGATCGATCATGTGATCAGCCAGTTACGCATGCGTTTCACACCGTCGCAACTGGGTCTTGGTGAGGAAAGCGCAAGCCATGTCGGCAAATTGCTCGAGCACCTTGCCAAACCTTGGTCACAGTCTGCCTCGGCCCGTCGCTTCCGACGTTTTGCCAGCGAGGGCACCGCCAGACTTGTGACAGGCTTCGATGCGATGTACTTCCACATCAGCGGTGAGGCGTTTCAACAACCTGATTCAGCCGTTGCTTACTCACGTGGTGATTTCGACCAGCTATTCACCTTCCGCGACCGGGCAGATCCGGCTCAGGCCTTGGTCATCAAGCCACGTGCCGATTTTCCGCTGGAAGACTGGTCAGTCATCAATCATTCAGCCAATGGCTTTCGATTGGCTCGTAGCGAGGCCGGGCAGCGTATTCTGCATGGTCAATTGATGGCTCTCTGTCCGCATGATGGCGACCGCTTCCTGCTGGCTTACGCCACCTGGTTGATGCAGGAAGAATCGGGGGGGCTGGTTGTTGGTGTTGCAACCCTGCCCGGAATGCCATGCGGCATTTGCTTCCGGCCACTGGATCAGGCTGGCGTTGCGACGAGCGAACGCTACGCACCTGGTTTCGCACTACCGGCGCTGCCAGCGATTGGCGAGGAGACTTCGTTGGTACTGCCTCCCGGTAACTACCACGCGGGACGAGAACTTGAGCTGATTGCTGGTGAGCACACCCGGCGGGTGAGAATGAACCACGTATTACAACGGCAGGCCGATTTCGACAGGATCAGCATTATCGAACTTTGAGCGCTCACGGCGTCGTGGCTTCAAGGTAAATTAGTCAATCTGGTGTGGAGAGAATAATGGCCGGCATGGAAAAAGATACCCCGATTCCGGAGGTGATCCGTTTGCACACGAAGAGCCGGGTGCTGGAACTGGGTTATGGCGAGCAGTCCTTTCGCCTGGATTTCGAATACCTGCGGGTCTTTACCCCGTCCGCCGAGGCGCGGGGGCATGCCCCGGGACAAGAGACGCTGCAGGTGGGCAAGCGCAATGTCGATCTGCTGGCGCTGGAGCCGGTGGGCACCTACGCACTGAAACTGGTCTTTTCCGATGGCCATGACAGCGGCCTTTATACCTGGGACCTGTTGCATAATCTCGCCCTTCACCACGACGAGCTCTGGGCGGAATATCTGCGGCTGGTCGAGGCGCAAGGTGCGTCGCGCGATATCGACGACACGCCACGGTCCGGCGGATCATCCTGTAGTCACCATCACTGATTGCCATGAAAAACGATACAACGCATTTTGGCTTCGAAACCGTTGCCGAGCAGGAAAAAGCCCGTCGCGTCGCCGACGTTTTCGACTCGGTAGCCAGCCGTTACGATCTGATGAACGATCTGATGTCGGGTGGCATGCACCGTCTGTGGAAGGCCTTCACGATTCAGCGCAGCGGTGTGCGTGAAGGTTCCCGTGTCCTCGATGTCGCCGGTGGTACCGGCGATCTGTCGCTGGCCTTCGCCAAGCGCGTCGGCAAGACCGGGCAGGTCTGGCTGACCGACATCAACAATGCAATGCTCGCCCGCGGCCGCGATCGGCTGATGGACAAGGGCTACATGCTGCCGGTAGCGCAGTGCGATGCGGAAAAACTTCCGTTCCCGGATGACTGGTTCGATTGCGTGACCGTCGCCTTCGGCTTGCGCAACATGACGCACAAGGATCAGGCGCTGGCGGAAATGCGGCGTGTGCTGCGTCCTGGCGGGCGTCTGCTGGTGCTTGAGTTTTCCCAGGTATGGAAACCGCTGGCGCCGGTTTACGACTTCTATTCCTTCCAGGTCATCCCGCGCATCGGGCAGTTGGTGACCAAGGATTCCGACAGCTACCGCTACCTTTCCGAATCCATCCGCGTCCATCCGGACCAGGAAACGCTGAAATCGATGATGGAGACGGTCGGCTTCGAAAAGGTCGAGTACTTCAACATGGCGCTCGGTGTCGTTGCCCTGCACCGCGGCTTCAAGTTCTGAGGCGGACCGGCTTCCCATGAATCTTCTCGAGCGCTTGGTCGTCGTGCCGGTCAATCACCTGATCGGTGATTCCCCATGGGCCGGTGAGCGCTTGCGCCAGCATGCCGGTGCTCACGTCAGGATTCAGGCCGGCGGCCTGAGGATCAGCCTGCAGATCGATGCGGCTGGCTTTCTGCAGGCCGGCGATGCGAGTATTTCTCCGGATGTCTGCATCGAACTCCCTGGGGATTTTCCTGCCCGGGCGATGGTTGACCGCAGCAGCCTGATGTCGGCGGCCCGCTTGAGTGGTGCGGCGGACATCGCCGAAACCCTGGCTTTCGTTTTTCGCAATCTGCGCTGGGACATGGAAGGCGATCTGGCCAGTCTGGTTGGCGATATTCCGGCGCGCCGCCTGATGCGTTCGGGGGCGGCGCTGTTTTCGGCAGCCCGGGACGGCGGGCAGCGGATGGCCGAAAACATGCTGGAATTCGCGACGGAAGAGTCGGGTCTGCTGGCCAGTCCGGCAGAAATCAAGGCATTCCTCGGCGAGGTCGACGTATTGCGCGACGATCTGGCCCGTCTGGATAAACGTCTGAGTCGGCTGACCGATTGATTGCGGTATCCACAAAAATGAAAAAGGCAGCCTAGGCTGCCTTTTTTGACTGGGCGATAATTGCTCAGTGGGTATGCTTGCGCAGACGCTGAATGGCTTGCAGTTGGGCGATCGCTTGAGCCAGTTCTGCTTCGGCTGCGGCGTAGTCCATCTCTGCCTGGCGATTGGCCAGTGCTTCCTCGGCGTGCTTCTTGGCCTCAAGGGCTTTCGCCTCGTCGAGGTCGTGGGCACGAATTGCAGTATCCGCCAACACGGTGATCATGTTGGGCTGGACTTCCAGCATGCCGCCGGAGACATACACCAGTTCGAACTCGCTTTGATCCGGCACCTTGAGACGAATGGTGCCGGGCTTGATGCGGGTCAACAGCGGGGTATGTTGCGGCAGGATGCCGAGTTCCCCGGCTTCGCCAGGGAACACTGCGATTTCCACCAGACCGGAGAAAATCGATTCTTCGGCACTGACGACATCACAATGAACGGTCATAACCATTACTGGCTCCTATGCTGAGGCCGCATTACTGCAGCGTCTTCGCCTTTTCGATGGCTTCTTCGATACCGCCAACCATGTAGAAGGCCTGTTCCGGCAGGTGATCGTACTCGCCGTTGCAAATACCCTTGAAGCCCTTGATGGTTTCCTTGAGCGGTACAAACTTGCCCGGGGAACCGGTAAAGACTTCAGCAACGTGGAACGGCTGCGACAGGAAGCGCTGGATCTTGCGTGCGCGGGACACGGCCAGCTTGTCTTCCGGCGACAGTTCGTCCATACCCAGAATTGCGATGATGTCACGCAGTTCCTTGTAGCGCTGCAGGTTCATCTGCACGGCACGGGCAACACCGTAATGCTCTTCACCGACGACCTGCGGGTCGAGCTGGCGCGAGGTGGAGTCGAGCGGATCGACAGCCGGGTAGATACCCAGCGAGGCGATGTCACGCGACAGCACGACCGTGGAGTCGAGGTGCAGGAAGGTGGTGGCCGGCGACGGGTCGGTCAAGTCATCGGCAGGCACGTAAACGGCCTGGATGGAGGTGATCGAACCGACCTTGGTCGAGGTGATGCGCTCTTGCAGACGGCCCATTTCTTCGGCCAGCGTCGGCTGATAGCCCACGGCGGAAGGCATACGGCCCAGCAATGCGGACACTTCGGTACCGGCCAGCGTGTAGCGGTAGATGTTGTCGACGAAGAACAGGATGTCACGACCGTCGTCACGGAAACGCTCGGCCATGGTCAGACCGGTCAGCGCAACGCGCAGGCGGTTGCCCGGCGGTTCGTTCATCTGACCGAACACCATCGCGACCTTGTCGAGAACGTTGGAGTCCTTCATTTCGTGATAGAAGTCGTTACCTTCGCGGGTACGCTCACCAACACCGGCAAACACGGACAGACCCGCGTGTTGCTTGGCGATGTTGTTGATCAACTCCATCATGTTGACGGTCTTGCCGACGCCGGCGCCGCCGAACAGGCCGACCTTGCCGCCCTTGGCGAACGGGCAGATCAGATCGATAACCTTGATGCCGGTTTCGAGCAGATCAACGGACGACGACAGTTCGTCGAACTTCGGTGCGGCAGCGTGAATTTCACGCAGCTCGTCACATTCGATCGGACCGGCTTCGTCGATCGGACGGCCGAGGACGTCCATGATGCGACCCAGCGTGCCCATGCCGACCGGCACGGAGATGCCGGCACCGGTGTTGTTAACCTTCATGCCGCGGCGCAGGCCGTCGGATGAACCCATGGCGATGGTACGGACCACGCCGTCACCCAGCTGCTGCTGAACTTCAAAGGTCAGGCCTTCTTCGGCCATGCCGTTGACTTCTGCTGCATCCAGCTTGAGTGCGTCGTAGACCTTCGGCATCGCGTCGCGCGGGAAGTGGATGTCCACAACTGCGCCGATACACTGAACGATGGAACCTTGACTCATATTCAAATCCCCAATAATTAAAAGCGTCGCGCTTGCGTCAGACAGCGGCTGCACCGCTGACGATTTCCGAGAGTTCCTTGGTAATCGCGGCCTGACGGGCCTTGTTATAGACCAGCTTCAATTCACCGATAACGTTCTTCGCGTTGTCGGAAGCAGACTTCATGGCGACCATCCGGGCGGATTGCTCGGAGGCCATGTTTTCAGCCACGGCCTGATAAATCAAAGCTTCGACATAGCGGAGCAAGAGATCGTCGATAACCGGCTGGGCTTCCGGCTCGTAGACATAGTCCCAACCCGGCTGATGATCGGTCTTGACGACGTCGTCGGCCAGCGGGAGCAGTCTTTCGAAAACCGGCTCCTGCTTCATCGTGTTGATGAAACGGGTATAGCCAATGTACAGCGCGTCGATTTCGCCCTTCATGTAGGCATCGAGCTGGATCTTCAGCGGTCCGATCAGCTTTTCCAGGTGCGGGGTGTCACCCAGCGAGATCACGTGCGAAACGATCTTCGCGCCGGCTCGCTGCATGAAACCCAGACCCTTGTTACCGATGCAGGTCGCCTGGAAAGCGATCTTCTGGCTGTCGAGTTCCTTCATCTTGCCCAGGACCAGGCGCAGGACGTTGGAGTTCAAACCGCCGCACAGGCCCTTGTCGGAAGTGACAAGAACGATGCCGATCGCCTTCTGCTCGCGCTTTTCCAGGAACGGATGCTTGTACTCGGTCAATGCGTGCGACAAATTGCCTGCAACGCGCCGGATCTTCTCGCCGTAGGGGCGGGCAGCCCGCATCCGTTCCTGCGCCTTGCGCATTTTGGATGCGGCCACCATCTCCATGGCCTTGGTGATCTTGCGCGTATTTTCTACGCTCTTGATCTTGTTGCGAATTTCCTTGCCGCTAGGCATGGCGTTCTCCTAAGATCAGGCCCAGGTGCTCTTGAAAGCCTGGATGCCGGCAGCCAGCGCCTTTTCGGAATCACCGCTCAGGTCAGCCGACGATTCCATGGTGTTCATGACTTCGGCGTGATTGGCCTTGAGGTAGCTGATCATGGCTTTTTCGCATTCCAGCGCGCGCTTGACTTCGACATCATCGAAGTAACCCTTGTCAGCTGCGTACAGCGTGACGGCCATTTCGGAGATGCTCATCGGAGCGTATTGCGGCTGCTTCATCAGCTCGGTCACCAGACGGCCACGTTCCAGCTGCTTGCGGGTGGCTTCGTCGAGGTCGGAGGCGAATTGAGCAAAGGCTGCGAGTTCGCGGTACTGGGCCAGGGCCAGACGGACACCGCCGCCGAGCTTCTTGATCAGCTTGGTCTGGGCAGCGCCACCGACGCGGGACACCGAGATACCGGCGTTGATCGCGGGACGGATACCAGCATTGAACAGGTCGGTTTCCAGGAAGATCTGGCCGTCGGTGATCGAGATCACGTTGGTCGGAACGAAGGCGGAAACGTCACCGGCCTGGGTTTCGATGACCGGCAGTGCCGTCAGCGAACCGCTCTTGCCAGTCACAGCGCCGTTGGTGAAGCGTTCGACCCAGGCTTCGGAAACGCGGGCAGCGCGCTCGAGCAGGCGGGAGTGGAGATAGAACACGTCACCCGGATAGGCTTCGCGGCCCGGCGGACGACGCAGCAGCAGGGAAACCTGACGGTAGCCCCAGGCCTGCTTGGTCAGATCGTCATAAACGATCAGCGCATCCTGACCACGGTCACGGAAGTATTCGCCCATCGTGCAGCCGGCGTACGGTGCCAGATACTGCAGTGCAGCGGATTCCGAAGCGGAAGCGGCAACAACGATGGTGTATTCCAGTGCGCCGTGTTCTTCGAGCTTGCGCACGACGTTGGCGATGGTGGAAGCCTTCTGGCCGATGGCGACATAAACGCAGAAAAGGTTCTTGCCCTTCTGGTTGATGATCGCATCAACGGCGACAGCGGTCTTGCCGGTCTGGCGGTCGCCAATGATCAGCTCACGCTGACCACGACCAACCGGAACCATGGAGTCCACACACTTCAGGCCGGTCTGCACCGGCTGGGAAACGGACTTGCGCCAGATGACGCCCGGGGCGACCTTTTCCAGCTTGTCGGTTTCCTTGGCGTTGATCGGGCCCTTGCCGTCGATCGGCTGACCGAGGGTGTTGACCACGCGGCCGAGCAGTTCCGGGCCAACCGGCACTTCCAGAATGCGACCGGTCGTCTTGACGATGTCGCCTTCGGAAATGTGCTCGTATTCGCCGAGGATAACGGCGCCGACGGAGTCGCGCTCGAGGTTGAGTGCCATGCCGATGGTGTTGCCGGGGAATTCCAGCATTTCACCTTGCATGACGTCCTGCAAGCCATGCACGCGGCAGATACCGTCAGTGACGGAAACCACGGTGCCCTGCGTGCGCACTTCCGATGCGCCTTGCAGGTTCTGGATCTTGCTCTTGATCAGTTCAGAAATTTCGGAAGGATTCAACTGCATGAAAATCTCCTAGTTGTTCAGTGCCACGGCCATCGCGTCGAGTTTGCCGCGGACTGAAGCATCCAGCATCTGGTCACCGACGGTGACCCGCACACCACCAATCAGGCTCGCATCGATTTCGACGCGGGCAGTGAGGCGGGTTCCGAAACGGGGTTCCAGTTGCTGCAACAGAGCAGCCACCTGGTTTGCGTCAATCGGGAATGCGGAATACACCACCGCCTCCTGAACCCCTTCTTCCTGGCTGCGAGCCAGTTCGAAAAGCCGGGAAACTTCCGGCAGGAGTGCGAGACGCCGGTTTTCGGCGAGGGTACGAACAAAATTGGCGAGAATTGGATCGTTGTCGTCGGACAGCGAAATGAACAATTCAGCAACTTGTTCAACGGAGAGCCGGGGGTTGCTCATGACCTGAGCCATGTCCCCGTCCTGGGCAATCAGCGCCAGCCTTTGCAGGCGCTGGGACCAGATGCCCTGTGCCCCGCTTTCCTTGGCCAGCATGAAAGCGGCGTCGGCGTAGGGGCGAGCGATGGTGACGGATTCAGCCATAAGCGTTACAGATCCTGTTTGATCGTGGCCAGAATGTCGGAATGAGCCTGGGCGTTGATCTCGCGGCGCAGAATCTGCTCGGCGCCTTTGACGACCAGAGCCGAGACCTGTTCGCGCAGCTGTTCCTTAGCGCGGACGGCTTCCTGTTCGATTTCGGCCTTCGCACCGGCTACGATGCGATCAGCTTCCGTTTTGGCGGACAGCTTGGCTTCTTCAATCAGTTGAGCCCCACGCTTTTCAGCATTGGCGATCAGTTCTGCGGCCTTTTCCTTGCCTTCACGGAGAGCATCCGTGGAGCGCTTGGTGGCCAGTTCGAGATCCTGCTTGCCGCGTTCAGCAGCAGCCAGACCATCCGCGATCTTCTTCGCACGCTCATCGAGCGCCTTCACAATGGGCGGCCACACGAATTGCATCGTGAACCACGCCAGAATGAAGAACACAACGAGCTGTGCAAACAACGTTGCGTTCAGATTCACGGTGTTAGTCCTCTTCTAAAGGGTTGATCGGAAGAGGAGTAATTAACCTGCGACCAGTTGGAACGGGTTGGCAAAGGCGAACATCATGGCGATACCGACGCCGATCAGGAAGGCGGCATCGATCAGACCGGCCAGCAGGAACATCTTGGTCTGCAGGGCGTTCATCAGCTCCGGCTGGCGAGCCGATGCTTCAATGTATTTGCCGCCCATGAGGCCGATACCGATACAGGCACCGATAGCGCCCAGACCAATGATCAGGCCGGCAGCCAGAGCAACAAAACCGAGAACGTGTTCCATGACAACTCCTTGCTAAGTTTAAGTAATGAAAAGGTAAGGCTAAAACAGGGATACTACAGTTAAATCAGTGTGCTTCGTGGGCCTGGCCAACATATACCAGCGTCAGCATCATGAAGATGAAGGCTTGCAGCGTGATGATCAGGATGTGGAAGATGGCCCAGATCGAACCGGCGATGATGTGGCCGACGAAGCCGAAGACAGTAGCGGTGCCGCCAAGCAGGGCAATCAGCATGAACACCAGTTCGCCGGCGTACATGTTGCCGAACAGTCGCATGCCGTGGGAAACGGTCTTGGCGACGAATTCGATCATCTGCATGACGAAGTTGATCGGGTAGAGCAGCGGGTGGCTGCCGAACGGGGCGGTGAAGAGTTCGTGAATCCAGCCACCGAGGCCCTTGATCTTGATGTTGTAGTAGATGCAGACGAGCAGCACGCCGATCGACATGCCGAGTGCGGCGTTCAGGTCGGCGGTACCGACGACGCGCTGGTAATGGATGCCGAACATTTCACCAATGCGCGGCAGCAGGTCGACCGGCAGCAGGTCCATCGCGTTCATGAAGAAGATCCAGACGAAGACGGTCAGCGCCAGCGGCGAGACGAACTTGCGGGATTCGGCGCTGTGGATGATGCCCTTGGCCTGTTCGGAAACCATGTCGACCAGGATTTCGACAGCAGCCTGGAAGCGGCCCGGTACGCCGGAGGTGGCCTTGCGGGCGGCCAGCCAGAGGACGAAGACGGTGGCCAGACCGAGCACGATGGAATAGAACATCGTGTCGATATTGATCACGGTCCAGTCGATCACGGATTTTTGTGCGTGACCGGTGGAATTCAGATGGGTCAAGTGGTGGACGATGTACTCGCCAGATGTCGGTGCTGCGCTACCTGCGGCCATGTTCATTTCTTCCAAAAGGCTAAAAAACCTGCATGCAAGACAATCGCCAGACCGATCAGCAAGCTCGGCCAGTGCATCGCGGGATATCCCTTGATGGCGATTGCCAGAATTCCGATGGTGGCGGCAATTTTCAGGAACTCACCGATGAAGAAGCTTGCCGCATAGGATGCACCCGGGCGATTCTTCAACATCGTCAGCCGGAGGGCAAAGAAAAGGTTGGGCAGTATCGCGGCCAATGCCGCAAACCCAACCGAAACGACCCCCCGCGTTCCCACCATTGCACCGGCCACGATGGCTGTGATCACTGCTGCACCTAGTTGCAGATATATCGCTTTTAACATGGTGCAATGCAATCGTTGACCGGCTGTGCCACACAGACCTAAATGATACAAGACTTCAAAAATTATCGTCAATGAAAATTAAGGGTTTACCGCAATGCAGCAATCCCCGGAAGCCGCTTACCGAAGCCGTCCGAGGATGCCTTCGAGCTGGTCGAGGTTGCCGAATTCGATGGTGATCTTGCCGGCCCCCTTCTTGTTGCTGCGGATGGCGACGGCGGCGCCGACGCTGTCGGAGAGTTCTTCCTGCAGGCGGAGCAGGTCGCGGTCGACCGGTGCGGCGGCAGATTTTTTCGGCGGGTTGACGATCTGCTGAACCAGTTGTTCGGCTTCGCGCACCGACAGGCCCTTCTGCACGATGCGTTGCGCCACTGCCACCTGCTGCGCGCCGGACAGCGGCAACAGTGCGCGGGCGTGGCCCATGTCGAGCTTGCCGGTAACCAGCAATTCCTGGACTGCTGCGGTCAACTGCAGCAAACGCAGCAAATTGGAGGCAGCCGGGCGCGAACGGCCGACGGCATCGGCGGCCTGCTGGTGGGTCAGGCCGAATTCGTCGATCAGGCGTTGCAGGCCTTGGGCTTCCTCGAGCGGATTGAGGTTTTCGCGCTGGATGTTCTCGATCAGCGCCATCGCCAGCGCCTGTTCATCGGGGATGCTGCGCACCAGGACCGGTACTTCGCTCAGGCCGGCCAGTTGCGAGGCGCGCCAGCGGCGTTCGCCGGCGACGATTTCATAGCGCTCGGCCCCCGGCGTGCTGTTGATTGCACGCACCAGGATCGGCTGCATCACGCCCTGGGTCTTGATCGAGCTTGCCAGTTCGGCCAGCGAAGCTTCGTCCATGTGCGTGCGCGGCTGGTATTTTCCGGGTTTCAGCCGGTCGACCGGAAGATTGCGCAGTTCATCTTCGGGTTTCGCATCGCTGCCGGCGAGCAGCGCGTCCAGGCCGCGTCCCAATCCCTTAAATTTGCTCATTTGGCGGTCCTTTCGAGGATTTCCTGGGCGAGCGCGCTGTAGGCCAGCGCGCCCTTCGAGTTCTTGTCAAAGGCGATGACCGGCTTGCCGTACGACGGCGCTTCGGCCAGCCGGACGTTGCGCGGCACGATGGTCTTGTAGACCTTGTCGCCGAAATGGCTTTCGAGTTCGTTCGAAACCTGCTGGGTGAGCGTGCTCTGGCCGTTGTACATGGTCCGCAGCAGGCCTTCGACTTCAAGGCGTGAATTCAGGTGGTGACGCACCTTGCGCAGCGTCTCGACGAGGTCGGACAGGCCTTCCAGCGCGTAGTACTCGCACTGCATCGGGATCAGCACCGAGTCGGCGGCGACCAGTGCGTTGACCGTCAGCATGTTGAGTGCCGGCGGGCAGTCGATGAGGACGAAATCGTATTCGTCGTGGTTCTGCGCCAGCGCTTCCTTGAGCCGGTATTCGCGGCGGTCGAGCTCGATCAGTTCGACTTCGGCGCCGGCCAGTTCGCGGTTGGCGGGCAGGATGTCGAAGGCGAACTCGGTTTTGATGCAGACTTCGACCAGGGTCGCGGCACCGATCAGCAGTTGATAGACGGTCGGCAGCGCTTCCTTCTTGGTGATGCCGGCACCGGTCGTCGCATTGCCCTGCGGATCCATGTCGATCAGCAGCACACGCTGGCCTTCGGCGCCGAGCGAGGCGGCGAGGTTGACCGCGGTCGTCGTCTTGCCGACGCCGCCCTTCTGGTTGGTAATGGCGAGTACTTTCATGAGCCCGCTTTCAGGAGGATGAGGTGTCTTTCGGCATCAAGGCCGGGTACGTGCAGTGGAATGACTTTTTCGACGACGATGTCGGCCGGCAGCGCGGCGATTTCGTCGTCGGGACGGACGCCCTTCATCGCCAGCCAGCGGCCGCCGGGGGCCAGCAGGTGACGGGTCAGTTCGATGAACAGCCCGATTTCGGCAAAGGCGCGGGAACTGATCTGCGCGTATTGTCCGCGCATTTCTTCCACCCGGGCATGGTGGACCGCAACATTCTTCAAGCCCAGTTCAATTGCCGCCTGCTGCAGGAAAGTCGCTTTCTTCTGCACGGTATCGACCATGCTCACCGACAACGCCGGCCGGGCGATGGCCAGCGGGATGCCGGGCAGGCCGCCACCGGCACCGACGTCGAGCAGCGGGCCGTCGCCGACATGCGGCAGGATGGCCAGCGAATCGAGCAGGTGATGCGAAATGGCCTGCGCCGGATCGCGCAGCGCGGTCAGGTTGTAGGTCTTGTTCCACTTCAGCAGCAGGTCGCGGAAGGCGAGCAGCTTCTGCTGTACATCGGCAGGCAGGTCGAGGCCGAGTTGGTTCAGGCCGGAGGCAAGTGTGATCGTGCTCATGCGGCTTGCGACAGCTTGAAGCGCTTCAGGTGGATCAGCAGCAGCGAGATTGCCGCCGGCGTCAGGCCCTGGATGCGCGAGGCCTGGCCGATGGTCTGCGGCTTGTGCTGCTGCAGCTTCTGGCGGACCTCGTTGGACAGGCCGGCGACCGTCGCGTAGTCGAGATCGGCCGGCAGCACGGTGTTCTCGTAGCTGGCCGCCTTGGCGACTTCGTCGGCCTGGCGGTCGATGTAGCCCTGATATTTGGCCGAGATTTCCAGTTGTTCGATGACCGCTTCGTCAATTTCCGGCAATTCTTGCGGTCGACCGTCGATTTCCAGCGAAATCAGGCTGCGATAGCTGACTTCCGGCCGGCGCAGCAGTTCGAACAGGTTGTATTCGTGGTCGATCGCCTTGCCGAGCACGCGGATGCTGTCCTCGACTGGCGTGATCTTCGGATTGACCCAGGTCGACTTCAGCCGCTCCTGTTCGCTGGCGATCGCGTCACGTTTGCGGCAGAAAGCTTCCCAGCGGACATCGTCGACCAGACCGAGCGCCCTGCCCTGTTCGGTCAGGCGCAGGTCGGCGTTGTCCTCACGCAGGGAGAGGCGATATTCGGCGCGGCTGGTGAACATCCGGTACGGGTCGGAAACGCCACGCGTGATCAGGTCGTCGACCAGCACGCCAAGGTAGGCCTCGTTGCGCTTCGGGCACCAGCCCGGCTCGCCCTTGACGTAGCGCACGGCGTTGATGCCGGCGAGCAGGCCCTGCGCTGCCGCTTCCTCGTAGCCGGTGGTGCCGTTGATCTGGCCGGCGAAGAACAGGCCGTTGATGGCCTTCGATTCCAGCGTGTCCTTCAGGCCGCGCGGGTCGTAAAAATCGTATTCGATGGCGTAGCCGGGGCGCAGGATGTGCACGTTTTCCATGCCGCGGATCGAGCGCACCAGCGCCAGCTGGATGTCGAAAGGCAGGCTCGTCGACACGCCGTTCGGGTAGATCTCGTGCGTCGTCAGGCCTTCCGGTTCGAGGAAGACGTTGTGCCGGTTCTTGTCGGCGAAGCGGTGAATCTTGTCTTCGATCGACGGGCAGTAGCGCGGGCCGACGCCTTCGATGACGCCGGTGTACATCGGCGAGCGGTCGAGCCCGCTGCGGATGATGTCGTGCGTCTTCTCATTCGTTTCGGTGATCCAGCACGGCAACTGCCGCGGGTGCTGCGCCGCGCTGCCGAGGAAGGAAAACACCGGCATCGGGTCGTCCGAATGCTGTTCTTCCATCACCGAAAAATCGATGGTCTTGCCATCCAGGCGCGGCGGCGTACCGGTCTTCAGCCGGCCTTGCGGCAGCTTCAACTCTTTCAGCCGGGCCGCCAGCGAATTCGACGGCGGATCGCCCATGCGCCCGCCGGTATAGTTCTCCAGCCCGACGTGAATCTTGCCGTTGAGGAAGGTTCCTGCGGTCAACACCACGGATTGGGCCAAAAAGCGGATGCCCAACTGGGTGACGGCGCCACAGACCTTGTCGCCTTCGACGATCAGGTCGTCGCAGGCTTCAGCAAAGATGGTCAGATTGGGCTGGTTTTCCAGGCGCGAGCGGATCGCCTGCTTGTACAGCACGCGGTCGGCCTGAGCCCGCGTCGCCCGCACGGCCGGGCCTTTCGACGCGTTGAGGATGCGGAACTGGATGCCGGACTCGTCGGTCGCTGCGGCCATCGCGCCGCCCAGCGCATCGACTTCGCGCACCAGGTGGCCCTTGCCGATGCCGCCGATCGACGGATTGCAGCTCATTGCCCCGAGCGTATCGAGGTTGTGCGTCAGCAGCAGCGTGTTGGCGCCGGCCCGCGCCGCGGCGAGCGCAGCTTCGGTACCGGCGTGGCCGCCGCCGACAACGATGACATCGAAACGGGTTGGGTAGAGCATCGGGATGGGAACGTTGCGGCGCAGTAAGGACCGGCGATTTTACGTCAGGTTGCTGAAAAATCACAGGTTTAGCGCGTCCGGGATAGTCATGTGTTGGGCGTTGTCTTGCCCTGTCCGGCGTTCTAAAGTAATTTGCCACACATGAATACTCATGCGTCCCCTAGCGCCAGTCCGTTGGACAACGAGGAAATGCTCCTCGTCCTGCACCAGTCCCTGACCAAAAAGCGCGTTCTGATTGTCGATCGGCATCCGCCGGCACGCGATGCTTTGCGACTGATGTTGGGCGCGCTGGAGGTGACGGCTGTCCACGGTGCGGGAAATTCCGCCGAGGTCATTCGTCAGGTCAATGCCAATCGCTTCGACATCATCCTGTCGGATTTTGTTCTTGATGACGGTCGCGATGGTCAGCAGTTGCTTGAGGAATTGCGGCATGCCCACCTGATTCCGCTATCCACCGTGTACATGATCATCACCAGCGAGCGCAGCTATACCAACGTCGTGGCGCTGGCCGAGCTGGCGCCCGATGACTACCTGATCAAGCCGTTTACCGCCGACCAATTGCAGGCACGGCTGGTGCGGGCAATTTACAAGAAACATGTGCTGCGCAAGATTTATGAGCAGATCGAGCGCGGCGGGCTGCAGGAGGCAATCGCTGCCTGCGATCGGGTAATCCAGCAGCAGCCGCTGTATCAGTACGATGCCTTGCGCTTCAAGGGCGAATTGCTGCACCAGTTGGGCCGAACGGCCGAGGCTGAGGAGGTATATCGGCGAGTCCTCGAAGGCCGTGCGGTGCCCTGGGCCAAGATGGGCCTGGCAACCTCCTTGCGTGACCGGAATGCCCTGGATGAAGCCGAGCAACTGGCCGATCAGGTTTTGCAGGAAGCGCCCAATTTCCTGTCAGCCTATGATTTTCTGGCGTCGGTTCATGAAGCCCAGGGGCGCTTGCAGGAAGCCCAGCAGGTATTGCAGCGGGCGGCAGACACGTCACCGCACAATACGTTGCGACAGCGACTGGTGGGTGATGTTGCCGCCCGCAACAAGGACTTGATGGCGGCTGAAAAAGCCTATGGCAAGGTGATTGAGCGCAGCAAAGGGTCGACGCTGCGAACCGCGGACGACTTTACCAATTTGTCACGTGTTCTTGTCGAACGTGGCAATGTCGAGGCCTCGCGCAAGATTACGGCAGAAATGAAGCGCGAACTGCGGGGCGACAAGCAGGCAGAACTCGCTGCACTGGTTTGCGAGAGTCTCTGTCTGGAACAGGAGGGGGCGACCGAGAAAGCCAGGCAACTGGTTGATCAGGCACTTAATCTGCAGAAGCAGGTTGCGGCTGAGTTTGCAGAAAAGGGACGCAGTGTGTCGCAGCGGCTGTCCATTGATCTGGCGCATGCCTGTTACGCTACCGGCAAGCAGGAAGCGGCTGAAAAAATCATGCGCCAGGTGGCTGCCGAGAATAATGAAGATACCCACCTGATCAACCATATCACCAGTGTCTTCGAAAAAACCGGCCAGCCTGATGCTGGCAAACTCTTGCTGGACCAGGTCGGTCGGGAGATCGTCGATCTCAACAACAAGGGCGTTCTGGCCGCGCGTGCGGGCGACTTCGAGGGCTCGGTCAAGTTGTTGATGCAGGCTGCCGACCAGGTGCCCAACCTGCAGTTCCTGATCAATGCTGCCAAGGCCATTTATACGTTGATGGACCAGCGGGGCTGGAATCCTTCCCTTGCCGCGCGCGCGCTCGACTACCTCCAGCGCGCCCAGCGTAAGGACCGCAAGAGTCCCAAGGTGGCATCGGCGCGCCAGCTGTACATGACGGTAGCAAAGAAGTACGGGATCGACACCGAACTCTGAGCCGTGGTTTGCTGCGGTCGACGTGATAAAGTCCCCGCTTTTCGTACAACGGATCTGCCATGTTCTCAGGAATTGTCGCGGCGGTTGGCCGCATCACGCAACTCACACCGCGCGAAGTCGGTTACCGGCTGACTGTCGACGCCGGCAAGCTGAACATCGGGGATGTCGCGCTCGGTGACTCCATCGCCCATAACGGTGTCTGCCTGACGGTGGTTGCCACCGAGGGCAGCTGTTTCATGGTCGACGTATCGCCGGAAACCCTGTCCTGTACCGTTGGTCTCGACGCGCCCGGCCCGGTCAACCTGGAAAAGGCGCTGCGCCTGAACGATGTCATCGGCGGTCACCTGGTTTCCGGACATGTCGACGGTGTTGGTGAAGTCCTGCGCTTCGATGCGGTCGGCGACAACCGCCTGCTCGAAATCCGGGCGCCGAAGGAAATCGCCAAATTCATCGCGCGCAAGGGTTCGATCGTCGTCGACGGCACCAGCCTGACGACCAACGAAGTCAAGGGCACCGACTTCACCATCAACCTGATCCCGCACACACTCGAAAACACCACGCTGAACCGCCTGCAGCCGGGCAGCAAGGTCAATCTCGAAGTCGACCTGATCGCCCGCTACTGCGAGCGCCTGCTCGCCGCCGAGCGCGAGGCCTGAAAAAGTATCTGATGGACGGCGGTTGAAAAACCGCCCCCCTGCCCCCATAATCCTTTCCATGGTTGTAATTCCGGCAATCTGGAGGCGTTCTGGACAGGGGTTCGATTCCCCTCACCTCCACCCAAGGGCATTGGCTGCAGTGCGTTTGGATGGGGGTGTACTGGTTTCGACAGGGCGGGCAAAGGTGCGCAGGCAACTCGTCAGGCGATCGACGTTAATGAAGCAAATCCATAATTGCCAATGATGAGCAATTCGCTATTGCCGCCTAAAAACGGCTAGCCGGGGCTGCTAGAGCCTTGTTACCAAAGATAGCCGGCGGGGACTTCGGTCCCCGTCGTCAATTCCGGATTCCCTTTTCCTGTGTCTGCTCAGTTCGGTCCGGCGTAGTGGAAGCTGCGTGTCGCATGCACGCCGGCGACGCGCGCCGGGTTCAGGATACCGCTGCGTTCCAGTTGCTTGATGATGCGCGAGATGGTTTCGAAGCGCAGGTCGGTGATCTCGGCGATGTCCTGGCGCATCGGCAGGATGACCTGACCGTTCTGGTCGACCAGCAGCCGGATCAGGCCGAGCACCCGCTCGGCCGCCTGACCGCCGCGCAGCGCGACGATTTCGCCCGCCCGTTGCTGGGCCCGTGCCAGCGAGGCCAGCAGGCTTTCGCCGGCGAGTGCCGGTTCGCCTTCCGGCCACGGGGCCAGTTCACAGCCGGTCAGCGCGCTGGCGGAAAAGGTGTAGGCGCCGAACAACAGCGTTTCGCAACCGACGATGTCGCCGGCGATGGCCAGGCTGGCGAAGCGTTCGCCGTTCGCGTGCGGGCTGTCGAGGCGGATCACGCCGCGTTGCAGGCGCCAGGCCAGACCTTCGCTGCCGGCATCGTAGAGGCGCTCGCCGCAGTCGAGCAGCCGGGGTTTTCTCGAATTTTCCGCTTTGTTGCGGTCGACCGTGAAAAAGGCCATTTTTTGCTCCTCCACAAACGCCAAAAGCCCCGGTCGGGATCGACCGGGGCGCTTGCTTCAACTGACGGGTTCAGAACTTGACATTGATGCCGGCGTAAAACGACCGACCCATGCCGGGAACCGGCGTACCCCATAGCGGGACGACACCCATCGGCATATTGTTTGCCGTCGCCATCATCGTCGTTCCCTGGCCAAGGTAGGCACCGCCGAGCGGCATTTCATAGTAGCGGTCGAACAGGTTTTCGATGCCGAAATCGAGGCGGATCTGTTTCCAGCTATGGCTGGCCCGCAGGTTGACCAGGCTGTAGCCGGAAGTTTTCATTTCGTTGCGGGCCTCCGACACTTTCCGCTTGGCCGCAACGCCGACGATTTCCAGCGCATTGTCCCAGCCGCCGGTTTGCTGCGTCAGCGTCAGCCTGGCATTGAGCGGCATGATGTTGTACAGGTCGTCGCCGGTTTCGCGGTTCTTGCCGCGGGTGTAGTTGAGCAGGCCTTTCACGCCGAGTTCGCCGGCGGCGGTGTGAGCCAGCGGCATCCGTCCGGAGACGTCGATGCCGTAGAGACGGGCGGAATGGTTGGCATAGCGCAGCACGGTGAACTGATCGCGGAGCAGGACGGTGCGGGCACTGTTCGTCGCGCCGTCCCACTGCACGGCATCGATGTAGTCGGTAACGTGGGTATAGAACGGGGTCAGCTTGAATTCATGCTTGCGTTCGGCGTCGTGCCAGTCGAAAGTCGCCGACAGCTTGTGCGCCTTTTCCGGCTTCAGGTCGGGGTTGCCGACATAGCCGTTGCCGTCGCCGACGAAGTTGTTCATCAGCGCGGCCATTTGCCAGGTGGACCACGGGAAGGCTTCGTACAGGCTGGGTGAGCGGGTCTTGCGGGCGAAGCCGAATTCGATGTCGAGGCCGGCGCTGGCGGTGTAACGGGCAAGTGCGCTGAGGTCCCAGTTGTTGTCGCTGCGGGAGCGGTCGCTGGCGTTGAAGGCATTGGCATCACGCGCCTGGTTGCCGCTGCCGGCCGGGTTGTAGCCGACAACATTGCCGGCGTCCATGGTTACACGCTCGTAGCGCAGGCCGAGCAGCGTGGTCCACTGGCTGCTGCGGTGGGCTTCCCATTCGGCAAACAAGGCCTTGCGGTCACGTTCGCCATCGTTGATGTTGACGAAGGTGCCTGGCCACATGCCGCTGCCGGAGGCCGGCCACCAGTCGTTGAGGCGGTATTTCTGCAATTCGCTGCCGATACGCAGCAGGTCGTTGGCGCCGAGCTTCACATCAGCCTTCAGGCTGGCGCCGCTGGTCTTGCTCTCGGTGATCATCGGCATGCCCTGGGCGCAGGTTGCGCTCATGGCGCCGCAGGCAACAGGGTCCAGGGCTGCGCCGCCACCGGAGGCCATGCCGTACCACCAGCGCTTGTCCCCGCCGAAATCCATGAAGTGATCGACGGTCTCGTGGTAGGCCCGGGCTTCCAGCTTGCCCCAGTCGTATTCACCCTGCCAGCGCAGGTTGATGCGCTTCTGTTCGTTGTCGAGCAGGTCCATGCGCTGGTTCGGGTAGAGCTGTTCCGGCATGTCCTGGTAGCCGAGCTTGACCTCGAACAGGTGGTTGGCGTTCTTTACTGCCAGGCCGAGCGTGTGGTTGGCGGTCTGGTAGGCGGTCGAACCGACTTCGTCGCGACTCATCCGCTTGCCGGCGCGGCCGGTTGCCGTGTAGTTCTTGAAATTCCTGCCGGCGCTGTAGTTGTCGGCTTCGCTGTAGGCGCCGGTGTAGGTCAGGCTGATGTTTTCGGTGGCCACGGTGGCGGAGGCGTTGCCGCCGCGCGCGTCGTTGTTGCTGCGGTAGAAGGCGCCGACCTCGCCCTTGACCAGACGCTCCTGGCCGGGGGCGGCGAATTCCGGGGCGCGGGTTTCGGCGACGATGCTGCCGCCGATGCTGTCGCCGCCCTGGCTGACCGGGCTGATCCCGGCATAGACGGTGAGCGTGCCGACCTGGCTCGGGTCAAGGTAGGACAGCGCCGGGTTCATGTGGTTGGGGCAACTGGCGATCAGGTCCATGCCGTCGACCTTGATCCGCAGCCGGTCGTCGGCCAGACCGTGGATGGAGGGCAGGCTGGAGACGCCACCGGTGCCGTACAGGCTGACGCCGGGCACATCCTGGAGCAGGCTGGCGGTATCGCTGGTGCTGGCGCGGCGCGACTGGATGGCGCCAGCTTCTACCTGGGTCGTGCTGCCGGCAGTCTGGTCACGGCTGGCGCTGACGACGATTTCATCAAGCGGCTGGCTGTTTTGTGCGAGGGCAGCGGAAACGAAAGCCGTCGAGGAGAAAGCGATGCCGATGGCGGCCGTCAATGGCCGGATGCGATACCCCATGGAAAAACCCCTTTGTCGTTGCTGTAACGGAAAGGGCGGATTGTCCGCAAGGGCTTGTGCTTCGGGAATGTGGCAAATCGTCGCACCCTGCGGTCAACCGGGATTTTTCATCAAATTCCGTGGTCGACCGCAGGATTTCAGCCGTTGAGCTTTTCCAGCGCTTCGCGCAGCTTGGCCGGTTCGTCGAGGCGCAGCATCTTGCGCACGTTGGGGGCGAGCTCGGAAACATCCGACTTCAGAATCCGGCTTTTTACCTTGAGCACCTGCGACGGGTGCATCGAGAAAGTGCGCAGGCCCATGCCGAGCAGCAGGCGGGTCAGCTTGGGGTCGCCGGCGGTTTCGCCACAGACCGAGACTGGAATGCCGGCTTTCTCGGCGCTGGAAATGGTGTGCGCCAGCAGCATCAGCACCGCCGGGTGCAGCGGGTCGTAAAGGTTGGCGACCTGTTCGTCGGATCGGTCGATGGCCAGCGTGTACTGGATCAGGTCGTTGGTGCCGATCGACAGGAAATCGAGCCGGCGCAGGAAGATGCCGACAGCCAGCGCGGCCGCCGGAATCTCGATCATGCCGCCGACCTGGATGTTTTCGTCGAAGGCCACCTTCTCGCCGCGCAGGCTGGATTTGGCCTGTTCCAGCGCGGCCAGCGTCTGGTCGATCTCGTGCGCGTGCGCCAGCATCGGGATCAGCAGCTTGATCGGGCCGTGCTTCGACGCGCGCAGGATGGCGCGCAACTGCGTCTGGAACATCTTCGGTTCGGACAGCGACAGGCGGATCGCCCGCCGGCCGAGCGCCGGGTTGGTCTTGACGCGGTCGTTGGCGTTGTTGTCCGGGCGCAGGTCCTTGTCGTTGCCGAGGTCGAAGGTGCGGATGGTGACCGGTCGGCCACCCATGCCCTTGACCACCTTCTTGTAGGCTTCGTACTGCTCCTGCTCGTCGGGCATGTCGCCGCGGTCGAGGAACAGGAATTCGGTACGGAACAGGCCGATGCCTTCGGCGCCGCCGTCGAGCGCGTCGCGCACGTCGCCGGGCAGCTCGATGTTGGCGTAGAGCGCAACGTCGATCCCGTCGAGCGTGACCGCCGGCGAGTTCTTCAACTGGCGCAACTTGGTCTTCTCGAGTTCGATCTGTTCCTTGCGCAGCCGGTACTCTTCGAGCACCCGTGCGTCCGGATTGACGATGACGACGCCGCGCATGCCGTCGACGATCAATTGTTCGCCGTCGCGGATCAGCGCGCGGCCGTTCTCCAGCCCGAGTACCGCCGGGATCGCCATGCTGCGGGCGAGGATGGCGGTGTGCGAGGTAGCGCCGCCGACGTCGGTGATGAACGAGGCGAAGCGGTGGTCCTTGAAGGCGATGGTATCGGCTGGCGACAGGTCGTGGGCGACGACGATCAGCGCCTCCTCCTTGGTCTGCTTGCCGGCCTTCAGCGAGGCCCGGCCGGGATGGCCGAGCAGTTCCTTGATGACCCGCTCGACCACCTGGACGACGTCGTACTTGCGTTCGCGCAGGTAGGGATCGTCGAACTGCTCGAACTGGTGCACCAGGTGTTCCATCTGCTGGACCAGTGCCCATTCTGCGTTGCAGCGGCGTTCGCGGATGATCTCGCGCGGTTTTTCGGCGAGTTCGGGGTCCTCCAGGAACATCGTGTGGATGTCGATGAAAGCGGCGAGTTCGGCGGGCGCGTGCTCGGTGTTTTCCTTCATCGTCAGCAGTTCGCTCTTGACGGCTAGGATGGCTGCATCGAAGCGGGCAATTTCCTTGTCCACCAGCCGTGGCGCCAGCGTCAGGTGCGACACTTCCAGCGTCGCGTGCGACATCAGCATCGCCCGGCCGATGGCGATGCCGGCGGAAACGCCCAATCCGTGCAGGGTAAAGCTCATGGGCCTTATTCTCCCTCGCCGAAGTAGTCGGCGATCAATGCCAGCAGCGCGGTCATGGCTTCGTTCTCGTCCTTGCCGTCGGTTTCGATGGTGACAGTCGAGCCCTTGCCGGCGGCCAGCATCATCACGCCCATGATGCTCTTGGCGTTGATCCGGCGCGTGCCCTTGCTCATCCACACCTCGCACGTGAATTTGCCGGCGAGCTGGGTGAGTTTGGCGGAAGCGCGGGCGTGCAGCCCGAGTTTGTTGATGATCTGGGTTTCCCGGGTAAGCATGGGTCAGTGGTCCTGCAGGTTGAGGATGCCGTCCCGGCCGCCATCGCGGGCCCGGGTCAGCAGGGTTGTAAGGTCCTTGTCGCGGTGGGTCAGTGCCGACAGCAGCATCGGCAGATTGACGCCGGCGAGGCCGGCAACGCGGCCAGGTTGCAGCAGCTTCAGCGCCAGGTTGGCCGGTGTCGCACCGAACAGGTCGCTCAGGATCAGCACGCCCTTGCCGCTGTCGACCGCGGCGCACAACTGGCGGGCCAGCGGCAGCAGGTCGAGCGGGTCGTCCTGGGCGACGACGCCGAGCTGGGTCAGCTGCGCCGGTCGCCGGTTCAGGATATGGCAGGCATTCTGGACCAGCGTGTCGCCGTAGCTGCCGTGCGTGATGAGGAAGATGCCGATCATGCGGGTCATTCTAACCCGCAGGCCCTCATTTTCGGCTGACGACGAGGACGCCGGCGACGACCAGCGCAGCGCCGGCCAACTGTGGCATCGAGATCTGTTCGTCGAGCAGCCACCAGCCGAAGCCGATGGTCAGCATCGGCCCGACCATGCCGTACAGCGAAGTACGGCCGGCGCCGAGCTGGCGGATTGCCGCCGACAGCGCGAACACCGGAATCACCGTCGAGAACACCGCCATCGCCAGGCTCCAGCCATAGACCGGCAGCGGCTGGATGATTGCGGTCAACGGCTGGGCGAGGCCGAAATGCAGCAGCGTGACGGCGGTCGATACCAGCATCGCCAGCGCCGAAAAGCGCATCGCCCCGAGTTGTGCGATCATCGGCCCACTGCCCGACAGATAGAGCGCATAAGCGACGCTGGAAGCGAAGACCAGCGCGCCGCCGATGAGCACGTCGCGCGGCTCGCCGAGTCCGAGATCATGGACGAAGGCGAAGCCGATGCCGGCGTAGCACAACACGATGGCGACCAGTTCGCGGCGGCTGAAGGCCTTGCCCTGGAAAAGCACGCCGATGAGGATGGTCAGCGTCGGGTAAGTGAACAGGATCAGCCGTTCCAGGCCGGCCGAAATGTACTGCAGGCCCATGAAATCGAGGAGGCTGGCGCCGTAGTAGCCAAGGCACCCAAGGATGCCGACGCGCGCCCAGTCAGCGGCGCTCAGGGCGGCGTCCGGGTGTCGCCGGGCCAGTCCGACCCAGAGGAAGGCCGGCAGCGCGAAAGCCATGCGCAGCGCCAGTAGCGTGATCGCATCGACGCCGTAGGGATAGGCGAGCTTGATGAAGATGGCCTTCATCGAGAACCCGAGCGCGGCGATCAGCGCCAGCAGGATGCCCCAGGAATTCGCTTTTTCCATGTTGTTTGCTCAGTCGGCGGCCAGCCGGCGCAGATGCCAGGCAATGCCGGTCACCGCCAGGCCGCAGGCGAGCATCGCCGCGATCACGCCGGGCCAGCCGGCATGGCTCCAGGCCCAGCCGGTGGCGGTGCCGATGACGCTGCCGCCGAGGTAGTAGCTCGCCAGGTAGAGTGCCGAGACAAGGCCGCGGCGCGGGCCGGCGCGGTGGCCGACCCAGGCGCTGGCGACCGAATGCACGGCGAAGAAGCCGAAGGTGTACACCGCCAGGCCGCTGACGATCAGCCACAGCGGCGGCGCCAGCGTCACCGCGATGCCGGCGGTCAGCAGCAGCGCCATCGCCAGCAGGATGCGCTGGCGGCCGCGGCGGGCGACCTGCTGGCCGGCCCAGGCCGACGAATAGCTGCCGATCGCGTAGAGCAGGAAGATGCTGCCGATCGCCGCCGGCCCGAGCCCGTAGGGCGCCGCGCCAAGGAGGAAAGGCAGGTAGTTGTAGAGGCCGACCAGCGTGCCCATGCCGAGGAAGGCGACGCAGAACAGCCAGGGCAGCCCGGGGTCGGCGTAGATGCGGCGAACGTCGGCGAACAGCTGGCGTGGCTGCAGCGAACGCGGCTCGAAATGCACGGCTGGCGGCAGCAGGCGCCAGAAGGCGATGGCGACGAACAGGCCGAGCAGGCTGACGGCGGCCAGTCCGTAGTGCCAGGAGCCGGTCCAGTCGCTGACGCTGGCGGCGAGCAGGCGGCCGGCCATACCGCCAAGCGCGTTGGCGCCGATGTACAGGCCCATCGCCCGGGCCCTTTCGGCCACCGGCAGTTCCTCGCCGAGATGTGCCATCGCCGCCGCCGGCACACCGGCGATGCACAGGCCGAGGCCGGCGCGGGCCAGCACCAGCAGCCAGAAATCCGGCGCCCAGGCCGAAGCCAGCGAGAAGCCGGCCGCGCCGAGCAAGCCGTAGCGCATCAGGCGTTCGCGGCCGTAACGGTCGGTCAGCAGGCTGAGCGGGATCAGCAGCAGCGCCATCAGGCCGGTACCGGCGGTGACGCTGAGGCTGGCCGTGCCCGGGCCGATGGCGAAGGTGTCGGCGAGCTGCGGCAGCAGCGGCTGCGTGCCGTAGAGCAGCATGAAACAGGAAAAACCGGCGAGCGACAGCGCCAGCGTGATGCGGCGGGAAGCGTCGGCGGGGGCGGTGGTTGGCGACAAGGCGAATCAACAATGAAGGTCAGGGCTGCGATTGAACGCCCGGACGGCGCTGCCGGCAATTGGTATTATCGCAAGCGAGCATTCGATACAGGCGAAACCATGCATTACGACCTTCCCGACCTCCGGCTCGTCGCCGCAATTGCCGACAGCGGCGCCCTGACCCGCGCCGCCGAGCGTGTGCATCTCGCGCCGTCGTCGGCCAGCCATCGTCTGACGCAGCTCGAGGCGAGCCTTGGCGTGGCCCTGTTCGAACGCCACGCGCGCGGCCTGACGCCGACCGTCGCCGGCGAATCGCTGCTCCGCCACGCCCGCCAGGTATTCGCCCAGCTCGAACAGATGCACGCCGACCTCGCCCCTTACGCCAGCGGCCTGAACACGCAGGTGACGGTGTTCGCCAACACCAACGCGATCAACTGCTTCCTGCCGGAAGACCTCGGCGACTTCCTGCGTGAGCACCCGCAGATCCGCGTCAGCCTCGAGGAGCAGCCGAGCCCGGCCATCGTCGGCGCCGTCGCCGCCGGCCAGGTCGATATCGGCGTCGTCGCCGCCGAGGGCGATTTCGGTGGCCTGGAAGTGACGCCATACCGGCGCGACCGGCTGGTGCTGATTGTTGCGGTCGACCACCCGCTGGCGCAAAAAACCGAGATCGCCTTCGCCGACGTGCTGACCGAAGCCTTCGTCTGCCTGCACGCCGGTAGCGCCATTCACACCTTCATGATGAACCACGCGGCGCGCCTCGGTGGCCGGCTCGACGTGCGCATCCAGGTACGCAGCTTCGCCGCCGTCTGCCGCATGGTCGCCGCCGGCGTCGGCATCGGCATGGTCCCGCGCTCGTCGATTTCTGCGGTCGACCGCCTGAAAATGGTGGAAATCGCCGACGCCTGGGCGCCGCGCGACCTCCAGCTGTGCGTCCGCGAACGCGCCGCCCTCGGCCCGGCGGCGCGCGCGCTGTTCGACCACCTGGCGACGATGGGCGGCGCCGTCTGAACGATTCACACCGGCGTCCGCCAGTCGGCGTGGCGCGCATCCTCGCCACGCACGCAGGCGAAAAAGGCCTGTTGCAGCTGGCGGGTCAGCGGGCCGGGGCGGCCGTTGCCGATTCTTCGACGGTCGACCTCGATCACCGGCGTGATTTCGGCGGCGGTGCCGGTCAGGAAGACCTCGTCGGCGCAGTAAAGCTCATCGCGGGTGATGCGCTTGCTGCGCACGTTGAGGCCGAGTTCGCCGGCCAGCGTGCACACCGTGCGGCGGGTGATGCCGTCGAGCGCCGACGTCGTTTCCGGCTGCAGCAGTTCGCCATCGCGGACCAGGAACAGGTTTTCGCTCGATCCTTCGGCGACATAGCCTTCGGTATCGAGCAGCAGCGCCTCGTCGTAGCCGTCGCGCCGCGCCTCGCGCACGGCGAGGATGGAGTTGGCGTACATCGAGATCGCCTTGGCCCGGCACATCTGCACGTTCGGATGATGCCGCGCGTACGACGAGACGCGCACACGGATGCCGTTGTCTAGCGCTGACTGGCCGAGATAGGCGCCCCAGTCCCAGGCGGCGACCATGACGTGCGTTGCCGCGCCGGCCGGGTCGACGCCGATCTTCTCGGCACCGAGAAAGACCAGTGGCCGGATGTAGCCGCTGGCCAGGCCATTGCGGGCAACCGCCTGGCGGCAGGCTTCGGTCAGTGCGGCGCGGTCGTACGGCATCTCGATCGCCAGGATGTGCGCCGAATCTTCAAGCCGTTTCAGGTGTTCGTCGAGGCGAAAGATCGCCGGGCCGGCCGGCGTCGCGTAGGCGCGCAGGCCTTCGAAGCAGCCGTAGCCGTAATGCAGGGTATGGGTGAGCACATGCACCTTGGCGTCGCGCCAGGGTAACCACTGGCCGTCGAGCCAGATGAATCCGTCCTTGTCTTGCATGATGGTTTTCCTCGAAATATTGGGGTCGACCGCAACATCGGTCGTTCGCAGGGCGCGGGGG
>Ga0209066_10000476_pt1 | contig 58830 bp, 70 predicted proteins | sample All_14_2_FD_187198 | JGI IMG/M metagenome (GOLD analysis project Ga0209066, IMG submission 187198) | Freshwater microbial communities in response to fracking from Pennsylvania, USA - Allegheny Zone_MetaG_DW_15 (SPAdes) (version 2) ...
CCCCCTTCAGCTTTTCCGCCCAGGCGGGTCGATACGGCGCATTGACCTGCACGACCTCGACCTGCGCGCCTTCGCCCCGCAGCAGTTCGGCAAGCTGACGCGTCTGATTGGCCATGCCACCGGCGGGCGGAGGCAAGGGGCCAACCAACAACAGCCGAAGCCCGTCAAACGACTTCACACCCGTGCCCCGGCGCTCCGGGCGGCGAGCGCTTCGTAGGATGCGCGATATTTCGCCACGCTGTTCTTCCAGTTGCGTACCGATTCCACGAATTGCCGCCCAGCCGCCCGCATCTCGGGCCAGCGCTCGCGATGCGTCAGCATGTCGTCGATCGCTGCAGCCAGGGCATCGGCACGACCGGCCTTGAACAGCTTGCCGGTTTCGCCGTCTCGGATCAGCTCCTTGTGGCCACCGACGTCCGACGCCACGAACAACCGCCCCTGCGCCATCGCCTCCAGCGGCTTGAGCGGGGTGACGAGTTCGGTCAGGCGCATGGAGTGGCGCGGATAAGCCAGCAGGTCGATCTGGTCGTAATAACGGCTGACTGCGCTGTGTGGCACCCGGCCGGTGAAGATGATCTTGTCGGCAATGCCGAGCTGCTGCGCCTGGGCCTTGAGAGGGGCATCCTGCGGTCCGCCGCCGACCAGCAGCAGGCGCAGATCCGGACGCTGTTGCAACAGTTGGGGAAAGGCGTCGAGCAACAGGTCGAGCCCTTCGTAGGCGTAAAACGAGCCAACGAAGCCGATCGTGGTGCAGCCTTCCAGGCCCAACTGGCGCTTGAGCTCGGGATCGGGCTCGCCCGACAGCTGGAAGCCTTCGATATCGACCGCGTTGGGGATCACCGTGACCTTGGACGACGGAATGCCGCGCCCGACGATGTCTGCCCGCAGGCCTTCGCAGATGGTGAAGGCGTGATCGACACGCTTCAGCGCCCAGGTTTCCAGCGCCTTGGTGACGCGATAACGCACGCTGCCTTCGGTGGTCGTGCCGTGATCGACGGCGGCGTCTTCCCAGAAGGCACGGATTTCATACACCACCGGGATACCGAGCTTCTTGCCCGCGCGGATGGCCGGGATGGCGTTGAGCACCGGCGAATGCGCATGCAGGATGTCGGGCCGCAGCTCGCGCGCGAGCTGTTCGATACGCGCCTGCACAGTACGGATCTGACGCAGCTCATTCACCCCGCTGCGACCGGGCGGCGGCACCGGGCTGCGGTAGAAACGCAGGCCGTCGACGTCTTCAACCTCCACCGCGGTCGGGCCCTGCTTGGGCGAGGTGAGATGAAACGTCTCCCACCCCAGCGCCCGCTGCTCACGCAGAATCGCCGCCGTGCGGAAGGTGTAGCCGCTGTGCAGCGGGATGGAGTGGTCGAGGATGTGGAGGATGCGCATGGTTAACGATGCAGCAGTGGGCTGATCAGGGCTTTCAGCTTCGGCAACTCCCGCTCCACCGTAGCCCAGACGATCTCGTGGTCGATCTGAAAATAGCCGTGAGCGAGCGCGTTGCGCATTTCGTAAGCAAAGCTCAAGGGCAGCTCAGGATGTTGGGCAGCGAAATCCGGGTGATCACGCTGAATGTTTCGGCTTGCCTCACCGATAACCTCAATGTTTCGAATGACCGCATCCTGGATCAACTCATCGCGGAGATATCGGGCACGATCAAGCGCGGTCGTATAGCGCTCGACTCGCTCGATCGCTTCGATGATGTGCCCTAGATAATCAGTTAGACGCTGCTTGCTACGCGTCATAGCGGCGCGGCTTCGGCAAGCACTTGGGTCCGAAACTTTTCTGGCAGGCCACGCGGAGTAAGCACATCGACATCGACCTGCAACAGGGTACGAAGCTCGTGCCGAATTGCGCCGATATCCATCAAGGTCGTTTCTGGAGTTGGGTCAATGAGAATGTCGAGATCGCTTCCTTCCTCGTCATCGCCTCTGAGGACCGAGCCGAAGATGCGAGCATTCATTGCGTGGTGTGCAGCGACGATTCGTCTGACTTGCTCACGATGAAGGCGAAGAGCTTCAGAGGGTTTCATTTATTGCTCCGCAAAATCAATCGAACCTGACCCCATTGACTGAAGTGACTCAGACCACACACTCGGCGCGAGATTGCCCTTGCGCGACCGCACCGCCCCCGATGTTCCTCACAAAGGCCTCGAACATCAACAAGGTCCACAGCGGCGAACTGTAGTCACGAGCGCCGGACTGGTGAGCGTCAACCAGGTGCTGCAGGTAGTCCCGATTGAAAATGCCAGTGGCAGCCAGGGTTTCACCCAGCACGGCATCCCGCACGCGTTGCTTGAGCGGGCCGCGGAACCAGCGCGCAAGCGGGACGGCGAAGCCCATCTTGGGGCGATAGAGCACGTCGTTGGGCAGGAAGGGTTCCATCGCCTTCTTGAACAGGTATTTGCCTTCGTTGCCCTGGATCTTGAGGCCGGAGGGCAGCGTGGCGAGCCATTCGACCAGCTTGTGGTCCATCAGCGGTTCGCGCACCTCGAGCGAGTGGGCCATGCTGGCGCGGTCGACCTTGGTGTTGATGTCGCCGACCAGATAGGTCTTGAGGTCGAGGTACTGGATCAGCGCGAGCGGATCGTCAGTGTTGGCCGCGGCGGCGTGACGGCGAAAAACCTCGAGCGCATCGTAGCCACCGAGCTTGGCACGGAAAGTAGGAGTGAAGAGCTGCCGGCGCATGTCTCCGCGCAGCAAGGACACCGAATGAAAGTAGGCCTCGACCGAGTCACGCGCCATGGCCTGGAACGTGGTCTTGGCACGGAACACGCGCGGCGCCCAGTCGGCTTTGGGATAGACACGGCCGAGCAGACCGAACATCGGCTGGCGCAGGCCCAGCGGCAAGGCCGACCGCATCTTTTCTTCCATCAGATGCATGCGGTAGCGGCGGTAACCGCCGAAGCTTTCGTCGCCACCGTCGCCAGACAAAGCCACGGTCACCTTCTTGCGCGCCAGCTGGCACACGCGGTAGGTGGGGATGGCGGAGCTGTCGGCATAGGGCTCGTCGTAGAGCGCGGCCAAGGTGTCGATGAGGTCGAAGTCGTCGGACTTGACCGTTTCGACGAAGTGATGGGTGCGATAGCGGTCGGCGACCTTCTGGGCAAATTCAGATTCGTTGAACTTGGGGTCGTCGAAGGCGATGGAGCAGGTGTTGACCGGCTCGTCCGACAGCCCGGCCATGGTGGCGACCACGGCGCTGGAATCCACCCCGCCCGACAGGAAAGCGCCCAGCGGCACCTCGGCGATCATCCGCAGGCGCACGGATTCGCGCAGGCGCTCGGTGAGCTCGGCGGTGGCGTCGGCCAGCGAGATGTCGTTGTCGAGGGTGAAGCGCACGTCCCAGTACTGCTTGGGCTCCGGGATGGGCTGGCCGCGGCGGATGCACAAGGATTCGCCCGGCCCTAGCTTTTTGGCGCCGAGGAAGATGGTGCGCGGTTCGGCGACGTAGCCCAGCGCGAAGTATTCCTCTACGCCGAGCGGGTCGATGCGGCGGTCCAGATCCGGATGCTGCATCAGCACCTTGAGTTCAGAACCGAAAGCCAGCGTACCGTCAGGCAGCAGCGCATAGAACATCGGCTTGACCGCCAGGCGGTCGCGCGCCATGAAGAAGGTGTCGCGGTTACGATCGTGCAGGGCAAAGGCGAACATGCCACGGAAGCGCTGCACGCAGTCCTCGCCCCAGGCCTCCCAGGCGTGCACGATGACCTCGGTATCGCTGCGGGTATGGAAGACGTGTCCCAGGGCTTCGAGTTCGGGGACGAGCTCCTGGAAGTTGTAGATCTCGCCGTTGAACACCACGGCCACCGAGCCATCTTCGTTGAACAGCGGCTGCTGGCCGGTGGCAAGGTCGATGATGGACAACCGCCGGTGGGCGAGCGCGACGCCGGGCTCGAAGTGGTAGCCCCCTTCGTCCGGGCCGCGATGGTGCTGCACGTCGTTCATGCGCTGCATCAGCGCGCGATCGAAATCGCGCTTGCCGCGGGTGTCGAAGAGGCCGGCGATGCCGCACATGTGTTAGCTCCTTTGTTCCCGATCGCCAGCGTCGGGATGATCCCCTGCCCCCAACTCGAGGCATTGCATAGCCCAGCTGAAAACTTTCATGACAAAAGCTTCGAGCTCATCTCGTGTGATAGACGGAACGATCTCGTCGTCGTAGCGAAACTCGACGGCAAACGGGTTGATGAGCCGCAGCGAGTCGACGGAGACCGGCAAATCCATATCGCTCGCCCGAATCAGTTCGGCCAGTGCAACAAGGTCATGCGTGCGACGAAACTCGATGTCTCGCAGCACGCAGACTGCCTTCAAGGCTTTTTCGATCGACTGCTGTGCATGAAACCCCAGAGCAGCGAGGTTTGCCTGAGGAATCGGCTTCAGCAGCCCGAAGGTTTCGCGGTCACGCTGCGCCAGCCGAAGCAGGCGCGCTGCTTCTTCATGCGCTGGCGTCATAGATCGGTTTCCCTTCCTTGGCTGCCCAGTACGGCAAGGTGCCTCGCACCTGACTACGCCGAGCAAACTCATCACGCGAAAACACGACCACATCGACCCCGACGCCCATCGGCCCGATCGCACGGTGCAGCCGAACGTATTCCGCAGCCTTGTCGGATACCTCGTCTTCGATGACCAACAGATCCAGGTCTGAGCCGTCGTCAGCATCGCCCCGAGCGTAAGACCCAAACAGGATCACGCGCGCCGGGCTGCTGGCCGCACGTGCTGCGCGCTGCGCAGCATTCATGATTGCCTCGGGTGCGAGCATGTGCTTATCCCATTCACAAGAGACTTTGGTACAGGCGAGTGTAGCGCGCCACCATGCCGTCGAGGCTGAACGCCGCCTCCACCCGTTTGCGACCCGCCGCACCGTGACGATGTCGCAGCGCAGCATCTGAAGCGTAGCACATCAATCTATCTGCCATCGCCATCGGATTCGATGCCGGAACAAGCGCGCCGGTCTCTTCTGCGACGACGAGTTCGGGATTGCCGCCGACCTCGGTGGCGACCACCGGCAAGCCGCTGGCCATGGCCTCGAGGATGGTGTTGGAGATGCCTTCGGTCTGCGAGGGCAGCGCAAAGATGTCGAGCGCACGCATGACCTCTGGGACGTCGCTGCGCGCACCCGCCAACCAGGTGATGTCACCGATGCCGGTGGCGGCGACCTCGGCCTCGACCTCGGCGCGCTGCGGGCCGTCACCGGCAATCAGCAAACGCAGCCGCTCGCCTGCCCCGTCCTGCCCGCGCGCGATGGCCACGGCGCGCACCAGATTGAGCTGATCCTTGACCGTCTGCAGCCGGCCGACCGTGCCGACGATGACGACGTCGCCCTCGCCGAATGGACTCCCCGACAAGGCCTGCCGTGTGGGCGCGGGGCGGAAGCGCAGCGTATCGACACCATTGCAGATGCGTTCGACCCGTTGGGCGGCAACCCCGACGCGATCGGTGAGATACGACTCGATCTGGCCGGATAGCGCGACGTAGCGATGAACAAAGGGACTGTAGGCACGACGCAGCAATTGATATTTACGCTGCGTACCGCCGGGGTCGGAGGTATCCCAGCCGTGCTCGCCATGCACCCGCGCCGGCACGCCGGCCATCCAGGCAGGGACAACACACTCGAGCGCCGCCAGGTTGCGGGTATGCACGACCGCGGGGCGATGCTGGCGAAACAGGCGATAGAGCCGCGGATAGAGTTTGATGCCGTGGCCGGGCGGCTTGTGCAGCGAGATGAAATCCACATCCGGCCGGGTGATGCGCTGGCAAAAGGCCGGCGAACAGGTGGTGAGCGCCACCACCGCGTGACGGAAGGCCGGCATGCGATTGATGAGATTGACGACCCCGTTCTCCAGCCCGCCAACGTCGAAGCTGTAGACGAGGTGCATCACCAGCGGCCTGCGCTCGCTCATGGCGCAGCGTCCAGCAGGCGGTCAAGAACGGACAGGTGAGCGGGCCAACTGTAGGCGCCGAGCACACAGTCGCGCGCAGCCGCGCCCATCGGAGCGCGGCGCTCGGGCTTCTCCAGCAGATCGATCACCGCCTGGGCGAAGGCCGCGCTATCCGCAGCAATCTCGCACTGCCGGCCCGACTCGGCGACCAGGCCGACTGCCGGCGCCGAGGACACCACCACCGGGCGCGCCATCGCCATGGCCTCGAGCACTTTGTTCTGGATGCCGCGGGCGATCCGAAGCGGCGCGACGACCACGTCCGCATGCGCCAGATAGGGGCGCACGTCGGGCACCGTGCCGGTCACCACCACGCCCTCGCCTGCCAAGGCCTGCACGGCCGGCGCGGGGTTCATGCCGACGATCCAGAAACGGGCATCGGGTTGCCGGGCGCGAATCGCAGGCAGGATGTCAGCGGCGAACCAGCTGACGGCGTCGATGTTGGGCCAGTAGTCCATGGCGCCGGTGAACAACAACACCGGGCCGCCCGCGGGGTAGGGATTGGCCGGTAGCGGATCGGGCGAGAAGAAGTCGGCATCGACGCCGTTCTGCATCACGCGCGTGCATGCCGCGGCCTCGGGGGCGGCACGGGTGAACAACGCGGCTTCCGCCTCGGTGACGAACAGGCTGGCATCGCTGGAGCGGGCGGCTTCACGCTCGAAGGCGAGCAGCCGTTCGCCTTCGCGGCGGTACAACCAGGACATCGGCCAGGGCCGGTCAGCGGCGTACTGCGTCCATTTGGCGGAATCGACATCGCAGAAGTCGACGATGCGACGCTGCAAGCCGGGCACGTCGAGGTATTGCGCCATCGGGCCGGAAAATGCCACCGCCTGATCGATGCCATGACGGGCCACCGTGCGCTGCACCCATTTTGCCAGCGCGGCATTGCGGTAGTACGGCAGGCTGAGGGCTTCGCCGGTCAGCAGGCCGCTCAGGCTCTTGATCCGCCCCAGGCGCGGGTCGAGAGCGATGGCGCAGACGTCTTCGCACCATTCGGACAGTGTGCCGATGTGCTGGCGGTCGTCCGGATGATCGACGAAGGTGCCCAGAAAAACCCGCCGGTGGCGCGCGAGCTGGCGCAGGATGTTGAACGAGCGCACCTTGTCGCCCTTGTTGGGCGGGTACGGAATGCGGTGCACCAGATACAGCACCGGCGGCAGTGAAGTGCGCGCATCGGCCACCGCGCCTACCCCAGGTTGCGCACGATGTGCGGGCCCAGCGCGTTGGCCACGCCCAGCGGCAGCCGCTTCCAGATTGCGATGAAGGCGCGGTACTTGGGGTTCATCGGGTTGTTCTGCGGCACGCTGTCACGTTTGTACAGGCGGTATTCGTACGACAAGGGCTGCGGCTCGAAGCCCCAATTCTTCTTGAAGCTGTAGGGGCCGGTGCCGATCTTGCTGCGGCCGTAATCGAACACCGTGCAGCCGCGTTCGCAGGCGCGACGCATCAGTTCCCAATATTTGAAGTCGTTGGCGGCCAGGTCGCGGGCGGCGGTGTCGTCGCCCGCGTAGTACGGCAGCACTTCGTCGCGGAAGTAGAAGCTGAGCACGCTCGACAGGGGCCGGCCGGCGGGGTCAGTGACAGTCATCACCTCGCAGGCCTCGCCGAAGCGGTCCTTGAGACGCTGGAAGAATTTTTTCGGCAGCGCGGGCGTGCCGTGGCGCAAAACGTTGTCGGCATACAGCGCAAAGAAGCGGTCGACTGTCGGATCGATGTGGCTGACGAGCTCATTCTTGATGCCCTTGCGTACCATGGCGCGCTGCTTGCGCGGAATGGCGAGCATGTTGGCTTCGACCTCGGGCAGGATGTCCTTGCGGAAGGTGACGTACAGGTCCTGGTGCGGCCAGTCTGCATGGCGCGGCTGGATGTTGCGGTATTCCAGATGCTGCACGCCGAGCTTGCGCGCCAGCGCATCCGCCTCGGACTCCAGGGCGGCAATCGCTTCGTCACCCGCATCCTCGGCAGCAGCGATGCCGCCATACACACAGAACGGCAGCGACGTCAGTGCATGACCAAACAGGCGGCTGTTGACTTCGGCCAGCGGCAGCACGGCGATGATGTCACCCGCGCGTTCGGCGAACAGGAAGAAGGTGCGATGGCGAAAGATGTCTTCGACGATGCCCTGCCAGGCCGACAGGTGGAAAAACGTGGCCTGCGGGCAGACGCGCACGAAAGCATCCCAGCGTGCGGCGTCCGCGGAGGTGAGCGTGCGGACGGTGATCGGCAGTCGATCCATGCGTGTTCTCAGGCGGCGCCGCGGAAGACTTCGTCGGCGCGCCCCCAGGCGAAGTCGGACAGCAGACGGTCGAGCCGTGACTCGGTGCGCCGCAGATTGACGTAATGACGAAATCGCGTCTTGGCCGTGGCCTCACGCACGCGCGGCTGCTCGGGGTCGATCTCCCACGGATGGAAGTAGAAGATGGCCGGACGCTTGTCGTCGGCGTTGACGCGGGCGATCTGCCAGCGCGACAGCGAATACGGCAGCAGGCGGAAGAAGCCACCGCCCCCCGCCGGCCAGTTGCGGCCGAAGGCACGCACGGTGGTAACCGGAACTTCGACCAGGCCGTTCTCCAGCCGCCACGGAAAACGCGGCGCATCCGGGATGCCGTAGTGGTCGTGCTTGACCGGGTACACGCTGGAACTGTAGGCGTAGCCGGCGGCGGCGATGCAGTCGTGCGCCCACAGGTTGGCGGTGCCGATGGAAAAGCTCGGCGCGCGATAGCCGCTGACTGCCTGGCTGGTGATGTCTTCGAGCACGGCCTTGGCGAGCTTGATGTCGGCGGTGAAGGCTTCGGGGCTCATCGCGCTGGCGCGCTCATGACCGTAGCCATGGCTGGCGACTTCGTGGCCGTTGTCGGCGATGCGTCGGACCAGTTGAGGAAAGCGCTCGGCAATCCAGCCCAGGGTGAAAAAGGTGCCGCGCGCGCCGTGACCATCGAGCAGCTCCAGAATGCGATCGACGTTACGCTCGACGCGGCAGGGCACGCTGTCCCACTGTTCGCGCGGGAAATGCGGCGCCAAGGCCGAGACCTGGAAATAGTCTTCGACGTCACAGGTAAAGGCGTTGGTGATGCGCGTCGTCATGTCACACCTGTGCGGTGGGTGGCACGGTAGCCTCGTGCGCAAGCAACCAGGCGTGCAGATGCGCGGCGATGCGTTCGGCGGTCTGTCCGTCCCAGAACTCGGGCACACGCCCGGCCTTGCCGCCCGTGCTCAAAATGGTTCGGGCTGCGGCGATGATGGCGTCCGGGTCGATACCGACCAGGGTGTTGGTGCCCTGCTCCACCGTGATCGGGCGTTCGGTGTTTTCACGAATCGTCACGCACGGCACGCCCAGCGCGGTGGTTTCTTCCTGGATGCCGCCGGAGTCGGTCAGCACCAGCTTTGCACCGGACATCAGGCCCAGCATTTCCAGATAACCCTGCGGCGGCAGGATGAGAAAGCCCGGCGCCTCCAGCCGATCGAGCAGGCCGAAGCGTTCGAGATTGTTACGCGTGCGCGGGTGCAGCGCGACGATCAGCGGCAGCTGCTGGCTGACTTCGCGCAGCGCGTCGATGATGGGACCGAGCGTGTCGGCGTGATCGACGTTGGACGGGCGGTGCAGCGTGACGACGCCATAGCCCAGGGCGATGCGTGCAGCATCCAGGCCGGCTGCCGCCAGCAGATCAGCGGCCGGCACGGCCTTGGGCAGGCTGGCACGCAGGCTGTCGATCATCACGTTGCCGACGAAAGCCGCGCGCTCTGCGGGAATCCCTTCACGCGCGAGGTTGTCGTGGGCAGAACGCTCGGTGGTGTACAGCACGTCGGACAGCTGGTCGGTGAGAATGCGGTTGATCTCTTCGGGCATGCGCCGGTCGTTGCTGCGCAGGCCGGACTCCACATGGATCACCGGAATGTGACGTTTGCTGGCGACCAGCGCGCAGGCGAGCGTGGAGTTCACGTCGCCCACCACCAGGACCGCGCGCGCGCCGTGTTCGTCGATGACCGGCTCGAAGCGCTTCATGACCTCGGCCGTCTGCACCGCGTGCGAACCCGACCCCACCGCGAGATTGACGTCGGGCTCGGGCAGTTCGAGGTCGGCAAACAGGCGGTCCTTCATCGCCGGGTCGTAATGCTGGCCGGTGTGGACCAACAGCGTAGAAATCGGCGGCTGGTGGGCCGCGAAAGCGCGGATGATGGGCGCGACCTTCATGTAATTGGGACGCGCGCCGACGATGCAGATGACCGGTGCGACCGAGGATGACGTGGTGTTCATGGCGTTTTCTCGCCAGCCGGTGCATCGCGGCGTACTGCCTGCAACAACTGGTTGAGGACGTTCAGCGTGGCAGAGACCGAATGTTCGAGTCCCGCCAAACGTGTCTCGATGCGCTGCATGTCGAAATTGGCCGCCATGCCCGCGACCTGCTCGGCCAGTTCGGGCGAAACCTGCAAGCGATCGAGCACCAGTTGGTCCAGCGGCAGGCTGGCCCCATGGTGTGGCGCGTCCTGGGTATGCACACGGCGAGCACCGACTGCAGCGAACTCTTCCTTCAGCTCTTCGATGACCTCGCGCACATCAGCCTCGGCGATGGTGTGACGCTCGGCCAGATAGGCGCCCAACAAAAGGCGATCGCACAGGGTATTGATCCGGCGCGGGATACCGCCGGTGTAGCCGTAGATCGTGGTAAAGGCAGCCGGCTCGAAAATCGGGTCGCCATTCCAGCCGACATGACCCAGCCGATGCTCGATGTAGCCGCGCGTCTCCTGCGAATCGAGCGGACCGAGATGGTAGGACGCAATCACGCGCTGGCGCAGTTGCTGCATTTCGCCGCTTTGCATGATGTCGCGGAACTCGGGCTGGCCGACCAGGAAGCTTTGCAGCAAGGCGTGGTCTTCGAGCTGGAAATTGGACAGCATGCGCAGCTCTTCGACGGCTGCCGGGGTGAGGTTCTGCGCTTCGTCGACGATCAGCAATGCACGCTTGCCCGATGCCGCCACCGACACCAGAAAGGTTTCGATCGCCAGCAACAGCCCGGCCTTGTCCAGGTTGCGGCTGGGCACGCCGAAGGCCGAGGCGACCATGCGCAGGATGTCGTTGGCGTCGATCTGGGTGCTGACCAGATTGGCTGCGACGACATGCTTGGGATCGAGCTGTTCGAGCAGGCTACGGACGATGGTGGTCTTGCCCGCACCGATCTCGCCAGTGATGACAATGAAACCCTCGCTCTGATGCAGACCGTATTCCAGATAGGCCATCGCGCGCTTGTGGCCGCGACTGCCGTAGAAAAAGGACGGGTCCGGGTTGAGCTGGAAGGGCTTGCCGGTGAGCTTGAAAAAGGCGTCGTACATCGAGGGTCCGGTCAGAAACTCATGCCGAGTGTGGCGGTGACGGCATTTTCTTTGCGATTGCTGTCGCCGAGACGGTTGTTGTCGCCGTCGGAACGCTGGTGGCGGTATGTCAGCGCACCGCTGGTGTTCGGCCCCAGGCTGGAACTCAGGCCGATCTGGAATGAGGTGCGCTGGGTATCGGCACTTTCCTCGCCACGGCCCTCGGAGTTCGAGCGGGTCACCGAGGTGTCGAGCGAGGTTTGCGGCGTCATGCGGTGGCTGTAGGACAACGTGAATGAGTCGGTGGCGATGTCTTCGAAGCGGCTGAAGTCGTCCTCCTCGGCCAGATTGGTGGCATCGCCCAGGCGCGCACGATCGGAACGCGTGAAGTTCAGCGACACGACACCGCGGCGCAACACGTGGCTGACCCCGGCACGCACCGAACGGCTGACGAAATACGCATTGGTCAGTACATCGCCACGCAACTGCCGCAGTAACAACAGCGCGGCATCGCTTGCCAGCGTCGGGCTGATCCCGGGATTGCCACGCAGGATGGCATCGTAGAGCGACTGGTAGAGCGGATCATTCAAGCCGCCTCCCGCGAGCAGATCGAGCGACGACTCGATATCGCGCGAAAAGCTCGCAAACACCGTGGTACGCGCCATGCGGTGTTGCAGACTGAAGTCGTAGCCATTGCCGAAGACGCGGTTCTCGAGCGTACCCGCGATCGCAGTACGCTCGGTCGGATTCCAGTCGAAACCACCGCCGGTGATGGTTTTGCTTTCGGTGCGGCCCGCATCGTAGTCATTTTTCTCATGACCGACGATGCCGCGCAACCGGAATGAGGGCGAGACCTTGGCGTAAAGCGTGGCGCGCGAAACCTCCTGCTCCTGCGAACCACGGCCCGACGCCCCTTCCAGGCTGCCGCCCCCGTAGCCCCCGTTCTCGCGGTTGTATTCGAGCCCAAGGCCGAAGATGCCGGTGATCTGGGTATTCGAGATCTCGGCCGACCACTGGTCCTTGTCCTGATCCGATAGCTGGGTGGTGCCGGCGTTCGACCAGCGGCGCTGATAGCTCAGCGCCCCTTCGGTGTTGTCGCCAATGCGGAACTGGAAACGCGGCGACAGCGTGAAAACCCGTCGCTCGTTGTTCTCATTCACGTCCAAGGGGTCGTCGACACCGCGCGTTGAAAACGCCGACAGGTTGTCGCGGCTGATCGACGCATCGGCATCGATGAACAGCATGTCCTCGATCGCCTCGAACTGACCACCACCATTGAGCGCGAGGTAGGACGTGTTGTTATCGGTGTTGTTCGCGTACATCAGGTTGCGAAAACTGGCGCTGAAGGTGCCACTGAGGCGGCCACTGTCCCGCGCCACGCTGATGCCGGGCGACACCTCGAGAATCCAGTCTTCTCCACCGTCGCCCGCGCTGCCGCCCAACCCGCCAAAGCCACCGATTCCACTCGAGCTCGCGTTATCCGTCCATGTCAGACTGGTATCGAACCGCGGCGTCACGACCGACGTCTGCGCGACGGCATTCGCCGCCGACAGGACCAACAGGGTCGACAGCGTCAATGCCGGCAGTGCATGACGCGCGCCCTCAGGCGGCTTCGCTGCGAACATCCTCGCCATATCCATAACCATATCCATAGTAGGAACCCGGGCTGCGATCGCGCGATTTGTTGAGCACCATCAGCTTGACGGGGCAATTCTCAATGGTCGCGAGCGCTTGGCGCACAGTTGAATGGGTGGTGCGAGCCGCCTCGACCACCATGACGATTTGCCCCATGTGCGTGGCGAGCACACGGGATTCGGTCGTGACCAGTAACGGCGGCGAATCGAAAATGATGATCCGGTCCGGATAACGGTTGGCCATCTGCTCGAGCAACTGCGTCATCGCCTCGGAGGCGAGCAGTTCGGTGGCCCGGGCGTGCGGCATGCCGGCCGGAAGCAGGGTCAGTTTTTCGATGTTGGTTCGAAGCAGTACGTCACTCAGGTCGGTGACATCACCGGCCAGCACGTCCATCAGGCCACGCTCGGGCGGCAGGCCCAGTTGCTTGAACACGGACGGACGAGATACGTCGGCATCGACCAACAGCACCGTGTAGTCGAGTTCCATGGCCATGCTGATCGCCAGGTTGATCGCGCTGAAGGTCTTGCCTTCACCGGGCAACGCGCTGGTCACCATGATCAGGTTGCCGTCGTCGATCTGTGCCGGACCGGTCGCGGTTGCATTGCGCAGCAAGGGGCGCTTGATGACGCGGAACTCCTCGGCGATGGCGCTGCGCGGGCGGTCAGGCGTCACCATGCCAACTTGTGCAAGGCGGGCAAGATCGATCTGCGCAGTGCGTGAAACCACATTGTGGATCGCATGCGTATCCGGGCGTGGCACGAAGGAGGATTGGGTTTCCGCCTCGGACGCAGACTCCGCGACCGACTCCACCACCGGTTGGTGCTTGTGTTCGGCCTCAGGCGGCTGCTCGGCGGCAGCCTGCTTCAACTGATCCAGGCGCTGGGCCGCTTTTTCGATAAGGCTCATCGTCGTTTCCCGTTCAACCCTGGATGAATTTCAAGGCCGCTGTCGCAGCGGCAAACGCCCCCGCATACGCCACGAGCCCGCTGGAGAACGCCAGCAAGCCCCGACGGCGAGCACGAATCCGGGCGGTGTTCTGAAGCATCGATACCGTGCCCAGCACAGGCAGGCCGGTCACTTCGCGCAGCGAGCGTGGATCACTGAACGCCGGGCGCAACTGACTGACGAGGAAGGTCAGCGCAAACCCAGCCGCCAGCCCGACGAGCCCTGCCAGCGGCAGCAACAGCAAACGATTGGGCGCAGAAGGCTTGTTGGGCAGGGTCGGCGGGTCGATGACGCGGAAATCGGCAATGCCCGCCTGGGCACTCATGTCGGCACCGATGCTGGCAGATTCGCGACGCTCGAGCAGGCGGTCGTAATTGCTCTTGTGAACACCGTAGTCACGGTTGAGCTGGGCCATTTCAGCCTCGAGTTCGGGGATGCGCTTGGCCGACAACTGCAGTTGATCGAGCCGCGCCTCGTATTCGCCGACTCGCGCGCGCAAGGAGGCGACTCGGCCCTCGGATTCCGCCAGGGCAAGCTTGAGTTGCTGAGCGGACGAATTGTCACCCAAACCCATCATCGGCGCACCCGCACCAGATTTACGCATTTCCTCGATCTGCTGGAGCTTTTGCGCCTCGAGATCGGCGATCACACGGCGCGCACCGATCACGTCGGGATGCTGCTCGGTATAGCGCTGCAGCTGGTCATCGAGGCTGCGCTTCAACGCATCGATACGACTATCGATTTCGGGCGTCGCCAGCATGGGCGGAGGCGCCAGGGATTCGGACTCGTCCTTGCTGCCCAGCAGCTGGCTCTTCATCGCATCACGCGAATTCTCGGCTTCGCGCAATTCCAGACGGGCCTGCTGCAACTGCTCGTTCGTCGTCGCGATCTGGCTGATGTAGTCGCGCGTGCCGGCACCCAGCAAGGCCATGTTGCGCAAACGGAAATCCTTGAGGCGGTTTTCGGCTTCGTTCAGCTTCTGCTCATAGCTGACGATCTGCTCCTCGATGAAACGCCGCGCCGCATCGGTGTCCTGCCGCTTGCCGCCAAGACCGGATTCGACGAACAGCGACATCAAGGACTGCACGACCCGCTGCGCCTGCTCGGGCTGCGTGTCCGCATATGACAGGCTGAACAGGTTGGTCCCACGATCGGCCTGAATCCGGAGATCGCTCATCAGGCCGCTGATGAGTGCCTCGCGCTGTTCGGGCGAGCGAACACCCAGGTCGAGATCGGCCATGGTGATCAGCTTTTCGACATTGGGACGGCTGATCAGCGTGCGGCTGAGCATGGCGACCTGCTGCCCGATATTGGGCTGAATGGCGAGCCCGCTCATCAGGGGACGCAAAACGGAGTCGGTATCCACATAAATTCGGGCACGCGACTCATATTTGTCCGGCATCGTGTAGATCGCGATGCCGCCTACGATGCCAACCACCCAGGCGAGCGCCAAGCCCCACCATCGGTACCGCCACATGCCACGAAGGTAGCCGACGAGTTGTGCTACGAGTTCTTCCATGAATCAGTTTCGCTCAGCCCGGCGCGCATCGGTGCCCGGTCAGGGCAGACGCACGCCGGTAGTTGGATGGAAAGCCGTGACTCAAACCCAGCTCAGAACCAGCTCTGCGGGATGATCAGCACATCACCCGGACGCATCTCGACGTTGGCCGACACATCGCCGCGCTTGACGAGGTCACGAATGCGGACGCTGTATTGCTTGTTGCCTTCGGTCGTGCGGAGAATGGTGGCGCCGTTGCCGTCGGCAAACTCGGTGATGCCACCGACTGCGATCATCACGTCGAGCAGGGTCATCTTCTGCTTGTAGGGCAGCACCTGCGGGTTGGCCGCCTCACCCACCACGCGAATCTGCTCGCTGTAGGGGCCGACAAAACCGGTGACGATGACGGTCACGACCGGATCACGGATGAACTTGGACAGCGCCTTCTCGATGTCGCGCGCCAGGGTGCTGGCGTCCTTGCCCATAGCCGGCAGGTCTTCGACCAACGGCGTGGTGATCTTGCCGTCCGGTCGAACCGGCACGGACATCGACAATTCGGAATTGCGCCACACGACGATATTGACGTTATCGCCCGGCCCGATGACGTAGTTGTACTCCGAATCAGCCGCCGAAGCTGGAGCCGGCGGATAGGAACTCGCACAAGCAGAAAGAAGAACCGCCGCACACAACGCAGCCACGACACGCCATAGATTACTGCAGATGCTTGAAGACTTTTGGATCATGTTCCACCCCCCAGAATGCGTAGCTCAATATGATACGACGACAAGCTCCAGCCAAATGCTACGAGTCTGTTTAATATGACCCGAGGAACAAATACACACAATCGACCACATCACGGATGTGCGCTCGCTTGCCTGACGCCGAAATCGCCTTACCCACCCAAAAATCTGCATAGCATCATCACGTTCATGACAGATAGAATCCGATCATGAACCCGACCATTCTTCATCACGGCGCTCGCCATGGCGTTACCGGCTCGTGCCACCAGCTCTTCATCGAGGGCGACAACAGCGTCCTGATCGACTGCGGCCTGTTCCAAGGGGCAGAAACCGCACCCGACGGCAGCGCCGGGGCCGACCGACTGGATATCCCTTTTCCGGTGCAACACATCGGTGCCCTGGTGCTGACCCATGTGCATATCGATCACTGTGGCCGCCTGCCCTGGCTGCTCGCCGCCGGATTCAAGGGACCGATCCTTTGCAGCGAACCCTCGGCACGCCTGTTGCCGACGGTACTCGCGGATGCCTTTCAGGTTGGGGTGACCCGTGACCGGGTGCTGGTGGAACGCTACCTTAAGATGGTCGAAGCGCGCCTGCGCCCCCTGCCGTATCGCCAGTGGCACACGCTCTACCGCAGCGCCAACGCAATGTGCCGCGTCCGCCTGCAGCGTGCCGGCCACATCCTGGGTTCGGCCTATGTCGAATTCGAGCTCTCGGGCAAGGCTTGGCCGGTGAAGCGCAGGGTGCTGTTCTCTGGCGATCTGGGTGCCCCGCATGCCCCTTTGCTGCCGGCACCACGCTCACCCTGGCAGGCGGACATCGTGGTCATGGAAAGCACTTACGGTGATCGCGTGCATGAAGACCGGCGCCATCGTCGCGAACGGCTGCGCAAGGTCATCGAACGCGCCCTGGACGACGGGGGAACGGTGATCATTCCGGCCTTCAGCATTGGACGCACACAGGAACTGCTGTACGAGTTCGAAGACATCCTGCATCGCCAGCGCCAGAAACCCGGGCGCAACGCTGCACGCTGGGCTGCGCTGAAGATCTATCTCGACTCACCGCTGGCCGGTCGCTTCACCGAGCTGTATCGCGAACTGCAACCCTTCTGGGACGACGAAGCCAAGGCGCGGGTGCGCGCCGGACGCCAACCGCTGAACTACGAGCAACTGGTCGCTATCGATGACCACGAAACCCACCTCGCGAATGTGCGCCGCCTGGCCCGCAATGGCGAACCCGCGATTGTGATCGCCGCCAGCGGGATGTGCGCCGGTGGGCGCGTGGTGAATTACCTCAAGGCCATGCTGGGCGATGCACGCCACAACGTGCTCTTCGTCGGCTACCAGGCCCGGGGCACACCCGGCAGCGCCATCCAGACCTTTGGTCCACGGGGCGGCTACGTCGAACTGGATGGCGAACGCATCACGATCCGCGCCGGCATCGACACGCTATCGGGCTATTCCGCACATGCCGATCGCGACGATCTGACCCGCTTCATCACACGAATGCGGCATCTGCCTACAGAAGTCCGCTTGATCCATGGCGAAGACGAAGTCCGTGCCGCACTGGCCGAACACCTCACCCGCCAGACCGATGGCAAGGTGAGCGTTGTGGCCTGATCACTCCATACCCCATTTCTGCAGCCGATAGCGCAACTGGCGCAGGGTCATGCCCAGCTTGCGTGCGGCCGCGCTGCGATTCCAGCGTGTTTGCTCGAGCGCCCGCAGTGCCCGCAAACGCTCGAGCTCGCTTTCAGTATCGGCCTCCTGCTCATCGGCCGACGATGCTGCGGCCATCGACGTCGCGGCACCGACCGGCGTCACTGGGCGCGAAAAATCCGCGGGTTGCAGGTCGATATCCTCGACGCCAATCTCGCTGCCCTCGCACAGGGCACAGGCACGTTCGAGCAGATTTTCAAGCTCGCGCACATTGCCCGGGAAAGCGTGTTGCTGCAGCGCGACCAGCGCAGCCGCAGACAAACGGCGCGGCGCCACGCCCTCCCGCTCGGCAAGACGCCCCAGGATATGCAACGCCAGCGCAGGGATGTCCTCACGCCGCTCGCGCAGCGGCGGCACTCGCAAGGTGATGACGTTGATCCGGAAAAACAAATCCTGTCGGAATCGGCCCTCAGCCACCAGCCGCGACAAATCCTGGTGCGAGGCAGACAGAATGCGCACGTCGACCGCCTCTTCGGCGTGGGCACCGACCGGCCGCACCGCCCGCTCCTGGATTGCACGCAACAACTTGACCTGCATGGCCAGCGGCAACTCGCCGATTTCGTCGAGGAACAAGGTTCCCCCGTTGGCGGCCTGAAACAGCCCTTCCTTGTCGTTCGTGGCACCGGTGAAGCTGCCCTTGCGATGGCCGAAGAATTCGCTCTCCATCAACTCGGCAGAGAGGGCACCGCAGTTGACCGGCACAAAGGGGCCATTCGCGCGGGCGCCCAGCGCGTGGATCAGACGCGCGATCACCTCCTTGCCCGTGCCCGACTCTCCATGGATGAAGACCGGCGCCTGGTTGCGCGCCAGTTTTTCTGCCTGGGCACGGAGTTGCTGAAAGGCGGGTGAGTCGCCGATCAATTGGCGCCCGCCCGAGGCCGCGGCGGCGGCACGCGGCTCGAGCTTGAGCGCATGCGTGACGAGTTCGCGCAGCACCTTGAGCTCGATCGGCTTGGTGACGAAGTCGAAGGCGCCGAGCTTGAGCGCACGGATCGCCGTATCGATGCTACCAAAGGCCGTGACCACGGCCACCGGCAAGCCCGGCAGATGCTTCTGGATGTACTCCACAAGTTCGAGCCCATCACCGTCAGGCAGGCGCATGTCGGTCAAGCACAGGCGATAGCGCCGTTGTTCGAGCCAGGCGCGCGCCTCGGCCACCGAGCCGGCGGTATCGCAGGCCAGGCCCATGCGTAGCAGCGACAGTTCGAGCAGTTCGCGGATGTCGTCTTCGTCATCCACCACGAGGACATCGACGGATTCGGGACGGTTGCGGCGTTCGTGGGTGGTCATGGTCTCTGGCGCCCGCTGAGGACGAAATCCGCGCCGGGGCCGGTCTCTGCGAGCTCGAGCGTCGCGTTGTTGGCCTCGGCCAGTTCGCGCGCGATGTAAAGCCCCAAGCCGGTGCCCTTGGCATGTGTGGTGAAGAAAGGTTCGAACAGGTGGCTGCGCGTGGATTCGCTCAACCCAGGACCATCGTCGCGCACATGCAGAACGACACGTTCGCCCGCCAGTGGCTCGGCCTGCAAGCGAACGGCCGCAGGTCCGCCGGAACAATAGCGCCGCGCGTTGGCCAGCAGATTGTCCAGAATCTGATGAAGGTGTGCGCGGTCGATGGCAAACGTCAGCGTGGGATCGATATCTACTGCGAACAGCTCGCGCTCGGCTGGATCACGAAACACCCGGCCATCGATCACCTCGGCGACGAAGTCCGCCAGCGGCAGCGCTTCAGGCAAGGCCTGCTCGCGCCGCCCCAGCGCCAGCACATCGCGAATCATCCGCTCGATGCGCAAAGCGTTATCGTTGATGATGCGCACCAGCCGCCCCTGCATCTCGCCACGTTTCTCATCGCGCAGCAGTTCCGCCGCCTGGGACACCGCCGACAAGGGATTGCGGATCTCGTGCGCCATGCTGGCCGTCAGACGACCGAGCGCGGCCAGCTTGACCTGCTGCAGGTGACGCTGGATGTCCTCGAAATCGGTCAGGTAGATCAGTGTGTCACCCACCGCCGCGCTGCCCGGCTCGCCACACACCGCACGGCAACGTAGCAGACGCCCGCCGGGACCGATGCGAAACAAGCGATCATCCATCGCGCACTGGCGCATCAGTTCATCAAAGGCGGGATCGATGTCGACCAGCCGCAAGCCTTCGAGCGCACCCAACCCGCTGCCGTCCATACCCAGCAGCACGGCAGCCTGCGGATTCGACTGCAGCACCACGCCCCCACCACTGGCGACGATGACACCATCCTGCATGTCACGAATGATGCGTTCGTTGACCGCCTGCTGCTTGGCCAGCGCCTCGCCCCGTTCGGCGGCCAGCGATGCATTCGCCTGCGCCCGCGAGGCCAACAGGCGCGCAACGATGGCAATGCCGAAAAAACCGGTACAGAAGATGCCGACTTGCAGGAAGTCGACCGGCTTGCCGCCCCCCGCCAGTCGCCACGCGTTCTCGATCAACACCGCAATGGTGGCGAGCGCCGCGAAGAACAGCACCATGCGGCCTTCGGCAACGAGACCGGCACCCGCCAGCACGATCATGATCAGCACCGGTATGCCACTGCTGTAGCCGCCGCTGGCCCACATCATCAGCGACAGCGCAACCACATCGATGACGATCTGCAGCGCCGTTACCCGGGACTCGCCGAAGCGCTCGGCCACCTCCTGGAAACCCAGTGTGAGTGCGGCGGCCAGATAGGCGAAGGCGACGACGCGAAACACCAGCGGAGCTTCGCTGCCCAGGCCGATCTCACGCCCGGCGACGACGAACAAGCCGGCCAGCACGAGCCGGAACAGATTGAAAAAACGCAGCGAGGTGCGGCGCGAACGTTCGGTGACGACCGACGCGGCAAGGCTCATTTCAATCGGCACGCGGCCCGGCAAGCCGGTGCGCGTTGCAGCAGTAGAAACGCCCGCCTTCACGCACACCATCGGACTCGGGCACGTTGATGCCGCAATGAGCGCACTCGAGGATGCGCTCGAGATCGGCGCCCCCCTTGCCGCCCTGTCCACCGCCGTCTTTCCGCGCGACTGCAGCCCGTTCCTTCGCCCGCGTCACGGCACGCCGAACCCACCACACTGCGGCCACGAGGAGAATCAGAATGAGCAGATTGCGCACGATGGACGGGGCGAAGCGAACGTCGCCAGAAGGGTTGAAAACGCTTGAATTCTAGCATGCAGGCCTGCTGCCCCCAGGGCTGGAGAGAGGCCAGAGGCGGCCCTCCGCCCCCACCCGCTGCCATCGCGGCACGCTCTTTGCGACAATGGCGACCTCTCCCGCCTCCAGGCCCGCCATGCCCCACTTTCCTGCTCCAATCAGCTCGCGACTGCCCACCGTCGGCACCACGATCTTCACCGTCATGTCGCGCCTTGCGCAGGAATGCGGTGCGATCAACCTGTCGCAAGGCTTCCCCGACTTCAACGCCGACGACCTGCTGTTCGAACGCGTCGCCCACTGGATGCGCAACGGCCATAACCAGTACGCCCCCATGGCCGGCTGCCTGCCACTGCGCGAGGCCGTCGCAGCCAAGGTGGAAGCGCTCTACGGCACGTCTTACGACGCCGAATCGGAAATCACCATCACCGCTGGCGCAACACAAGCGCTGTACACCGCGGTGACGGCCTGCGTAAGGCCGGGCGATGAAGTGATCGTGTTCGAGCCGGTCTACGACTCCTACGTGCCGGCCATCGAACTGGCTGGCGCCACGCCGGTGCGGCTGCAACTGGCCGCGCCCGGCTACCGCCCCGACTGGGCTGCCGTCGCCGCCGCCATCACGCCGCGCACGCGGATGATCATGATCAACACCCCGCACAACCCCACCGCCACCGTGTGGACGCACGAGGACCTCGACCAGCTGGCCAGCCTCACCCGCGGCACCGGCATCATCATCGTGGCCGACGAAGTCTATGAACACATCGTGTTCGACGGCGCCACCCATGCCAGCTGCGCGGCCCACCCCGAGCTTGCGGATCGCAGCTTCGTGGTGTCGAGCTTCGGCAAGACTTATCACATCACTGGCTGGAAAGTCGGCTATGTGGTCGCGCCGCGCGAGCTGATGGCCGAGTTTCGCAAGGTGCATCAATTCAACGTGTTCACCGTCAACACCCCGGTGCAACTCGCGCTTGCCGACTACATGGCCGACGCCCCGCGCCACACTGAGCTGGCCGCCTTCTACCAGGCCAAACGCGACTTTTTCCGCAATGCCTTGGCAGGCTCGCGCTTCGAATTGCTGCCCTCGCGCGGTACCTATTTCCAACTCGCCCGTTACAGCGCCGTTTCCGACTTGGGCGATACGGCGTTTTGCGAGCACCTGACGCGCAATATCGGCGTCGCTGCGATTCCCGTCTCGGCGTTCTTCGTTGATGGACATGACGAGCAGATCATCCGCTTCTGCTTCGCGAAGAACGAAAGCACGCTCGCCGCCGCTTGCGAGCGGCTGCGCGGCGTTTGAGCCGCTGTTACCTGAAGGCCACGCCGATGTTCAAGCAACCCCTCCCCACCCTGGCGCGCGACGGCAATACAGTCCGCATCCTCGACCAGACCCAGCTCCCCTTCCGCACCGAGACCCTTGTGTTGCGCACGCTGGTCGATGCAGCCCACGCGATCCGCAGCATGCAGGTCCGCGGCGCACCGCTGATCGGCGCCACCGCGGCCTATGGCGTGGCGCTGACCCTGTTGCACGAGGGCGGCGATGACACTGCGCTCGCACGTGCGCTGCAGGTCCTGGGCGCGACCCGCCCGACCGCCGTCAACCTGCACTGGGCCCTGACGCGCATGCACACGCGGCTAGCACCGTTGCCGCCAGCCGCGCGCCTCGACGCAGCCTGGGCCGAAGCCGAATCCATCCGCGCCGACGATGTGGCGACCTGCGACGCCATCGGTCGCCATGGTCTGGCGCTGATCGAAGCCATCGCCGCCCGACGCCCCGGGCCAGTACGCCTCATGACTCACTGCAACGCCGGCTGGCTGGCCACCTGCGGCGCCGGCACGGCGCTGGCGCCGATCTACGCCGCGCAGACGGCCGGCATCGCGGTGGACGTCTTCGTCAGCGAAACGCGTCCACGCAACCAGGGACTGCTGACCGAATGGGAGCTGCGTGCTGCAGGCGTACCACACACCTTGATCGCCGACAACGCCGCCGGCTTGCTGCTGATGCAGGGCGAAGTGGACATGGTCATCACCGGTGCCGACCGCATCGCGGCCAATGGCGACACGGCAAACAAGGTCGGCACCTACCTGAAGGCCCTCGCCGCGCGCGCAGCCGACGTGCCCTTCTACATCGCTGCGCCACATTCGACGCTGGACTTCGCCTGTGCCGACGGACCGTCCATTCCGATCGAGGACCGTGGTGCTGAGGAAGTCTGCCTGCTGCGCGGCCTGGCCGCTGACGGCACGCTGACCGACGTGCGCCTAGCGCCATCCGGCACGCGCGCCGTCAATCCCGCCTTCGACGTCACGCCCGCTGCGCTGATCAGCGGCATCATCACCGAGCGCGGCATCGCCACCGCCAGCGGACTCGCGGCACTCTATCCCGAGGCACAGCGATGAACGCGAACACCACCACGGAAATCAGCCCGGCGACGCTCGAACTGCGCAGTGAACTGCTCGACACGATGTGCGCGATGGGCCGCGCAGGGCTCAACGTCGGCACCGCGGGCAACGCCAGCGTACGCCTGTCGTCTGCGGCAGATCACACGCTGCGCATGCTGATCACGCCCAGTGGTGTGCCGTCCGAGCGTTGCCAGCCGGAAGACATGGCCCTTACCGAGGCCGACGGCCGCTATCACGGCCCACTCGCGCCTTCGTCGGAATGGCAGTTGCACCGCGACATCTACACTGCCTTTCCCGATGCAGGCGCCGTGCTGCATGCACATTCGCCCTTTGCCACCGCGCTGGCCTGCCAACGCATCGAGATTCCGCCCTTCCACTACATGATCGCGCGCTTCGGCGGCAGGACGGTGCGGTGCGCGCGCTACGCCACCTTCGGCACCCAAGCACTGTCGGATGCCGCCGTCGCCGCACTGCAGGGCCGCAATGCCTGCCTGCTCGCCAACCACGGAATGGTGGTCTTCGGCCGCGACCTCGCGCACGCCTTGGGGCTGGCCATCGAATTCGAGACCCTGTGCGCGCAGTACTGGCGCACCCTGCAGATGGGTGCGCCAGTACTGCTGTCGGAGACCGAAATGACTGAAGTGATCGCCCGCTTCAGCGGGTACGGCAAACCGCGGGCCTAGGCTTCGAGCACCCGCAGCAGACTGGATGTATCGTCGTGCCCCCAACCCGCGCCCATCAGCGCATTGAGCTGCTGCCAGACTTGAGCAGCGATCGGCAGCGGGGCACCGAGTTTGCCGGCCTCGTCCATCAGAATGGCGAAATCCTTATGGTGCAATCGGGCCTCGATACCGGCGGCAAAGTCGCGCTCGACCATCTTCGCGCCCATCACCTCCAGCACCTTCGACCCTGCCGAGCCGCCCATCAAGGCCTCGCGCACCGCAGCCACGTCGACACCCTGCGCATTGGCAAGACGAACGGCTTCGGCGCAGGCCTGGATGGCGGCGACCATGATCATCTGGTTGCATGCCTTGGCCACCTGTCCGGCGCCCGGTGGGCCGATGTGGACGATGCGCTTGCCCATCGCCACCAGCAGCGGGCGCACGCGCTCAAGCAGCGCTGACTCGGCGCCGGCCATGATTGCCAGCGTGGCATCGCGCGCCCCCTGCCCCCCACCCGAAACCGGCGCATCGATAAAGCCGATGCCGCGTGCGGCATAGCGTTCGGCCAGGGAGCGTGCCATTCCCGGAGCGATCGTGCTCATATCCATATGAATGGCACCCGGCGCAAAGCCTTCGGCCAGCCCCGCCGGCCCGAAGGCGAGCACATCCACGTCCGCACTGGCGGTAACGATGGTGATCACCACCTCGCTGCGCGCCGCCAATTCAGCCGGCGTGGCGCACAGCGGCACCCCCTCGGCACTCAGCGTTGCAGCAGACTCGGGGCGCCGCGCCCACACCGCCAGATCGTGCCCCGCGGCGCGCAGGTGGCGTGCCATGGGTTCGCCCATCACGCCCAATCCAATGAATCCGACTTTCATCCCGCGCTCCCTCATTCGCCTGCCCCGCCGCTCATGTGCTCGAGCAGCTTGAGCAGGGCAATCGAATCATCCTCACCCAGCCCACTCCCGACCACAGCATTGAACAGCTGCGCGGTGGCCGCCGCCGAAGGCAGCGCCAGCCCGAGGCGGTGCGCCTCTTCCATGACGATGCGCAGATCCTTCTGGTGCATCCAGGCCTTGAAGCCGGGCTTGAAGTTGCGCTCGAGCATGCGCTGGCCGTGGTTTTCGAGGATGCGTGAATAGGCGAATCCGCCAAGCAGCGCCTCGCGCACCTTGACCGCATCGACGCCGCTCTTGTGGGCAAAGTTGACTGCCTCGGCCACCGCCGCCACGCCCACGCCGGTGATGATCTGGTTGCAGGCCTTGGCAACCTGGCCGGCACTGGCCTGACCAATGCGGGTGATGGACCGGCCCATCGCTTCGAACAGCGGACGGACATGCTCGAAGGCTGCCGCGTCGCCGCCGACCATGATGGTGAGTGTGCCGGCGATGGCGCCGGGCTCGCCGCCCGACACCGGCGCATCCAGCGCAGTGACGCCCCGTGCGGCCAGGCGCTCGGCGATCGACCGTGCCGCGGCCGGAGCGATCGTGCTCATGTCGATATGGATATGGCCTACCGAGGCGCCCTCGCCGCCTCCTTTGGTCACTCCCTCTGCCACACCGTCGGGACCCAGGGTCACTTGCTCGACGTCGGGCGCATCCGCCACCATGCTGATCGTGACGGCGGCACGGCGCGCAAGCTCGGCAGCACTGGCGCAATCAGCCGCGCCCGCGTCGAGCAGCGGCTGCATCGACGCACGTCGACGGCTCCATACGTGCACGGTGTGACCGGCCTTGATCAAGTTGAGCACCATGGGCCGGCCCATAAGGCCGAGCCCGATGAATCCGACTTCCATGCTGTCTCCATTCGCGGGGTTCGATGTACGGCGGGCTGGTGGGGCGGTGCAAACATCCCCATAATCGTCGCCATGAATTACGGCCCAATCATCAAGGAAATCGGACGGGGCGCCAAGGGCGCGCGTTCGCTCGACACGCCCACCGCCGCTGCGCTGTTCGGTGACATTCTCGACGGCAAAGTGCCCGACATCGAGCTCGGCGCCATCCTGATCGCCTTCCGCATCAAGAGCGAATCGCTCGAGGAGCTGATCGGCTTCAAGCAGGCGATGGATGCGCGCACCGTGCAGGTGACCGTACCGACCGGCCCGCGCTGCGTCGTGCTGCCCACCTACAACGGCGCGCGCCGCCAGGCCAACCTGATGCCGCTGGTGGCGATGCTGCTGGCGCGCGAAGGGGTGCCGGTGCTGATCCAGGGCCGGCACGATTTCGAAACACGCGTCAGCCCCTTCGAACTGCTGGCCGCGCTGGGCCTGCAGCCCGCGGCGGATGCCGACGGGGCTTCACGCCAGCTGGCGACCGAGCGACTTGCCTGCATCGCGGCGGACAAGCTGCTGCCCGGGCTCGATCCGCTGCTGGCGCTGCGTACGCGGATGGGCGTGCGTGCCAGCGGCCACATCGTCGCCAAACTGCTCGACCCCTGCCGCGAACGCAGCGTGCGCGTGGTGGCGGTGACGCATCCGGAATACCTCGAGCGCATGGACGCCTTCCTGCGTGCCGATGGCGGCCGTGCCATGCTGCTGCGCGGCACCGAAGGCGAGATCTACGCCAACCCGCGGCGCTGCCCGGAGCTGAAGGTGTACATCGATGGCGAAGCCCGCATCGACGTAGCGGGCGAAGAAGGCGGCGCACCACCGCTGGCGGGGCTGCCGGATGCGCCCTCAGTCGCCGACAATGCGGCGCTGATCCGCGCCATGCTGGCCGGCGAGGTGGCGATTCCCGCGCCCATCCTGGCCCAGGTCGCATCGCTGCGCGCCTTGGCGGGCGACGGTGCATCACCTGCCCGCTGACAGACTAGGACTCGACGGACAAGAGGCACGCCATGCACACCCCGGAACAACGGCTCTTTTCCCGCATCCAGTTCCATCATGGTGCGCGTATCGTCATTGCCGGGCGACAAATCGCCTGCGAAGTGATCGACCTGTCCTTGAAGGGGGCACTGCTGAACACCGCCGCGCCTTTGGACATACCTGCAGGCACCGAATGTGCCCTCGAACTGGTGCTGGACGACGGCCTCTCGGTCGTGCGTATGGAGGGACAGGTGGCGCACTGCGAATCGTCGCGGTTCGGGCTGGTGTGCCAATCGATCGACATCGACAGCATCACCCACCTGCGCCGCCTGCTCGAGCTGAATCTGGGCGATGCCGAGTTGCTCGAACGCGAGTTCGCCGCCCTGCAGCACGACTGAGGGCTGCGAACGCGGCGGAGGGTCAATCAAGCCGCCAGTTGCCCCGCGCGATAGTCGGCGACAGCCTGGTAGATCTCCTGCTCGGTGTTCATGACGAAGGGGCCGTATTGCGCGATCGGCTCGTTCAAGGGCCGACCGGCAATCAGCAGCGCCCGGGTTTCCGGGCCCGCCGTGATGCGCACGCCGTCACTGTCGGTGGTGTTGGCCAAGATAGCCATACGCTTGACGGGCACAGCAGTGTCACCAATGCTCAACTCGCCCCGGTAGACATACACGAAGGCGTTGTGAGCGGGCGGCAAGACCTGGCTGAAACCCGCTCCAGCAGGCAAGTGCAGGTCGAGATACAGCGGCGCAGTGGTTTCGCGTGTCACGGCGCCGGTCACGCCATGGCTTTCACCGGCGATCACGATGACATCGACCCCGGCCGCAGTGGTGAAGCGCGGCAACTCCGTGTTGGCGAAGTCGCGATACCAGGGTGCACACAGCTTGTCTTGCGACGGCAGGTTCAGCCACAGCTGGAAGCCCTCCATGAGGCCTTCTTCCTGCTGCGGGATTTCAGAATGGATCACGCCGCGACCGGCCGTCATCCATTGCACCCCACCGTTCTCGAGCAGACCTTCGTGACCGGCGCTGTCACGATGCAGCATGCGCCCGGCAATCATGTAGGTCACGGTTTCGAAACCACGATGCGGATGGTCGGGGAAGCCGGCAATGTAGTCATCCGCCTTGTCGCTGCCGAAGGCATCGAGCATCAGGAAGGGATCGAGTCTGCGCTGCAGCGGCTGGGTGAGGACACGCGTCAGCTTGACGCCTGCGCCGTCCGAGGTGGCTTGGCCGGCAACCAGGCGCTCGACAGTGCGCGGATGGGAAACGATTTCAGCGGCAGGGACGGACATGGCGATGCTCCAGGTGTGGGGTTGAATGCGCCGGGCACCGTAGCGCCCAGCGTCATGCATTGAAACGGCGTCAGACGCGCATCAGGCCAGCGCGGCGACGATGTCGGCTTCGGCTTCGGCAAAGCCCTGCTTGGCCGCCTCTTCGCCCATGTTCAGGCCTTCGGCATAGACGAGGCGGACGTCGGTCATGCCCAGGAAGCCGAGCACGGTCTGCAGGAAAGGCGTCTGGGTGTCAGCCGCCGAACCACGGTACCGACCACCGCGGGCGAAGGCGACGAACACCTTCTTGCCCTTCAGCAGGCCTTCGGGACCGTTTTCGGTGTAGCGGAAAGTGACACCGGCACGGGCGATGGCGTCAATCCAGTTCTTGAGCTGGGCCGAGATGCTGAAGTTGTACATCGGCACGCCGATGACGATGACGTCGGCAGCCTGCACTTCGGCGATCAGCGCATCGCTTTCGGCCACGCGTGCCGATTGCTCGGGCGTGCGTTGTTCGGCCGGGGTGAAGAGTGCGCCGAGCGCAGCCTCATCGACCACCGGGGCGGGGTTGCGCGCCAGATCGCGCTGCACCACGCTCGCCTGGGGATTGGCTGCCTTGAGGCGCGCGACGATATCGCTGGCGACGCGGGTGGAGTTGGCGCCTTCGCTGCGGGCACTGCCGTTGATTTGCAGGATGTTCATTTTTGCTCTCCGTGGGGTCAGGTCTTGTTGCAAGACGGTGATGAGAGTCTAATCGTCATCAATCAAACCATTAATCCCCTGAAACGGAGAACATTGTCCCCTTCATGGAACAATTCGACCCGAACGACCTGCTGATCTTTGCCCGCGTCGCGGAAGACGGCAGCTTCACCGCCGCCGCAGACCGGCTCGATCTGCCCAAATCCACAGTGTCGCGCCGCATCTCGCAGCTGGAAGAGCGGCTGGGTGAGCGCCTGATGGTGCGCACCACACGGCGATTGACGCTGACCGACTTCGGCGAGGCCCTGCTCGAGCACGCGCGCCAGATGGTGAGCGAGATCGACGCTGTGAAAGCGCTCGCCGAGAGCCGTCAGGCCCGGCCCAGCGGTCGGCTGCGCGTGTCGATGCCGAGCGACTTCGCCAACCTGTTGCTGACTGACGCGCTCGCGGCCTTTTCTGCGATGCACCCGGCCGTGTCGCTGGAAGTGGATCTGTCACCACGCCGGGTGGATCTGCTGGGCGAGAGTTTCGACGTCGCCATCCGCATGGGCGAGCTGCCGGACGATGCCCTGCTGGCCGCGCGCCGTCTGGCAGTGTTTCCCAGCGGCCTTTATGCCTCGCCCGGCTATCTGGCCGAACACGGCGACCCCGACCGTCCCGAAGCACTGAACAGCCACCGCGCGCTAAGGCTGCTGACGCGCACCGGAGAGCCCCTCGGCTGGACCTTGATGCGTGGCGATGCGCGCTGGCAAGGCACGCCGCCCGGTATCATCACGGCCAATTCGCCGGAACTGCTGATCCGGCTGGCGCGCGGCGGAGCCGGCATCACCGCGGTACCCGACTACTTTGCCGCGCCCTATGTGCGCCGCGGCGAACTGCGGCGCGTACTGGCCGACTGGTGCCTGCCTTCGCATACCGCGTGGGCCGTGTTTCCGGGTCGCAGGCTGATGCCGGCCAAGACGCGTGCCTTTCTGGATATGCTGCAGGGCGCGCTGGGAACCTTGGGCGCGCGCGAACGCTCCGAGGACGCATGACCTACAATGGCGCCCCGCGCTGAAAGACCCGATACGATGTCCCTGCCCCACACTCTGCTGCGCCTGCCGGCGCGCGTGCTGTATCTCGCCCTGTTCGTCACCGCCATCGGCCTGCTTGGCTTCGGCCTCTACCTGCAGCATGTGAAAGGGCTGGAACCCTGCCCGATGTGCATCATGCAGCGCTATGCCTTTCTTGCCGTGGCCTTGATTGCGCTGGTTGGCGGCCTGCATGGGCCGGGGCAGCGCGGCAGCCGGATCTACGCTGCAGTGATCGGCCTGGGCGCCCTCACCGGCGGCAGCATCGCCGCACGCCAGACCTGGATGCAGCTCTATCCGCCCGAAATTCCCGAATGCGGGCCCGGGCTGGAGTTCATGCTGGAAAGCTTTCCGCTGGGTGAAGCCCTGCCGATGATCTTTCGCGGCGCGGGTGATTGCGCAGTCGTGGACTGGACCTTTTTGGGCCTGTCGATCGCGAACTGGTCACTGGTGACCTTTTCGGCCACCGTGGCGTTCGCGCTCTGGATGCTGCTGCGTCGGCAAGCCTAATCGACGACGCGAACGATCCGACCGCCGATTTCGTATTCGCCGTTGCCCAGCGCGTTGCAGCGCGTGACCTCGAGCTTGCTGATCAAGGGCGGCCGGTTTGCAGCGCGCGAATTCTGCGGACTCAATACCGCGACGTCGAGCACCTCGTCTTGCGCCGGCACATAGGCCGCTTTCAGGGTCATGCCCCCGACGCCGATCTCGACGCAGGTGGCCGGGATGCGGCTGCCATCACGCAAGGCGATGTAAGCAGGACACCCAAGGGGGATGCGGCGGTCGAGGCGCCGGTTTTCGTGAGGCGGCAAATCCTTCATGGGCGGCGGTCGTGGAGCATGACGAAATCGTGTGAGACCTCGATTCTATGCCCCCCCGGCGCCGGGTTGACGCCACTTCGGCTGCAGACGTGCCACATGTCACGCCCGCAGCCGCCGCCGCGCACCGGGCTCAGCGAGCGCAACTCGGCTTTTCGTCCTTGACGCCCAGCTTGTGCAGGATGGTCACCAGCGGGCAAATGCCGGTGAAGGCACTCTGGAACAGGTTGGCGCCAACGAAGGCGGTGAACCACAGGAAGTACTTGCTGACGAACAGCGGCGAAGCCTCGACCCCGAGGGCGAGCGAAATCAGGACAAAAGCACCGGCAAAGGCGCGGACGTAATCATGGGTGGTCATGCGAGCGTCTCCTCGGAGGTTTGCGGCTGGGCGATGCGGCCGCGCATGGCGGCGTAGTAGAGCACCGGGATCACCACCAGGGTGAGCACGGTAGACACGAAGATGCCGAAGATCAGGCTGATGGCAAGGCCGTTGAAGATCGGGTCGTCGAGAATGAAAAGGGCACCGATCATTGCGGCCAGCGCAGTCAGCCCGATCGGCTTGGCGCGCACCGCCGCCGCGCGGATCACCGCCTCGCCGAATGCCATGCCGGGCTGTCCCGCCTCGCCACGGATCTGCTGATTGACGAAATCGACCAGCAGGATGGAGTTGCGCACGATGATGCCCGCCAGCGCGATCATGCCGATCATCGAGGTGGCCGTGAATTGCGCGCCCAGCAGAGCATGCCCCGGCATCACGCCAATGAGGGTGAGCGGAATCGGCGCCATGATGATCAGCGGCACCAAGTAGCTGCGGAACTGCGCCACCACCAGCAGGTAGATCAGGATCAAGCCCACGGCGTAGGCGGCGCCCATGTCACGGAAGGTTTCGTAGGTTATCTGCCACTCGCCGTCCCACTTCAGCTGGTAGCCAGCGTAGGGGTCGTCGGGCTGGCGGATGAACCATTCGCCGAGCATGCCGCCAAGACCGGGGGCGCCTTCCAAAGCCATTCCGTTGACCCGCGAGCGGATGTCGAACATGCCATACAGCGGCGAGTCGAGCTGCCCCCCCATGTCGCCGGTGACATACACCACCGGCAACAAGTCCTTGCGGTACAGGATCTGCTCGCGCCGGGCTTCGACCGCCTGCACGAGTTCGGACACGGAGACCAGTACGCCATCACGTGCCCGAACCTGCATCGCCAGCAGATTGCCGAGTTCGGACTGGCGCACGGCCGGCAGCTGGATGCGCACCGGGATTTCGTACTTGTTGTCGCCACCATGCACCGGGGTGACGTTCTCGCCGGACAGCCCCAAGCGCACGACCTCGACAATGTCAGCCTGCGCCACGCCCATGCGCGCCGCTTTGGCCTGGTCGACGCGCAGCACGAGCTTGGGTGCGTCCTCGTCAACCGTGTCATCGACGCCGACGATATCGGCCGTGTCCTCGAACGCGGCACGCACGCGCTTGGCTACCTCGACTTGCCCGTCGTAATCCGGGCCGTAGATCTCGGCGACGATCGGCGACAACACCGGTGGGCCCGGCGGCACTTCGACCACCTTGGCGTTACCCCCATTGCGACGGGCAATCTCGGTGACGGCCTCGCGCACCGACACCGCAATCTCGTGGCTCTGGCGGTCGCGCGCGGTCTTGTCGAGCAGATTCACCTGGATATCACCCTGCTCCGGGGCGCTGCGCAGGTAGTACTGACGCACCAGGCCGTTGAAGTTGATCGGCGCGGCAGTGCCGGCGTAGGACTGCCAGTCGGTCACTTCGGGAACGGTGGAAAGAAACCCACCGATATCGTTCAACACGCGGGCGGTGTCCTCGACCGGTGTGCCGACCGGCATGTCGAGCACGACCTGGAATTCACTCTTGTTGTCGAAGGGCAGCATCTTCATGACCACCAGCTGCACCACCGGCAGCGCCACCGAGACGCCGATCAGCGCGAACACCGCCAGCCATAGCATCAGCCGGTTGCGCGCACCGCGCTGCGCATCGAGCAGCGGCGTCATGATGCGGCGGAACAGACTGTCGAGCCGCCGGGTCATCGTGTCCTCGCCTTCGTGATGGTGGGCATCGACGTTCTTCAACAGTTTCTGCGCCAGCCACGGTGTGACCACGAAAGCCACCACCAGCGAGATGAACATGCCCATCGAGGCATTGATCGGGATCGGGCTCATGTAGGGCCCCATCAGACCGGTGACGAAGGCCATCGGCAACAGCGCCGCGATCACGGTGAAGGTGGCGAGGATGGTGGGACCGCCCACTTCGTCCACTGCCTTCGGGATCAGCTTCCATAGCGGCGTGTCGGGTTCGAGCATGTGCCAGCGATGGATGTTCTCGACCACGACAATGGCATCGTCGACCAAAATGCCGATCGAGAAGATCAGTGCGAACAGTGACACCCGGTTGAGGGTGAAGCCCCAGGCCCAGGATGCAAACAGCGTGGCCGCCAGCGTCAGCGAAACTGCGATGCCGACGATGATCGCCTCACGGCGGCCGAGCGCGAAGAACACCAGCGCCACCACCGCGGCCGTAGCGAAGGCGAGTTTGCCGATGAGTTGGTTGGCCTTGTCGTTGGCGGTCTTGCCATAGTCGCGGGTGACGGTGACCTCCACGCCGTCCGGGATCAGGCTGCCACGCAGGTTCTCGAGGCGCTGCATCGCCGCCTGGGCGACGTCGGCGGCGTTGGCGCCCGGCTTTTTCGACAGTGCCAGTGTGACCGCAGGGAACAGGCCCTGCTGGCCGATGCCGCGCTGTTCGGCCGCAACACCCGTGCCGAACCAGACGTACTGTGAAGCTTGGTCGGGGCCGTCCTCCACCTCGGCAACGTCGCGCAGGAAGACCGGCTTGCGGTCCTGCACACCGACCACCAGGTTGCGTACATCCTCGGCCGACTCCAGGTAGGTACCGGTCTGCACCAGCACCTCGCGGTTACCCGCCACCAAACTGCCCGCCGGCTGCGAGGCGTTGGCCAGTTGCAAAGCACCGCGCAGGTCCTGCGCGGTGATACCGTGCGCATTCATGCGCTCGGTTTCCATGTTCACCCGGATCACGTGACCGGGGCCACCGAGCGTGACGACGTCTCGCGTGCCGGGGATACGCTTGAGTTCGGTCTCGGTGGCGCGCGCCACCTGCTGCAACGAAAAGGCCGCACGCTCGGGATCGGCGGTCCAGAAAGTGAAGCTGACGATCGGTACGTCGTCGATGCCCCTGGGCTTGATCAGCGGCGTGCCGACCCCGAGTTGTGGCGACAGCCAGTCGGCATGCGAATCGACGGTGTCGTACAGCCGCACCAGCGCAGTCTGGTTGGGCACGCCGACCTCGAACTGCACGGTGATCACGGCCATGCCGGGACGCGACACGGTGTAGACATGCTCGACACCGGCGATGCGCGACAGCACCTGCTCGGCCGGCCGCGCCACCAAGGCCTCAACGTCGCGTGCCGAAGCGCCCGGGAAAGGCACCAGGACATTGGCCATGGTGACGTCGATCTGCGGCTCTTCTTCCTTGGGTGTGATGAGCGTGGCGAAAATGCCCGCGAGCAGCAGCACCAAGGCCAGCAGCGGCGTAATCGCGTTGCGCTGAAAAGCGGCCGCGATGCGCCCGGAGATGCCGAGGCGATTGTCCATCATCATCTCCCGGCTCAGCGCGCGGCCGAGGCAGCGCGGGCGTGGATGCCGGCCTGCACCGGATCGAGGGCGAGGGTTTCGTCACCCTTGAGGCCGGACAGTACTTCCACCGTGGCCCCGTCCTGCAGCGTGCGACCGAGACGGATCTGGCGTAAAGCGAAGCCGCCCTGAGCATCGGCGACATAAACAGCCGTGAGTTCGCCGCGCCTCAGCACGGCCGCAGCCGGAATGCTCACCGCCTGGCCGACGGGCTGCGCTTGCATGGCCCCATGGAAATACACGCGCGCAAAACTGCCCGGCAACACACCTGCGGCGTCTGCCGGCAGGTCGACACGCACGCGAACCGTATGCGTACGGGCATCGGCCGCCGGCAGCACAGTCACCGCAACGGCATCGACCACAGGCATGTCAGCAGACAGCTCAACGCTTGCTTTCAAGGGCTCACCGCCCAACTGCGCAAGACGCTGCGGCGCCAGATCCGCAACGGCGCGCATCTGCGCGGGGTCATAGACGGTCAGCAAGTTGCGACCGGGCTGCGCCATTTCACCCGCTTCGATGTGACGCGCGGCAACCAGCCCATCGAACGGCGACACCACCGTGGTGTAACCCTGCACCGTCGAAGCCTGCTCGCGGGCGGCGCGCGCGGCGCGGATCTCGGCCTCGGCCGCCTCGAACTGGGTCCGTGCGCCATCGAGCGCCGACTGGCTGAGGAACTTGCGTTCAACGAGACTGCGTGCGCGGTCGTACTCGGCGCGCGCATTGATCAGCGCCGTTTGCGCCCGGGCGACGTTGGCATCGGCCGCCGCCACTGCTGCACTCGCCTCGGCGGGGTCGATACGTAGCAGCACCTGCCCCTTGCGGACGCGGTCCCCCGCATCGACCGCCAGTTCAACAATGCGACCAGGCATCTGCGCCGCCAGCGTGGACTGGCGCACGGCCTCGATGCTGGCCTCCGCCACGAAACGCTTCACCTGCGCGCGGGATTCGATACGCACGGTCGGAACGTCCGCGTGCGCCGGCGTCAACGTAAGCAGCGTTGCCAACACGAGGCTGGCGAATGCCAGCGTGGGAGTCATGGAGATCTTCATATAAATAAGTATATTCTTATATTTATGAAGATCAAGCATGTCGCCCCGCTACACGCACGATGATCGGTCAGTCAGCGCAAGCGCGGGCGTATTCGGCCATGGCGTCTACAACCGGATCGGCTTCACCCGCAGCAGTCGCCAGCGTAATCGTGCATTGCGGATGCGCCTGCCGAACCTGGTCGAGCAATACCGGCAGATCCCGCTTGAGGTGGCCCCCCTGGGCCAGAAAGATGGGCACCACCGCGATACGTCGCGCACCATTGGCGGCCAAGGTGGCGATCGCCTCGGGCAAGGTGGGCTGCATGAACTCGAGAAAGGCAAGTTCGACGCCTGGTGCATCGGCCTGCGACAGCATCCGGTCTCGGATACGACGCATCGGGCCAGCCCATTCGGGGTCGCGCGCACCATGCCCAAACAGCACGATGGCGGAGGATTCGGAAGGCGACGCCTTGTTCATGCTTGAACTCCGGTCAAAGTCAGCTCCGACTGGCGGAACCCATAATCGTTCGCCGCCCTCAGTCCGCGAGCCGCCCCCGTCCAGCCCGCAGCAGATGTTCGATGGCACGTGCCACGCAAAACAGCCCGACGCTGGCCGTCATCGCCATGCTCGAGCCGTAACCCGCGCAGGCCAGGCCCTGCAGGCCACGCCGCGTCGCGGGCACGCCTTCGGACGCGATCTCCCCGACGTCGCAAGTGGTCGCCGCGGGATACCGCAAAGGCTCGATGGAAAAGACGGCCTCGATGCCAAACTTCTTCTTCGGGTCACGCGAAAAACCATGCATCTTGCGCAATTGCGCACGCACCTTGGACAGTAGGGGATCCTGCAGGGTGCGCGAGAGGTCATCGATACGAATCTGCGTCGGATCGAGCTTGCCACCCGCCCCACCGGCCATCACCAAAGGCAAGCCCCGGTCGCGGCAGGTTGCGGCGATAGCCACCTTGGCACGGACGTTGTCGATCGCATCGATGACGACATCGAACCCCACCAGCAAGGTCTCGGCATTCTCGGGGGTCAGGAAGTCCTCGATCGTGTCGACACGACAATGCGGACTGAAAGCGCCGATGCGCTCGGCCATTGCCAGCACCTTGGCCTGACCGAGCGTGACATCGAGTGCATGCACCTGGCGATTGATGTTGGACTCGGCAACATGGTCAAGGTCGATCAGCGTCAAGCGCCCGACGCCGCTGCGTGCGAGCCCTTCGGCTACCCAGGAACCCACACCGCCAATGCCGATCACGCAGGCATGCGCGGCAGCCAATGCATGTGCGGCGCCCTGCCCGTACAGACGGTCGATGCCGCCGAACCGGCGCTCGGCATCGACGTCCGGCGGCAAGGTCTCTTCAGCCAGGGACGACATCAAGAGCCTGCTCCGCTCAAGCTGGCTGGGCTTCCAGGGCGCGCAGGCTGTCCAGCCAGACACCCAGTCCCTGCGCGTTGAGCTCGAGGTCCATACGCAACAGTTCGAGCGTCTGCTCTTCGTCCAGCGCCCACTTCTGCCGGCCTACCTCTTCCCGCATCACCTGCTCGAGCCCGGCGAGGATTTCAACATGGCGCGCCACCCCGTCACCGCGCGCGGCACGGGCGACGGCAACCATGGTGTCGATCAGGCGATGCAGGTCGGCACCCAGGCGCGGCACGTCGGAGACACGGCTGTAGTGCGTCAGGTACATCGATTGCGGCTGCATGGCCAGCATGCGGTCGATCGATTGATGCATCGCCTCTGGCTCGAACTGGGTCGGCGTAGTGGTCGGTACGACGAAAGTACGACCCTCGACATCGAGTTCGCGGTAAGACAAGCCGAAGGTGTCGCCGGTAAAAAAGGCGCGCGCGGTCTCGTCCCAGATGCAGATGTGATGACGTGCATGGCCCGGCGTATCGAAGACGCGGAAACGACGCGCACCGAGCCGCACTTCGAGTCCGTCGGTTGCCGGCACGACACGCTCGACCGGCACCGGCACGAGCCGGCCATAGAGCTCGTAGGCACGCTCTGAGCCATAAACAGCCGATGTCCCCTCCCACAACTTGGCGGGATCGATCATGTGACGGACACCGCGCGGATGCACAAGCAGCTTCGCGTTGGGTAGCGCGCACATCAGGCTGCCCGCCCCGCCGGCATGATCGAGATGGATGTGGGTCAGCATGACCCAATCGACGTTCTCGGGCGCGATACCCAGTGAAGCGAGCGCGGTCAGTACGCGCGGCACCGAGTCGTTGCTTCCGGTATCGACGATCGCAGCACGCCCATCCTCGACGATGATGTGGATTGCCGCGAGCAACGGTCGCCCGTAACCCGACTCCAGGGCATGGATACCGTCTGGATGGCTGATAAGCTCGTTCATGAAATCCCCTCCTTTTTCGACTACTTTGGGTTCGAGTGCCCAAATTCAATCCTAGCGGTGACGTGGGCCCGCAACCCAGGCACACGTCACGCTGGACGACGATATTCCGTTCTAGAAAGGGATATCGTCGTCGAAATCGCCAAAACCCGAAGAGGACGGCGCTGACTGCGACGGTGCTGGCTGAGACTGCGGGCGCGGTGCGGCCGCCGGCGCTTGACGCTGCATCGGCGCGGGCGCATCGAAGCCGTTGTCGGACGCGCGCATCGGTGCGTCGCCGCCTTCACGACGGCCAAGCATTTTCATCTCGTCGCCACGAATTTCGGTGGTATAGCGATCCTGACCGCTCTGGTCCTGCCATTTCCGCGTCTGCAGGCGGCCCTCGACATAGATCTGGCTGCCCTTGCGCAAATACTGGGCGGCAACTTCGGCAACGCGGCCAAAGAAGACTACGCGATGCCATTCCGTGGCCTCGCGACGCTCGCCCGTGCTCTTGTCCTTCCAGGTTTCGGTTGTCGCCAGCGTCAGATTGCAGATCGCATCGCCACTGGGCGCATAACGCGTCTCGGGATCCTTGCCGAGATTGCCGATGAGGATCACTTTGTTGAGGGATGCCATCCCGTTCTCCTGTTAAATCGAATGAGGTCGTCCTGGCGTCCAGGACGATAGGTCGCTTTCAGGCCTTGTCAGGCGCAGGCACCGTGCGTGCCGGGGGAGGATTCATGCCGGACGACAGGCCGAGCCAGGCCAACGCCAGCACACCACAGACCAGGCTGACCGCACCCGGCCCGAAGCGCTGCCCGAGCCAGCCGCCGAGCAACCCACCCAGAAACAAACCGAGCGACTGCAAGGTATTGTAGACGCCCAACGCCGTGCCCTTGGCATAAGGCGGCGCGATACGCGAAATCCACGACGGCTGCGTCGCCTCGAGAACATTGAAGGCAACGAAGAACAGCGTCAGCAGCAGCGCGAGCGGAACCAGTGCATCACCAAACAGCCACAGTCCGAACTGCACCGCCGCGAGCAGGCCGATCGCGGCGTTGAAGACGGGTTTCATCAGATTGCGCCGCTCGGCAATGATCACGGCCGGCACCATGGCAAGGAAGGACAGCAACACCGCGGGCAGATAGACCTTCCAGTGTTCGGGCATCGGCAAGCCCCCACCCGCGACCAGTGCGGCCGGCACCATGACCCACATCGTGGTCTGGATGAGGTGGAGCGTGAACACGCCAAGATTGAGCCTCATCAACTGCCCGTCGCGCAAGACATCCACAAAGCGGCCACCATTGGCACGCGGCACCGGCGGCGCCTCCGGCACCACCCACAACACCACGCCGATCGCAGCAACGGCAAGCACCGCGGTCAGCCAGAAGATGCCATCCATACCGATTGCCGCGTACAGCAGTGGCGCCGCCACCATCGACAAGGCGAACACAAGCCCGATCGACGAACCGATCATCGCCATCACCTTGGTGCGATGCTGATCGCGCGTCAGATCGGCCGCGAGTGCGGTGACCGCCGCCGAGATGGCACCCGCACCCTGCAGCACACGACCGGCAATGATGACCTGGATGCTGTCCGCGAGTGCCGCGACCCCGCTGCCGATGACGAACAGCATCAAGCCGAAGACGATCACCGGCTTGCGCCCGAAGCGATCGGACGCTGCGCCGTAAGCGATCTGCAGACACGCCTGGGTCAGACCATAGGCACCGATCGCCAGGCCGACGAGCGTGAGATTGTCACCGCCGGGAATGCCCGCCGCGTGCACCGCGAAGACCGGCAGGATCAGAAACAAACCGAGCATGCGCAACGCGAAGATCGCAGCCAGGCTCATGCCTGCGCGGCGTTCGGCGGAAGTCATCGAATCTCGCGACGGGACGGACATGCGGAAGGCCGAAGTGCGGTAAAGCGGCGGATTCTAACATCGCACCACACCCCACTGACGGATTGCGTTGGCCCACATCGGCGTTCTCTTTTATAGTTTCAGGTTCTCCACCGTCAGGCCGCCGCCATGGACGAAATCCGCATTCGCGGTGCCCGAACCCACAATCTGAAGAACGTCAGTATCGATCTGCCACGCAACCGGCTGACGGTTATCACCGGACTCTCGGGCTCGGGCAAATCATCACTCGCGTTCGACACCCTCTATGCCGAGGGTCAGCGCCGCTATGTCGAGTCGCTGTCGGCCTATGCGCGCCAGTTTTTGCAGTTGATGGAGAAGCCGGACGTTGACCTGATCGAGGGCCTGTCACCGGCCATTTCGATCGAACAGAAGGCGACCAGTCACAACCCACGGTCCACCGTGGGCACCGTGACCGAGATCCACGATTACCTGCGCCTGCTGTATGCACGCGCCGGCACGCCACATTGCCCCGATCACCCTGAACACGCACTGGAAGCGCAGAGCGTGGCGCAGATGGTCGATCATGTGCTGGCTCTGCCCGCTGACACACGGCTGATGATCCTGGCACCGGTCGTGGCCGGACGTAAGGGTGAGCAGACGGACCTGTTTTCCGATTTGCGCGCGCAAGGCTTCGTGCGAGTACGTGTGGATGGCGAGGTCATGGAACTCGACGCCATGCCGCCACTGGACAAGGGTCGGCGACATAACATCGAGGTGGTCATCGATCGGTTGAAGGTGCGCGACGATGTCCGTGGACGAATCGCCGAGTCCTTCGAAACCGCGCTGACGCATGCCGACGGGCGTGCGCTTGCGGTCGAGATGGACAGTGGCCGCGAACACCTCTTTTCCGCCCGCTTCGCCTGTCCGGTGTGCAGCTTCGCCCTGGCCGAACTCGAGCCCAGGCTGTTCTCCTTCAACAACCCGGCTGGCGCCTGCCCCAAGTGCGATGGGCTGGGCCAGGTCGATTTTTTCGATCCGGCGCGCGTGGTAGCTCACCCGGAGCTGTCGCTCGCGGCTGGCGCCATTCGGGGCTGGGACCGACGCAACCAGTTCTATTTCCAGATGCTGGCCAGTTTGGCGGCACACTATGCCTTCGACATCGAAGCCGCCTTCGAGAGCCTTCCGGAACGCGTCCGCGAGGTCGTGCTGCACGGCTCCGGCAAGGATAAAATCGCGTTCCGTTACATGGCCGACAACGGCCGCATGGTGTTCAAGGAGCACCCCTTCGAAGGCATCGTTCCGAACCTCGAACGACGCTTCAGGGAAACCGACTCGATTGCCGTGCGCGAGGAACTGACCAAGTACCGCGCCACCCAGCCCTGCCCCAGTTGCCACGGCAGTCGACTGCGCAGCGAGGCGCGACACGTGCTGATCGGCACCCGCGCCATTCACGAGATCGGCCACCTGCCGCTGGGCGAATGCCGAAACTTCTTCGCCAACCTCACGCTGAGCGGCGCACGCGCTCAGGTCGCCGACAAGATCGTCAAGGAAATCGCCGATCGGCTGAGCTTCCTGATCAACGTCGGTCTCGATTACCTGTCACTGGATCGGTCTGCCGACACGCTGTCCGGCGGCGAAGCGCAGCGCATCCGACTGGCCAGCCAGATCGGCTCGGGTCTCACCGGTGTGTTGTACGTGCTCGACGAACCTTCGATCGGGCTGCACCAGCGCGACAACGACCGCCTGCTCGCCACCCTGGGTCAATTACGCGACCTCGGCAACACCGTGATCGTGGTCGAGCACGACGAGGATGCAATCCGCAGCGCAGATTACCTGGTGGACATGGGTCCAGGCGCAGGCGAGCACGGTGGGCACGTCGTCGCACAGGGCACCCCCACCGAAGTCATCGCCAATCCGGCCTCCGTCACTGGCGACTATCTGTCCGGACGGAGAGCGATCGCGGTGCCTGCCACCCGCGCCACGCCCGACGAAGCACGCATGCTGCGCATCGTCGGCGCCTTCGGCAACAATCTCAAGCACGTCAATGTCGCACTGCCCGTGGGCTTGCTGACCTGCGTCACCGGCGTGTCGGGTTCGGGCAAATCGACCTTGATCAACGACACGCTTGCCGCCGCAGCGTCTCGACAGTTGTACAAGTCAGCGGCCGAACCCGCCGCACACGAAGCCATCGAGGGCCTGGAGGCATTCGACAAAGTCATCGATGTCGACCAATCGCCCATCGGCCGTACCCCGCGTTCGAACCCTGCGACCTACACCGGCATGCTGACACCGATTCGCGAACTGTTCGCCGGCGTCCCTGAGGCAAGGGCGCGCGGCTATGGCGCGGGACGGTTCTCGTTCAACGTTCGCGGCGGACGCTGTGAAGCCTGCCAGGGCGATGGGCTGATCAAGGTCGAAATGCACTTCCTGCCCGACATGTACGTACCCTGCGACGTCTGCCACGGAAAACGCTACAACCGCGAAACCCTGGAGATCCGCTACAAGGGACGCAGCATTCAGGAAGTGCTGGAGATGACGGTCGAGCAGGCGCTGGCATTCTTCGCCGCCGTACCGACCGTTGCACGCAAGCTCGAAACCCTGATGGACGTCGGCCTCGGCTACATCCGCCTCGGACAGAGCGCCACGACCTTGTCCGGCGGTGAGGCCCAACGCGTCAAGCTCGCGCTGGAACTCTCCAAGCGCGACACCGGGCGCACCCTCTACATCCTCGACGAACCCACAACCGGCCTGCATTTCCAGGACATTGAACTACTGCTGAAGGTTTTGCACCGCCTGCGTGATCACGGCAACACGATCATCGTCATCGAGCACAACCTCGATGTCATCAAGACCGCCGACTGGATCATCGACATGGGTCCGGAGGGCGGCGCCGGGGGCGGCACGGTCGTCACCTGCGGAAGCCCGGAGCAGATCGCCGCACACCCGGCCAGCCACACCGGCCGCTACCTCGCGAAGGTGCTCGCCAACGCACAACAGTGACCCCGAGCAAGGGGCGCACGCCACTCACCCGGGCTGTCGCTCTATCAGCCTCGATAGCCCTGTGGGTTGCCACGCTGCCAACGCCACGCGTCCTCGCACATTGCGCTTAGATCACGCTCCGCGCGCCAACCGAGTACCGCTTCAGCGCGCTTGGGATCGGCCCAGCACGCAGCGACGTCCCCGGGGCGACGGCCCACGATGTCGAAGGGGACGGATCGCCCCGACGCTGCTTCGAATGCCCGCACCATTTCAAGCACGCTGTACCCACGACCGGTTCCCAGGTTGAGGGTTGTCACGCCCGGCAACGCCTCAATCCTCTCCAGTGCTTTGAGATGCCCAAGGGCAAGATCGACGACGTGGATATAATCCCGCACGCCCGTGCCGTCTGGCGTCGGGTAATCGTCACCAAACACCCGCAGCCGTGGGATACGCCCTACCGCGACCTGACTGACGTACGGCATGAGATTGTTCGGAAGACCGTCAGGATCTTCACCGATCTGACCGCTGGCATGGGCACCTACTGGATTGAAGTAGCGCAACAACACAACATTCCAGCGTGAATCCGATGCAACCAGATCGCGCAGCATCTGTTCACCCATAAGCTTGGTCCAGCCGTAGGGATTCGTTGCCGTCGTCGGAAAGTCCTCATCGATCGGCACTCGGAGCGGATCCCCGTAGACCGTCGCCGAAGAACTGAACACGATCCGCCTGCACCCCGCGCCATCCATCGCGCCCAACACCGCGAGCAAGCCAGAAAGGTTGTTGTCATAGTAGGCAAGCGGCTGCGCAACGGACTCACCCACGGCCTTCTTGGCGGCGAAATGAATCACTGCATCGATCGGATGTGCCCTGAACACCTCATCAAGAAGGGCAGCGTCCCGAACATCCCCCTGAACGAAAGCACGCAAGGGACGGCCGGCCAAGGTCTCGACTCGTCGGATCGCCACTAGCGAACCGTTCGAAAGGTCATCGACGACGACGACTTCGCGACCTGCAGCCAACAACTCCAGGCAAGTATGAGAGCCGATATAACCCGCTCCGCCTGTCACCAAGGTCACCGTCATCACTCAGCCTCCACACGAATAAGACAAGCGAAAAAAAACCGGGCAATCGCCCGGTTCTTATCAGCGCGACGAACCTGATCAGGCCGCCTCACCTTCGACTTCAACCGCCTCACCTTCCGGACGGTCCAGCAACTCGACAAAGGCCATCGGGGCATTGTCGCCGTCGCGGAAACCGCACTTCAGGATACGCAGATAGCCGCCGTTGCGGGTCGCGTAGCGCGGGCCCAGCAGGTCGAACAGCTTGACGACCATCTCGCGATCGCGCAGGCGATCGAAAGCGAGTCGGCGATTGGCCAGACTGGGCTTCTTGCCCAAGGTGATCATCGGCTCGACCACGCGACGCAGCTCCTTCGCTTTCGGCAGAGTCGTCTTGATGACTTCGTGACGCAGCAGCGAGTTTGCCATGTTGCGGAACATCGCCTGGCGGTGGCTGCTCGTACGATTCAGCTTGCGAAGACCATTACGGTGACGCATTTCAATTCCTCACTTGCCCGGCGTCTCAACCGAGCTTTTCAAGCCCGGCCGGCGGCCAGTTTTCCAGTTTCATGCCAAGGGTCAGCCCACGGGAGGCCAACACTTCCTTGATCTCATTCAACGACTTGCGGCCAAGGTTCGGCGTCTTCAACAGCTCCGTCTCCGTACGCTGGATCAGGTCGCCGATGTAGTAGATGTTCTCGGCCTTCAGGCAGTTGGCCGAACGCACGGTCAACTCGAGATCATCGACAGGACGCAGCAACACCGGATCGATCGTCATCTGCTTCTCGACCGGCGCGGACACCGGAGTACCTTCGAGTTCAGCGAACACCGACAGTTGATCCATCAGCACGCGGGCGGCGTAGCGAATGGCCTGCTCAGGGTCGACCGCACCGTTGGTCTCGATATCGATCACCAGACGATCCAGATCGGTACGCTGTTCGACACGGGCACTCTCAACCAGATAGCTGACGCGACGTACCGGACCGAACGAAGCATCCAGAACAATACGGCCGATCGTCTTGCTCTCGGCGTTGACCGGACGAACGTTGCCCGGAACGTAGCCGCGACCTTCCTCGACCTTGATCTGCATGTCGATCTTGCCACCCGGTGCAATGTGCGCAATGACATGATCCGGGTTGATGATCTCGACATCGTGGCCGACTTCGATGTCTGCAGCCGTTACAACGCCTTCGCCCGACTTCGCCAAGCGCAGCGTCACTTCGCTACGGTTGTGGAGCTTGAAGACGACGCCCTTGAGGTTGAGGAGAAGATCAACGATGTCTTCACGGACGCCATCGAGCGTCGAGTACTCGTGAAGAACTCCTTCGATCGCCACCTCAGTCGCAGCGTGACCGGGCAGTGACGACAGGAGAATGCGCCTCAACGCGTTCCCCAGCGTGTGGCCAAATCCGCGCTCGAACGGCTCCATCGTCACTCTCGCCTGAACCGGCGAGGTGCTCTGGACGTCGATGATGCGCGGTTTCAGCAGTGCATTGCTTTGCATCAGCATTCCCTCGGAACTAGAAGCGGATCAGTCTCCCGATTAGCGGGAGTACAGCTCCACTACCAGGCCTTCGTTGATCGTGGGGGGCAGTTCAGCGCGGACCGGATAGGCCTTGAACACGCCCTTACCAGCCTTCGCATCCACGTCCAGCCACTCGGGGAAACCACGCGAAGCAGCCGCTTCCAACGCAGCTTTGACCCGCAGATGACCTCGAGCGCGTTCAGTCAACTCGACGACATCACCAGGACGAACGACGAACGACGGAATATTGACCCGCTTGCCATTGACGAGCACGCCATTGTGGCGTACGACCTGACGCGCTTCTGCGCGCGAACCACCGAAACCCATGCGATAGGCAACGGAGTCCAGACGGCCTTCAAGCAGCTGCAACAGGTTCTCACCCGTCTGGCCACGGCGACGGTCAGCCTCGGCATAAACCTTGCGGAACTGGCGCTCAAGCACACCGTACAGCCGACGAATCTTCTGCTTCTCGCGCAGCTGGACGCCGTAGCCGGACAGACGCTGACCCGAACGCTGACCATGCTGGCCAGGCGCATAGGCGCGACGCTCGATGGCGCACTTATCGGTAAAACACTTCTCAGCCTTCAGAAACAGCTTTTCGCCTTCGCGACGGCACTGACGGCACTTGGGATCGAGATTACGAGCCACTTATCAACTCCTTGTCAGATACGACGCTTTTTCGGCGGACGGCAGCCGTTATGCGGAATGGGGGTGATGTCCGTGATGCTGGAAATCTTGATCCCCAGCGCGTTCAGCGCGCGCACGGAAGATTCGCGACCCGGGCCGGGGCCCTTGATACGCACTTCCAGATTCTTGATGCCGCACTCTTGGGCCACCTTGCCAGCCGCTTCTGCAGCAACCTGCGCAGCGAACGGCGTGCTCTTGCGCGAGCCCTTGAAGCCTGCGCCACCCGAAGTCGCCCACGACAGCGCGTTGCCCTGACGGTCGGTGATGGTGATGATCGTATTGTTGAAGCTCGCGTGAATGTGGGCGATACCTTCTGCCACATTCTTTTTGACCTTCTTACGAACCTTCGTTCCAGTCTTAGCCATTATCGGTTCCTATTACTTCTTGCCGGCGATCGCCTTGCGGGGACCTTTGCGAGTGCGCGCATTCGTACGAGTGCGCTGACCCCGCAGCGGCAGTCCGCGACGATGACGCACGCCGCGATAGCAGCCCAGGTCCATCAGTCGCTTGATGTTCATCGTCACTTCACGACGCAGATCACCTTCGACGACGAAACGACCTACTTCGTCACGAAGCTTCTCCATATCCGACTCGGTGAGATCCTTGATCTTCGCCGAACGAACAACGCCTGCCGCGTCGCAAATCTTCTGAGCACGCGTACGGCCGATCCCAAAGATTGCGGTCAACGCGATCTCGGCGTGCTTGTGATTGGGAATGTTTACCCCAGCAATACGGGCCATCCGTCTACCCCAAAACGCTAAACATTAAATTTTAATAGCTAGAGCTGACTTAATCAACCCTGGCGTTGCTTATGCCGCGGATCGGTGCAGATGACACGCACGACACCTTTACGGCGAATGATCTTGCAATTGCGGCAAAGCCGCTTGACTGAAGCCTGGACTCGCATGTTCTTGCTCCTGTTTCTCTATTCTCACTTGGTCCGGAAGACTATCCGGCCCTTTGTCAGGTCGTAGGGGGTGAGTTGCACCGTCACCTTGTCACCAGGAAGGATACGGATGTAATGCATTCGCATCTTCCCGGAGATGTGGCCGAGAACCATGTGTCCATTCTCTAGCCTGACGCGGAACGTTGCGTTGGGGAGGTTCTCCGTGACCTCACCCTGCATCTCGATGACATCTTCCTTCGCCATGTCTTACCTGGTCGGGAAACCCGCCCCTTTGAAGTTCGCCTTCTTCAGCAGACTCTCGTACTGGTGGGACATCACCGCTGCCTGAACTTGCGCCATGAAGTCCATCGTGACAACCACGATGATCAACAGCGAAGTGCCGCCAAAGTAGAACGGAACATTCCACTTCAGGATCAGGAACTCGGGCAACAGGCAGACCAGGGTGATATACACCGCGCCAGCCAATGTCAGCCTCATGAGAATCTTGTCAATGTACCGTGCAGTCTGATCACCAGGACGGATACCCGGCACAAATGCACCGCTCTTCTTCAGGTTGTCAGCCGTTTCACGTGCATTGAAGACCAAGGCCGTGTAGAAGAAGCAGAAAAAAACAATTGCCAGCGCGTACAACATCACGTAGATCGGCTGCCCGGGCGAGAGCGTCGACGAAAGATCACGCAACCAGTACATGCCTTCCGACGAACCGAACCACTGCCCCAATGTTGCCGGGAACAAGATGATGCTCGAAGCAAAAATTGGCGGAATCACACCCGACATATTCAGCTTCAGAGGCAGATGCGAGCTCTGCCCGCCGTAAACCTTGTTGCCGACCTGCCGCTTGGCATAATTGACCAGAATTTTGCGCTGACCTCGCTCCACGAACACCACGAACCCGGTCACCAAGACAACCAGAACGCAAATGAAGAGCGCGGTAAAGGGATGCATCGAACCTGTGCGAACCAGCTCGAAGAGCCCGCCGATGGCACTTGGAAGCCCAGCCGCAATACCCGCGAAAATGATGATCGAGATCCCGTTACCAATCCCCCGCTCAGTAATCTGCTCACCGAGCCACATCAGGAACATCGTTCCCGTGACAAGCGTCGCAACCGTTACAAAGCGGAACATCAGCCCCGGATCAAGCACCAACCCAGCCTGCCCCTCTAGCGCAATAGCGATCCCGAGGGACTGCGCAAACGCCAAAACAAGCGTGCCATAACGCGTGTACTGCGTAATCTTCCTTCGACCCGCCTCACCTTCCTTCTTGAGCGCCTCAAGCGTAGGCACCGCCACAGTCATCAACTGCATGATGATCGAGGCCGAAATGTAAGGCATGATCCCCAAGGCAAAGATCGTGAAGCGCGAGAGCGCACCACCCGAAAACAGGTTGAATACGCCGAGGATGCCGCCCGCTTGAGACTGGAACAACTCAGCCAGCCGATCGGGATCGATCCCCGGGACGGGGATGTGCGCGCCGAGCCGATAAACGATCAGCGCCCCCACCAAAAACAGCAAGCGACGCTTTAGATCGCCGAACCGTCCCGGATTGCCCAGCGTGGCAGAAGGATTAGCCACAGCCTGTCCCTTATTTACTCAGCAGAAACAGAGCCGCCGGCAGCTTCAATCGCCGCCTTGGCACCCTTGGTCGCACCGACGCCGCGAAGCACGACCTTACGATCGATCTCGCCCGACAGAACCACCTTGGCCGAAAGTGCATCGCCCGGCACCACACCCGCCTGCTTCAGAGTGAGAAGATCAATCTCTTCTACCGGAACCGCAGAAAGCTCAGAAAGGCGGACTTCGACGTTCCGGGCACGGGTCAGCGAAACGAAGCCACGCTTCGGCAAACGACGCTGCAAAGGCATCTGACCGCCCTCGAAACCCGTCTTGTGAAAACCGCCTGCGCGGGATTTCTGACCCTTGTGGCCGCGGCCGCAAGTCTTGCCCAGGCCACTACCGATACCACGACCCACGCGCCTAGCGACAGACTTGGAGCCAGCCGCCGGCTTGATTGTATTCAGGCGCATATCAACCCTCACACTTGACCAGGTAGGACACCTTGTTGACCATGCCGCGAACTTCAGGCGTGTCCGCCAGCTCAACCGTATGGTTGAGGCGACGCAAGCCAAGCCCACGCACTGTGGCGCGGTGCGACTGCTTCGTGCCGATCACGCTCTTGACGAGCGTCACCTTGATTTTCTTGTCCGACATCGCTTACCCCAGAATCTCTTCGACAGACTTGCCGCGCTTGGCCGCAATTTCCGCCGGGGTGTTGATCGCCATCAGGCCGTTGATGGTTGCACGCACGACGTTGTAAGGATTGGCAGAGCCAATGCACTTGCAGATCACGTCGGTCACACCCATCACCTCGAACACGGCACGCATCGGACCACCAGCAATGATGCCGGTACCCGCAGGAGCCGGCTGCATCAGCACCGAAGAGGCGCCATGCTTGCCGATCACGGTGTGCTGCAAGGTACCGTTCTTAAGCGAGACCTTGCGCAACTTGCGTCGCGCCTCGTCCATTGCCTTCTGAACCGCAACAGGCACTTCCCGCGACTTGCCCTTACCCATGCCGATAGCGCCGTCTCCGTCGCCTACCACGGTCAGTGCGGCGAAACCGAGAATGCGGCCGCCCTTGACGACCTTGGTCACGCGATTGATCGCAACCATCTTCTCCCGGAGGCCGTCATCGCGCTCGTCGGAGGCTTGCGCACGTTTGGTTTGCTGCTTAGCCATTCGATTCCTCGCTTAGAACTTGAGGCCGCCTTCACGGGCAGCCTCGGCCAGCGCCTTGACGCGGCCGTGATACAGGAAGCCCGAGCGGTCGAATGCGACCTGCTCGATGCCCGCAGCCTTCGCACGCTCGGCAATCAGCTTGCCGACGAGTTCTGCAGCAGTTTTGTTGCCGCCGTTCGAAACCTGAGCGCGGACGTCGGCCTCGACAGTCGAAGCCGCGGCCAGCACCTGCGACCCGCAACCCGAGATCACCTGGGCGTAGATGTGGCAGTTGGACCGGAACACCGCGAGGCGAACCGCCTTGAGCTCCGCGAGCTTGGCGCGAGTTTTGCGCGCACGGCGAAGACGAGTTTCTTTCTTGTTCATGACGAACCGCCTTACTTCTTCTTGGTTTCCTTGAGCACCACCACCTCGTCCGCATAGCGAACACCCTTACCCTTATAGGGCTCGGGAGAGCGGTAGGCCCTCACCTCGGCCGCGACCTGGCCAACCTGCTGCTTATCGACACCCTTGATCAGGATCTCGGTCTGCGTCGGCGTCTCAACTTTCACACCAGCCGGCATCTGATGCACGACCGGGTGCGAAAAGCCAAGAGACAGGTTGAGCTTGTCACCTTGAGCTTGCGCACGATAACCCACACCAACCAAGGTCAGCTTTCGCTCAAAACCTTTGGTCACGCCGGTCACCATGTTATTCACGAGCGCACGCACCGTACCCGACATCGCACGCGCGTTAGGGATGCCGTCGCGCGCCTTGCACACGATCGCATCGCCTTCGCGCTCGACGCTTACCTGGGCGGTAAGTGCCTGGCGCAACGTACCGAGCGGCCCCTTCACTGCGATTTCGGCATCGGAGATCATGACCTCAACACCATTCGGAATCGCAACCGGATTCTTAGCTACACGAGACATGGCAGCTCCCCTTACGCGACCAGGCAGATGACTTCGCCGCCGACGCGATTTGCACGCGCACTACGGTCGGTCATCACACCACGCGGCGTGGAGACGATTGCAACGCCAAGGCCGTTCATCACGCGCGGCAAGTCGTCGCTACCCTTGTAAACACGCAGACCGGGCGTACTGACACGCTCGATACGCTCGATAACCGGGCGACCCGCGTAATACTTCAAGGTCACATCCAGGGTTGCCTTGCCAGCAGCGTCATTGACGGCGAAGCCGTCGATATAACCTTCGTCCTGCAGAACCTTCGCGATCGCAACTTTCAGCTTCGACGACGGCATCGAGACCGATGCCTTCTGAGCCTGCTGGCCATTACGGATACGCGTCAGCATGTCGGCGATGGGATCGGACATACTCATCTTGGAATTCTCCTTACCAGCTCGCCTTGGTCATGCCAGGCACTTCGCCGCGGAAAGCGATCTCGCGCAACTTGTTGCGACACAGACCGAACTTGCGGAACACCCCACGCGGACGACCGGTGAGCGCACAGCGATTACGTTGGCGCGTCGGATTGGCGTTACGCGGCAATTGCTGCAGTGCCAGACGGGCCGTCATGCGTTCTTCTTCGGACAACTTGGTGTCCTGAACCTGCGCAACCAGAGCAGCACGCTTTGCAGCGAACTTTTCCACCAGTTTTGCACGCTTGGCTTCGCGATTGATCAGAGCGAGTTTCGCCATATCACCCTCAATTCTTGAACGGGAACTTGAACGCACCCAGAAGCGCATGCGCTTCCTCGTCCGTCTTCGCCGTCGTCGTGATGCTGATGTTCATCCCGCGCAGCGCATCGATCTTGTCGTACTCGATTTCCGGGAAGATGATCTGTTCTTTGACACCGAGGTTGTAGTTACCACGACCGTCAAAACCCTTGGCAGCGATCCCGCGGAAGTCACGGACACGCGGCAGCGCGATCGTCACCAAGCGATCCAGGAACTCAAACATGCGCGGACCACGCAGCGTGACCATGCAACCGATCGGGTAACCGTCGCGAATCTTGAAGCCTGCGATCGATTTCCGCGCCTTCGTTGCCACTGGCTTCTGACCTGCAATCTTGGTCATGTCACCAATCGCGTGCTCGAGAATTTTCTTGTCACCGACCGCCTCACCCACACCCATGTTCAGGGTGATCTTAGTGATACGCGGCACTTCCATCACGGACTTGTAGCCAAACTGCTTTTGCAGCGCCGGCGCCACTTCATCCTTGTAAACCTGTTGCAAGCGAGCCATCGTCACTCCTTAGGCGTTCACCAGCTCGCCGTTCGACTTGAAGAAACGGACCTTGCGGCCATCTTCAAGCGTCTTGATCCCGACGCGATCACCCTTTTGGGTCGCAGGATTGAACAGCGCGACATTTGAAACATGGATCGGCATCTCTTTCTCGACAATGCCACCCACTTCACCCTTCAGCGGATTCGGGCGCACATGCTTCTTCACCCGATTCACACCCTCGACCACGACGCGCTCATCATCGACGCGGCGCAGCACGGTGCCACGACGGCCACGATCCTTGCCCGTCAGCACCATCACTTCATCACCATTGCGGATCTTGTTCATCTAGCGACTCCTCAGAGCACTTCAGGCGCCAGCGAGACGATCTTCATGAACCGCTCGGAGCGCAGCTCGCGCGTCACCGGCCCGAAAATACGGGTTCCGATCGGCTCGAGTTTATTGTTCAGGAGGACGGCCGCATTGTTGTCGAACTTGACCAGCGAGCCGTCAGGACGACGAACACCCTTGGCAGTGCGAACCACCACGGCGTTATAGACGTCACCCTTCTTCACACGACCACGCGGTGCGGCATCTTTAACGGTAACCTTGATGATGTCGCCAATGCCGGCGTAACGGCGCTTGGAACCACCCAGGACCTTGATGCACATCACCGAGCGTGCACCGGTGTTGTCGGCCACGTCCAGTCTGGACTGCATTTGAATCATGAAAATATCTCCAACTTATCCCGCATTTGCGGACAGTCTTGGAACCCGTCAGGGTAGGATGCCCCGAGCGAGCCCCGGAGCAAAGAAGCAAAAGTATAACAGCCTGACACCGAGGTGCCAAGCTGTTTTTTCATTTGCGACTTACTCGCTACTCAAATGACACGTGCCTTCTCGAGCACCTTGGCAACACGCCAGGTCTTGGTGCGCGAGATTGGACGGCACTCCTCGATTTCAACGAGATCGCCAGCTGCCGCCACACCGTCTTCAACGTGGGCGTGATACTTCGCCGAACGCGTGATGATCTTGCCGTAGAGCGGATGCTTGACCCGACTCTCGACCAGAACCGTCACGGTCTTCTGCATTTTATCGCTCACCACACGCCCAACCAGTGCGCGGCGAACCTTTTGAACTTGCTCGCTCATTGCTGACCCGCCTTTTCGCGCAGGATGGTACGGACGCGCGCGATATCGCGACGCACCTTCCCGATCTGACTCGTATTGCCCAACTGCTGCGTCGCATGCTGCATGCGCAACGAAAACTGCGCTTTCAGCAATTCGAGCAGCTCCGTGTTCAACTCATCAGCGCTCTTGGCGCGGAGTTCACTCGCTTTCATGCTCAAGCCCCCACCATGCGAGTGACGAACACCGTCTCGATCGGAAGCTTAGCGGCAGCAAGCCGGAATGCTTCGCGAGCGAGGGCTTCGTCCACGCCGTCCATTTCATACAGCACCTTGCCGGGCTGGATCTCAGCAACCCAATACTCCGGGTTACCCTTACCGTTACCCATACGAACTTCGGCGGGCTTCTTCGAGATCGGCTTGTCCGGGAAAATACGAATCCAGATACGACCACCACGTTTGATGTGGCGAGTCATCGCACGACGAGCAGACTCGATCTGACGAGCAGTCAGTCGACCACGACCAACCGCCTTAAGACCGTACTCGCCGAAGGACACCTTGGCACCACGAGTAGCGACACCCGTGTTGCGGCCCTTCTGCTCCTTGCGATACTTCCTTCTAGTCGGCTGCAGCATCATTCACCCCTGCTTTCTTCTTGCCGGCCTTCGCCACGACGGGCGGGACGACGACCCGGACGGCCTTCACCATCACGCGGAGCGCCACGACGGCCACGACGGTTATCGGCTTCCGGCTCAGCAGCCACCGGCTGTTCATTGCGACCCAGCATCTCGCCCTTGAACACCCAAACCTTGATACCGATGATGCCGTAGGTGGTCTTTGCTTCGGAAGTGCCGTAGTCAATGTTGGCACGCAGGGTGTGCAGCGGCACACGACCTTCGCGGTACCACTCGGTACGTGCGATTTCCGCGCCATTCAGACGACCCGAACTCATGATCTTGATACCCTGAGCACCCAGACGCATGGCGTTCTGCATCGCACGCTTCATCGCGCGGCGGAACATGATGCGCTTCTCGAGCTGCTGGGCGATCGAATCCGCGATCAACTTGGCATCGATCTCAGGCTTGCGAACTTCTTCGATGTTCACATGAACCGGCACGCCAACAATCTTCTGGAGATCACGCTTCAGCGCTTCAATGTCCTCGCCTTTCTTGCCAATGACAACACCCGGACGGGCGCTGTACAGCGTAACACGAGCATTCTTGGCGGGACGCTCGATGACCACGCGACCCACCGATGCGTGCGCCAGGCGCTTCTTCAGGTACTCGCGAACCTTCAGATCCTCGTGCAGCATGCCTGCGTAGTCGCGGCTGGATGCGAACCAACGCGAACCCCAGTCACGCGTGACGGCGAGGCGGAAGCCAGTGGGATTGATTTTCTGACCCATGATTACTCCTTACTCGCCGACAGTCACGTAGACGTGGCAGGTGGGCTTGAGGATGCGATTACCGCGACCCTTCGCACGCGCAGTAAAGCGCTTGAGGGTCATGCCCTCTTCCACGTGAATGGTCTTGACTTTCAGCGAATCGATATCGGCGCCATCGTTATGCTCAGCATTGGCGATAGCCGATTCGACGACCTTGCGAATGATCTTTGCACCCTTTTTCGGCGAGAAAGCCAGGATGTTCAGCGCCTGTTCGACGGACTTACCGCGAACCAGGTCGGCGACCAGACGACCCTTCTGGGCCGAAAGGCGTACGCCACGGAGAATTGCTTTCGTTTCCATGTCGTCCTCTTAGCGCTTGGCTTTCTTGCTGGCAGCGTGACCCTTGAAGGTCCGCGTCAGCGCGAACTCGCCCAACTTGTGGCCGACCATATTCTCGGTCACAAAAACGGGAATGTGCTGCTTGCCGTTGTGCACAGCGATCGTCAAGCCGATGAAATCGGGCAGAATCGTGGAACGACGCGACCATGTCTTGATCGGACGCTTGTCATTGCTCGTCCGAGCCGCGTCGACCTTCTTCAGGAGGTGCGCGTCGATGAACGGGCCTTTCTTGATAGAACGTGCCATCTTTTACCCCTTAACGCTTATGACGACGCTGCACGATCATGCTGTCGGTGCGCTTGTTGCTGCGGGTACGATAACCCTTGGCAGGCGTACCCCACGGGCTGACCGGCTCGCGAGCTTCGCCAGTACGACCTTCACCACCACCGTGCGGGTGGTCGACCGGGTTCATCGCCACACCGCGAACGGTCGGGCGGATACCGCGCCAGCGATTTGCACCAGCCTTACCGATCTTGCGCAGGCCATGCTCTTCGTTGCCGACTTCACCAATGGTTGCGCGGCACTCGACGTGAACACGACGAATCTCGCCGGAGCGCAAGCGCAACTGAGCGTAGGTCCCTTCGCGCGCCAGCAACTGCACAGACGTACCGGCGGCGCGCGCGATCTGCGCACCCTTGCCAGGCGTCATCTCGATGCAGTGAATGGTCGAACCAACAGGAATATTACGGATCGGCAGCGCGTTACCCGGCTTGATGGGAGCCTCTGCACCACTGATCAGTTGCTGGCCGACTTCAACACCACGCGGGGCGATGATGTAACGACGCTCACCATCCGCATAGCAGAGCAGAGCGATATGCGCCGAACGATTAGGATCGTATTCGATACGCTCGACCTTGGCCGGAATACCGTCTTTGTTACGACGGAAATCCACCAGTCGGTAATGCTGCTTGTGGCCACCACCCTGGTGACGCACGGTAATGCGACCATTGTTATTACGGCCGGCATTCTTGGTCTGCTTCTCAACGAGGGAAGCAACTGGGCGCCCCTTGTACAGATCGGCATTAACAACCTTGACCTGGGCACGGCGACCTGCGGAAGTCGGCTTGAGTTTTACGATTGCCATGATCTATCACTCCCCAGCCGCAAAGTTGATTTCCTGGCCAGGCTTCAGACACACAAAAGCCTTCTTCCAGTCCTTGCGGCGACCCATGGTCTTGCCAAAGCGCTTGGCCTTGCCCTTGACATTCAGAACCTGAACCGACTTGACTTCGACCTTGAACAACGCCTCAACCGCAGCCTTCACTTCCGGCTTGGTTGCATCAGCGGCAACTTTAAACACTACCTGCTCGTTCTTGTCGGCAACAAAAGTTGCCTTTTCGGAAATCTGCGGGGCGAGCAGCACCTGCAGCAGACGCTCCTGACTGATTGCGCTCATTGCCAAGCTTCCTCCATCTTCGCCAGCGCAGCCTTGGTGACAAGCACCTTCGGGAAGCGCACCAGCGACACCGGATCCGCCTCGCTCACCGCCAGCACCAGAACGTGATGCAGGTTGCGGGCCGACAGGAACAGGTTCTCGTCGATTTCGTCGGTAATGACCAGGACGGAATCCAGGCCCATACCCTTCAGCTTCTGCGACAGCAGGCGAGTCTTGGGCGCCTCGATGCTGAAGCCATCCACCACTGCAAGACGATCTTCGCGAGCCAACTGCGAGAGAATCGCAGCAACACCGGCGCGATACATCTTGCGGTTGACCTTCTGGCTGAAGTTCTCGTCCGGGGTGTTCGGGAAAATCTTGCCGCCTCCGCGCCACAGCGGGCTCGACGCCATACCGGCACGCGCATTACCCGTACCTTTCTGACGGAACGGCTTGCGAGTCGACTTGGCAATTTCCGAGCGACCCTTCTGCTTGCGGTTACCCGAACGCGCGTTGGCCATGTAAGCCGTTACGACCTGATGCACCAGCGCTTCGTTGTAGTCACGACCAAACAACACGTCCGACGCTTCGAGCGTCGACGCGGCCTGACCCTGATCATTCAAGAGTTTCAGTTCCATACCGCGCTCCTTAGGCCTTGACCGCCGGGCAAACGACAACGTCGCCACCCTTCGCGCCCGGCACAGCACCCTTCACCAGCAGCAGCTGACGCTCGACATCAACACGCACCACTTCGAGACCTTGCGTCGTACGCTGAACATTGCCGTACTGACCGGCCATGCGCTTACCCGGGAAAACACGACCCGGATCCTGCGCCATACCGATCGAACCCGGAGAGTTGTGCGAGATGGAGTTACCGTGTGAAGCACGGTTCGAAGAGAAGTTGTGGCGCTTGATCGGACCGGAGAAACCCTTACCGATCGTCACACCCGTCACATCAACCTTTTGACCAACCTGGAACAGGTCAGCCTTGATCGCATCACCAGCACTGAAGCCGGCAAGCTGATCCGCCGCAACGCGGAATTCCTTCATGCCACGGCAGGGTTCAACACCCGCCTTGGCCAGATGCCCCGCAACCGGTTTGGTAATCCGACTGGCGCGACGCATGCCATAAGCAATCTGGACCGCGGCATAGCCGTCGGTTTCAGACGTCTTGATCTGGGACACACGATTATCCGACACGTCAAGCACCGTCACCGGGATGGAACGACCATCCTCAGCGAAAATGCGAGTCATGCCGACCTTGCGTCCAACAAGGCCTAGACTCATTTTTTTCTCCTGAATCCCGGTTGCGATTGACCGGGGGTCACAATTAATGCGCCAAAAGGCACAAAGGCCGGATTATACCGGCCTATTCCAAACTTCCGCAAGCAGGGATTGCTTACTGGAGCTTGATCTCGACATCGACACCCGCCGGAAGATCCAGCTTCATCAATGCATCAACCGTCTTATCGGTCGGATCGATGATGTCCATCAGGCGCTGATGAGTACGAATTTCCATCTGATCACGCGAAGACTTATTCACGTGCGGCGAGCGCAGCAAATCGAAGCGCTCGATACGAGTCGGCAGCGGAACAGGGCCGCGCACAACAGCACCGGTGCGTTTTGCCGTTTCAACGATCTCAAGAGCTGATTGATCGATCAAGCGGTAGTCGAAGGCTTTCAGGCGGATACGAATTTTCTGGTTTTGCATGATATTTCCCAAAGAGCGAAAAGAGCGTCGGGTGGCGCGAACCTGCACCACCCGAATCGAGCATTACTCGATGATCTTGGCAACCACACCGGCGCCGACGGTACGACCGCCTTCGCGAATGGCGAAGCGCAGACCTTCTTCCATGGCGATCGGGGCGATCAGCTTGACCGTGATCGACACGTTGTCGCCCGGCATGACCATCTCGGTACCTTCGGGCAGCGAGATCGAACCGGTCACGTCCGTAGTACGGAAGTAGAACTGCGGACGGTAGTTGTTGAAGAACGGGGTGTGACGACCACCCTCTTCCTTCGACAGCACGTAGATCTCGCCCGTGAAGTGGGTGTGCGGGGTGATCGAACCCGGCTTGCACAGCACCTGACCACGCTCGACGTCTTCACGCTTGGTGCCGCGCAGCAGCACGCCGACGTTGTCGCCAGCCTGACCCTGGTCCAGCAGTTTGCGGAACATTTCCACGCCGGTGCAGGTGGTCTTGACCGTGGGCTTGATGCCGACGATTTCGATTTCTTCGCCGACCTTGACGATGCCACGCTCGACACGACCGGTCACCACGGTGCCGCGACCCGAGATCGAGAACACGTCTTCGATCGGCAGCAGGAAGGGCTTGTCGATGGCGCGCTCAGGCGTCGGAATGTAGCTGTCCAGCGCGTCAGCCAGGCGGAAGATCGCCGGCTCGCCGATGTCGGACTGATCGCCTTCGAGCGCCTTCAGCGCCGAGCCCTTGACGATGGGAATATCGTCGCCCGGGAAGTCGTACTTCGACAGCAGCTCGCGCACTTCCATCTCGACGAGCTCCAGCAGCTCTTCGTCGTCGACCATGTCGCACTTGTTCAGGAAGACGATGATGTACGGAACACCCACCTGACGCGCCAGCAGGATGTGCTCGCGGGTCTGCGGCATCGGGCCGTCAGCGGCCGAGCACACCAGAATCGCGCCATCCATCTGGGCGGCACCGGTAATCATGTTCTTGACGTAGTCAGCGTGACCCGGGCAATCCACGTGCGCATAGTGACGCGACGCCGTCTCGTACTCCACGTGCGCGGTATTGATCGTGATCCCGCGCGCTTTCTCTTCCGGCGCTGCGTCAATCTGATCGTAGGCCTTGGCTTCACCGCCAAACTTCTTCGACAGGATCGTGGTGATCGCCGCGGTCAGCGTGGTCTTGCCGTGGTCAACGTGGCCAATCGTGCCGACGTTCACGTGCGGCTT
>Ga0209066_10000477_pt1 | contig 58761 bp, 52 predicted proteins | sample All_14_2_FD_187198 | JGI IMG/M metagenome (GOLD analysis project Ga0209066, IMG submission 187198) | Freshwater microbial communities in response to fracking from Pennsylvania, USA - Allegheny Zone_MetaG_DW_15 (SPAdes) (version 2) ...
CGCGGCTCAGAACGGTCTTGGCGTCCAGGTGGGCGAACGAGGCGGCGGGCGCCGGGTCGGTCAGGTCGTCGGCGGGAACGTAGATGGCCTGGATCGAGGTGATCGAGCCCTTCTTGGTCGAGGTGATGCGTTCCTGCAGGTTGCCCATCTCGGTGGCCAGCGTCGGCTGATAGCCCACGGCCGACGGGATACGGCCTAGCAGAGCCGACATTTCCGAACCGGCCTGGGTGAAGCGGAAGATGTTGTCGATGAAGAGCAGCACGTCCTTGCCCTCTTCGTCACGGAAATATTCGGCCTGTGCCAGACCGGTCAGGGCGACGCGGGCGCGGGCACCGGGAGGCTCGTTCATCTGGCCGTAAACGAGGGCGCATTTGGAGCCTTCGCCGCCACCGGCGACGTTCACGTTGGACTCGATCATCTCGTGATACAGGTCGTTGCCTTCGCGGGTGCGCTCACCCACGCCGGCCAGGACCGAGTAACCGCCGTAGGCCTTGGCGATGTTGTTGATCAGTTCCTGCATGGTCACGGTCTTGCCCACGCCGGCGCCGCCGAACAGGCCGGTCTTGCCGCCCTTGGTGTAGGGGCAGATCAGGTCGATGACCTTGATGCCGGTGACGAGGATTTCCGAAGAGGTCGACTGTTCCTCGAACGAAGGCGCCTCGCGGTGGATCGGGCGGAACATCGTAGTCTGGATCGGACCGGCCTCGTCGATCGGCGCGCCGACGACGTTCATGATGCGGCCGAGCGTGCCCGGACCGACCGGGGCCAGGATGGAGGTGCCGGTGTCGGTCACGGCCTGGCCGCGCGTCAGGCCCTCGGTCGTGTCCATGGCGATGGTGCGGACCATGTTCTCACCCAGGTGCTGGGCGACTTCGAGCACCAGGGTAAAGGGCTCGCCCGTCTTCTGGTCGACGTTCTGGGTCTGCAGGGCGTTGAGGATGGCCGGCAGGTGGCCGACGAACTCGACGTCCACGACGGCGCCGATGACCTGGGCGATCTTGCCCACGCCCGTGCCGGCCGTATAGGCGGCATTGCCGGTGGCGGCGGCTGCGGCCGGAGCCTTGGGCTTGCGAGGCGCGGCGGGTTTCTTGGCGACGGTGTCGGTCATCGGGAGGGGTCCGTTTCGGTCTGTATCTGTCAGGATCGGAGGATCAGAGCGCTTCCGCGCCGGCGATGATCTCGATCAGTTCGGTGGTGATCTGGGCCTGGCGCTTGCGGTTGTAGGTCAGGGTCAGGCTGTTGATGAGGTCACCCGCGTTGCGGGTGGCGTTGTCCATGGCACCCATCTGGGCCCCGAAGAAGCTGGCCTGGTTTTCATAGAGGGCGGCCAGAACCTGGGTCGTGATGTTGCGGGGCAGGACGACCTCGAGGATCTCCTCCTCCGAGGGCTCATAGTCATAGACGGCACCATTCAGGTCGATCGGGGCTGCATCGCCATCGACGACCGCCGGGATCAGCTGGCGCGGCGTCGGTACCTGGGAAATGACCGACTGGAACCGGCTGTAGAACAGGGTCACGACGTCGGCGCGACCGGCCTCGAACTCCTCGGCAATCAGGGCGGCGATCGGCTCGGCGGTCGCCATGCCGATGACCTTGTGCCCGGAAAGCTCGAACGTCCTGATGATCCGGTCGCCGAACAGGCGGGTCAGTCCGTCGCGGACCTTGCGGCCCACGGCGATGACGCGGACGTCCTTGCCGTTCGCGATCAGGGTGTTGATCCGCTCACGGGCGGCGCGGATGACATTGGTGTTGAACCCTCCCGCCAGACCCTTGTCGCCGGTGGCGACGACGATCAGGTGCTTCTGGTCCGAACCCGTGCCAGCCAGCAGTTTAGGCGCGCCGTCACCCGAGACCCCGGCCGCCAGATTGGCGATGACGGCGGCCATCTTGCGGGCATAGGGGCGGGCGCTCTCGGCCTGTTCCTGGGCGCGCTTGAGCTTGGCCGCAGCGACCATGTTCAGGGCTTTCGTGATCTTCTGCGTCGACTTGACGCTTCCGATCCGATTGCGCATTTCCTTCAGACTGGCCATCGGGCGCTACTTTCTCGGCTTTCCGTCAGGCTCAGGCAAAGGTCTTGGCGAAGGATTCGATCGCCGACTTCAGTTCGGCTTCCAGATCCTTGGACAGGGCCTTCTGGGTGCGGATGGCATCCAGGATCCCGGCGTGGTTGGAGTGCATCCGGGCCAGCAGTTCGCTCTCGAAACGGCCGATGTCGGAGACGGCGACCTTGTCCAGATAACCGCGCGTGCCGGCAAAGATCGACACCACCTGCTCCTCGACCGTCAGCGGCGAGTATTGCGGTTGCTTCAGCAGTTCGGTCAGGCGCGCGCCCCGGGCCAGCAGGTTCTGGGTCGAGATGTCGAGGTCCGAACCGAACTTGGCGAAGGCGGCCATTTCCCGGTACTGGGCCAGTTCGCCCTTGATCGAACCGGCGACCTGTTTCATCGCCTTGATCTGGGCCGATGAGCCCACGCGCGACACCGAGATGCCGACGTTCACGGCCGGGCGGATGCCCTGGTAGAACAGGTCGGATTCCAGGAAGATCTGGCCGTCGGTAATCGAGATCACATTGGTGGGGATATAGGCCGAAACGTCGTTGGCCTGGGTCTCGATCAGCGGCAGGGCTGTCATCGAGCCCGAACCGTTCTCTTCGTTCAGCTTGGCCGAGCGCTCGAGCAGGCGGCTGTGCAGGTAGAAGACGTCGCCCGGATAGGCTTCACGGCCCGGCGGACGGCGCAGCAGCAGGGACATCTGGCGGTAGGCCACGGCCTGTTTCGACAGATCGTCATAGACGATCAGGGCGTGCATGCCGTTGTCGCGGAAATACTCGCCCATGGCCGTGCCGGCGAAGGGTGCCAGGAACTGCAGCGGGGCCGGCTCGGACGCCGTGGCGGCGACCACGATCGTGTAATCCAGAGCACCGCGCTCCTCGAGCGTCTTGACGATCTGGGCCACGGTCGAGCGCTTCTGGCCGATGGCGACATAGATGCAGTACAGCTTTTCGCCTTCCGAGGTCGCGGCGGCGTTGGTGCTCTTTTGGTTCAGGATAGTGTCGACGGCGACGGCGGTCTTGCCGACCTGACGGTCACCGATGATCAGTTCGCGCTGGCCGCGGCCGACGGGGATCAAGGTGTCGATAGCCTTGAGGCCCGTCTGCATCGGCTCGTGAACCGATTTCCGGGGGATGATGCCCGGTGCCTTGACGTCCACGCGGCGGCGCTCGGTGAACTGGATCGGGCCCTTACCGTCGATGGGCTCGCCCAGCGGGTTGACGACGCGGCCCAAGAGGCCCTTGCCGACGGGAACGTCCACGATCTCGCCCAGGCGGCGGACCTCGTCGCCCTCGGCGATGGCGGCGTCGGCCCCGAAGATCACGGCCCCGACGTTGTCGCGCTCGAGGTTCAGGGCCATGCCCTTCACGCCGGCCTTGGGGAATTCGATCATCTCGCCGGCCTGGACATTGTCCAGACCGTGGATGCGGGCGATGCCGTCACCGACCGACAGCACCTGGCCGACGTCCGAAACATCGGCTTCCACGCCGAAGGAGGCGATCTGCGACTTGAGGATGGCCGAAATCTCGGCGGCGCGGATGTCCATGGTCTGGCTCTCTGGCTTTCGTCTTCAGGTGCGAGCGGCGGGCGCCCGGCAGTCAATCGTTGATGTCTTAGGGATAATCAGGCCCGGCGAAGGGCGAACTTCATCTGGTCGAGCTTGGTCTTGAGCGAGGCGTCGAACAGTCGGGATCCGACCTTGACCTTGAGCCCCCCCAGGATCGACGGGTCGATCCGTGTAGTGATCACGGGTGTCTTGCCGAGCGCCGAGGTCAGGGCCGCGTTGATGGTCTTCAGCTGGGCGGCGCTCAGGGCCTGGGTCGAGACGACCTCGGCGGCGACGACGCCCGCATGTTTCGCATACAGGGCCTCAAACCCGGTGATCACGGCACCCAGGTCGCGGGCGCGGCCGTTCTGGGCCAGGAGGCCGAGGAAATTCCTGGTGGTCGTCTCGAACCTTGCCTTGTCGGCGATGGCAAGCAGGCCGCGGCCCTGGTCCTCGGCGGAGATGACCGGCGACTGGGCCAGTCGGCGCAGGTCCGCGCTCTCGATCCAAGCGCTCTTCAGAGAGGTCAGGTCGGCGCGCACGGCGTCGAGCTTTCCGGTCTCGATTGCGAGGTCAAACAGCGCCTGTGCGTAGCGCTTGCCGACTTCCGTCGTCCTGAAATCGTCTGCCAAGGGTCGGGTCCGTCCGGATCAGCTTGTGGTTTCGCGACTGCTCGCGGGGGCCGCGACAGTCAAAGGCCTGAAATGCTTTAGGAAAGCACGCCGGGACCGTTTCATGTGAAACGCCCCCCGGAAGCCGGGCGCCTGATAGCATGGGGTTTTCCCGCTCGCAACAAGTCGTGATCGAACGTAATGGTCGCACGGGACGCTTGCCTGATCGGCCCGACCTCCCCCTCCCAGCATTGCGAACCCGTTGATGACCGCATCGACCAACAAGAACGTCATCTTCGCGGCCCTGGCGGGGAACCTGGCGATCGCCGCGACCAAGCTGACGGCGGCCCTGTTCACGGGATCGGCGGCGATGATGAGCGAGGCAATCCATTCGGCGGTCGACACCGGCAATCAGGTGATCCTGCTGATCGGCCTTAACAAGGCGGCGCGGCCCGCGACCGAGAGCCATCCGTTCGGGCACGGCCTGCAACTGTATTTCTATACCTTTGTGGTCGCGGTCCTGATCTTCGGTGTCGGGGCGGTGGTTTCGATCCTGCACGGCATCGAGCGGATCCGGAATCCGGAGGCGATCGAGAACGCCTGGATCATCTATGTCGTGCTGGGGTTGTCGGTGACGTTCGAGGGCGCGTCCTGGGCGGTCGCGCTCAGGGCCTTCAACCGGGAGCGGGAGGGTCGGCCCTTCTTCGAGGTGATCCGGTCGTCCAAGGACCCGACGGTGTTCACCGTCCTGTTCGAGGATACGGCGGCCCTGGCCGGTCTGGTCGTCGCCCTGATCGGGGTCGTGGCGGCCACGGCGTTCGACCTGCCGGTTCTGGATGGGGTCGCCTCGGTCGTCATCGGCGCGATCCTGGCCCTGACAGCCGGATTCCTCGCCTTCGAGAGCCAGAGCCTGCTGACGGGAGAGGCGGCGGACCTCGCCACCCGCGAGGGGATCAAGGTCATCGCCCGGGCCGAGGCCGGCGTTGAGGGGTTGAACGACCTCCGGACCATGCATTTCGGCCCCAATGAAATCCTGGTCGTCCTCAGCCTGGACTTCAGGAACCATCTGTCCGCCGCCGAGGTCGAGGATACGGTCGCCCGCCTCGAGCAAAGCATTCGGCACGCCTACCCCCAGGCCGGCCGCATCTATGTCGAAGCGCAGAGCCTGGCCTCCCACTCGGCCGTGCGGGCCGCCGTCATCGCGGGCGGCGGGGCAGGAGCGCTGGTCAGCGATGTTCCTGTGCCGAGACAGCCCTGAAGTCAGCCCCGGCGACAATCCGATGCTAAGTCCCTCTGGTCCGAGGGGCCGGTCGTGCGTTAGAAGACGCTGACGCTCTCAGGGAATGCCATGTTCGACTCCATCGCCCACCTCCTCGTCGACCCGGCCGCCTGGCTGGCCCTTGTCACTCTTGTGGTGATGGAGGTCGTGCTGGGGATCGACAATCTCGTCTTCATCTCGATCCTGTCGAACAAATTACCGGTTGATCAACGCACGCGCGTACGGCGCATCGGCATCGGCCTGGCGCTGATCATGCGACTGGCCCTGTTGCTGACCATCGGCTGGATCGTGGGTCTGACGGCCCCGGTGTTCGATCTGGGTATCGTCGGACCGATGGGCGAGCACGGCGAACCGGGCTTTGAGACGGCCTTCAGCTGGCGCGACCTGATCCTGATCGCTGGTGGACTGTTCCTTCTGTGGAAGGCGACCAAGGAGATTCACCACACGGTCGATCCCGCCCCGACCCACGACGTGCTGGACGCCAAGAACGCGGTCATCAGCAATGCGGGCGCAGCGATCTTCCAGATCATCCTGCTGGACCTGGTCTTCTCGGTGGACTCGATCCTGACTGCCGTGGGCATGACCGATCATGTTCCGATCATGATGGTGGCCGTGATCATCGCCGTGACCGTCATGCTGCTGGCGTCCGATCCGCTCGCCGACTTCATCGACAAGAACCCCACCGTGGTCATGCTGGCCCTGGGTTTCCTTCTGATGATCGGTGCGGTGCTGATCGCCGACGGCTTCGGCGTCCATGTGCCAAAGGGCTATATCTATGCCGCCATGGCCTTCTCGGCGACGGTCGAGGGCCTGAACATGGCCTCGCGCAACAGCCAGAAAAAGAAGACCGCCCTGGCCGAGGCCCATCAGGCCGAACTGAACCGGCGCGAGACTGCCGAGCCGGGCGTCTGACCATGCGGGTCGGCGTCCTGCTCCGGGCGCTGGTCCTCGCCGGCCTGCTGGCGACACCGTCGGCCGGACAGGGACCCGGCCAGGCCCCGGCCGCCTCGACTCCGACCGCGACGGCACCCGTTGCCGCCCCGGCGCGGCCGCCGGTCTATGGTTATGAGGTGGTCAACAGCTATCCTCATGATCCCGAGGCCTTCACCCAGGGGCTGGAGTTCCACGACGGTATCCTGTTCGAAAGCACGGGCCGCTATCCGTCCACGATCCGCAGGGTCCGGCTGGAAGATGGGCAGGTCCTGGCCCGACGCGAGATCGACGAGGCCTATTTCGGCGAAGGGCTGACCGTGATCGGGGATCGCGTACTGTCGTTGACGTGGCGCAATGGCAAGGGATTCGTCTGGAACCCCGATGACCTCAACCCCCGGGGAGAGTTCACCTATGTCGGAGAAGGCTGGGGCCTGACCCATGATGAGACGCGGGTCATCCTGTCGGACGGCACGGCCAGTCTGCGGTTCCTGGACCCCGTGACCCTGGCCGAGACGGGCCGGGTCCCCGTCACCTGGCGGGGTCGGCCGATCGCCAGGCTCAATGAGCTGGAATGGGTCGAGGGCGAGGTGTTCGCCAATGTCTGGCAGACCGATATCATCGTCCGTATCGACCCGGCGACCGGAACGATCACCGGCGTGATCGACCTCGAGGGTCTTCTGCCGGACGCCGAGCGGATCGACGCCACCGACGACGTGCTGAACGGCATCGCCTGGGACGCCGAGGGCCGGCGCCTGTTCGTCACCGGCAAGAACTGGCCGCGGCTATTCGAGATCCGTCTGACCGGACCTCGCTAAGGTTCGTTGGCCATCGGACCGCCCGGCTGCGGTAGCTCCGAAGCCGGGCGACGGGTTGGGAGGTCCTCAGTCGAAGATGTCGAAGATGCTGTCGCGCTTCTTCCTGCGGCCGCGGTCATCGTCGTCGTCACGTCGATAGCGCTCGTCACGATAGCCTGCCCCGCCCCAGGGCGAGGGCTGGGGCGAGTATTGCGGCGGGGCCTGCGGCGGCGGGGCCGAGGAGGGCACCGAGGCTCGGCCCTCGGCCGTTGCGGCCTCCATCAGCTTTTCCAGTTCTCCGCGATCCAGCCAGACGCCCCGGCAGGCGGGACACATGTCGAACTGGACGCCGGCGCGTTCCAGTGTCTGCATCGCGGTATTGTCATTGGGGCACATCAACAGCGGCATGGGGTGGTCCTCTCGGCATTGGATAAACCGGCGAGACGACCGACAATGACGACATCCTCCAGGCCAAGGCCCAGGCGGCACGACGCGCGGCAACCCCACCGGATCGTGGTATCGGTGAGCACAGGCGCTCTTTGATCCACTCAAGGATGAGTTCGGGTGCGCTCGGCAACGGGACCATCGCAGGGACGAGCCTGTCACCGGGCGCACCCGATGCGGTCCGACATCGCACCACTGTCTGGTTCCGCGCGGCGGACTTGGGGGAAAGCCACCGGGGAATAGGTCCAGACAGAGGCACCAGAGGGGCCCGTCCCGCCGCTTCAAGCTAGGGAGGGGAGAGCGACCCGGCAATCCTTGCGCGAGAATAGACTGGTGAACTCTTGGTGACCGGCTTGGCGGCACCGATCCTTCAGCAGGCCTGCCCCGCCGCCCATCCGGACGACCAGGCCCACTGGAAATTATAGCCGCCGAGCCAGCCCGTGACGTCCACCACCTCGCCAATGAAGAACAGTCCGGGGACTTCAAGCGACTGCATTGATTGCTGATCCAGTCCCTGGGTGGCGACGCCGCCCAGGGTGACCTCGGCGGTGCGATAACCTTCCGATCCCACCGGCTTGACGGTCCAGGCGTTGACGGCCTCGGACAGCGCCTTCAGTCGCTTGTCGCCGATCTCGGCCAGCTTGCCTGCGACATCATGACGCGATGCCACCGATTCAGCCAGTCGCCTGGGCAGGATCTGGGACAGGGCGGTGTGGACCGCCTGTTTGCCGTTGGCTGTCTTGGCGGCCTTCAGTTCGGCAAACACGTCATGGTCCGGCGCCATGGCCAGGATGATGGCCTCGCCCTCACGCCAGTACGAGCTGATCTGCAGGATCGCGGGGCCCGACAGGCCTCTGTGAGTGAACAGCATGGCCTCGCGAAAGGTCGCCCGTTCACGCTCATGGGTCACATTGGTCGCCTCGACCTCCACAGCGACCCCTGCCAGGGACGCGAGCTGATCGAGCATGCCGGTCTCGAACGTCAGGGGTACCAGCGCGGGTCGGGTATCGGTCACGCGTAGGTCAAAGCGACGCGCGATATCATAGCCCCAACCTGTGGCCCCCATCTTCGGAATGGACTTGCCGCCCGAGGCGACGACGAGGGACGCGGCCGTGACGCGAGACCCGTCGGACAGGCTGGCGGACCATCCGTCCCCTGTTCGCTCGACGGTTTCGACGCTGGTGGACAGTTTCAGGGTCACGCCGACCGACCGCATGGCATCGGTCAGCATCCGCACGATGAGTCTGGCGCTGTCGTCGCAGAACAATTGCCCCAGGGTCTTCTCATGCCAGGCGATGCCCGCCCTATCGACCATGGCGATGAAGTCACGCTGGCTGAACCGCTTCAGCGCCGACGTGGCAAACCGGGGGTTCTCGCCGAGGAAGTTGGCGGCGGTCGTCCCCGTATTGGTGAAGTTGCAGCGCCCGCCGCCCGAGATCCGGATCTTTTCGCCCGGTGCCCTGGCATGATCGACGACCATCACCCGCCGGCCGCGCTTGCCCGCCTCGATCGCGCACATCATCCCGGCCGCGCCCGCGCCGACGATCATGACGTCGAACGGCTCCGCCTTCATGATTGCGGAGCCGACCGCATCAGACCTTCGACAGGATCAGCGTCCCGTTGGTGCCGCCAAAGCCGAAGCTGTTTGACATGACGGTCGTCAGTTCGAGGTCCTTGCGTTCGCGCAGGATCGGCATGCCCTCGAACTGGGGATCGAGGGTCTCGATGTGGGCGCTTTCGGCGGCGAAACTGTTCGTCAGCATCAGCAGGCTGTAGATTGCTTCCTGGGCCCCCGCAGCACCAAGGCTGTGACCGGTCAGCGACTTGGTCGAGGAGATCAAGGGCAGATCGTTGCCGAACACCGCACGGACAGCCTCCATCTCCTTGGAATCGCCGACCGGTGTCGAGGTCCCGTGCGGGTTCAGATAGTCGATCCGGCGACCGCCCGCCTGATCCATGGCGATCTTCATGCAGCGCTGGGCCCCTTCGCCTGAGGGGGCGACCATGTCGTAGCCGTCCGAGTTGGCACCATAGCCGACGATCTCGGCATAGATCTTTGCGCCCCGGGCCTTGGCCCGCTCATAGTCCTCGACCACGACGATGCCCGCGCCACCGGCGATGACGAAGCCGTCGCGGGCAAGATCATAGGCGCGGCTCGCCACCGAGGGGGTGGCGTTGAAGTCCGAGGACATGGCGCCCATCGCGTCGAACATGTTGGACATGGACCAGTCGATGTCCTCGACGCCGCCGGCAAAGACCACGTCCTGCTTGCCCAACTGGATCTGTTCGGCGGCGGCCCCGATGCAGTGGGCGGAGGTCGCGCAGGCCGACGAGATCGAATAGTTGACGCCGCGCATCTGGAACCAGGTCGACAGGACGGCCGAGGGGCCCGACGCCATGGCCTTGGGCACAGCGAAGGGGCCGATCCGTTTGGGAGCACCACGCTCGATCGTCGTCTGGGCGGCCTGAAGGATGACCTGGGTCGAGGGTCCGCCCTCGCCGACGATAACGCCGATCCGGTCGTCGCGGATTTCCTCGGCGGTCATGCCGGAATCCTTAAGCGCCTCCTCGAAGGCGATATGGCCCCAGGCCGTGCCATTGGCCAGGAAGCGCGCGGCGCGGCGATCGACCAACGGGGCCCAGTCCTCGGCGGTGACACCCAGGGACGGCGGTGCCCAGACCTGGGATCGGAAGCCGTATTTGATATGGTCGGGTGCGGCGACCACGCCGGAGCGCGCGGACCGCAGGGCGGCGGTGACCTCCTCGGCTCCCGTTCCGATGGAGGAGACGATACCCAGCCCGGTGACGACGACACGCCGCATGCTGTTTCCTTCGCTTCGTTCTAGTCAGTGTCCGCGTTGATCGCGGTTATCTTGTGGTTGGTCAGTTCTCGACAGCGTCGGCCGCCGCAGAGGCCGCGCCGAACAGGCCGACCCTCATATCCGTCGCCGTATAGATAGGAACGCCATCGGCTTCGAGCACCCCGTCGGCGATGCCCATGACCAGACGACGGTTGATGACCCGCTTGAGCGTGATCTTGTAGACCACCTTCTTGACGTCCGGCTGCACCTGGCCGGTGAATTTGACCTCGCCGACCCCCAGGGCCCGACCGCGTCCCGGGCCGCCGATCCAGCCCAGATAAAAGCCGACCAGCTGCCACATGGCATCCAGCCCCAGGCAACCGGGCATGACGGGGTCGCCAATAAAGTGGCATTGGAAGAACCAGAGGTCTGGACGGATATCCAGCTCTGCCTCGACATAGCCCTTGCCGTGCTCGCCACCGTCACTGTTGATTGTGACGATCCGGTCGAACATCAGCATCGGCGGGGCCGGAAGCTGGGCATTGCCGGGACCGAACAGCTCGCCCCGGCCCGAGGCCAGAAGGGCCGCGTGATCGAACGAGGACGGATATTTCGACTGATTCAAGGCGGATGGCTCCGAATGTGTCGCGTGGGCCTACACGACGAAGCGTAGCGGCTCAACCTTCTCCCCACCCTCAAGGGAAGGCAGAACCGTCAGGCAGGACCCGCAGGCCGGTTGGCGTCGCACAGGGGTCGGGTCGCGCCGCCGAAGATCGAGGCTTCAGGCACCCAGCCATGGATCCGCTTGCTCCCGACATGGCACCAGCCGCCTTCACAGTCGTCCAGAGACACGATCGCACGGGGCGACAGCCGCGCGCGGACCTGGGCCGTCGCCGACCGCCCGACGCGGATCGGAGCTTCGGTCGACGATATGTTGAAAGCGCTGCGCCGGCCGGAGACAACGCTGCGATGCACCCAGGCGACCGCGCCGTCGGGGTCGCAGATCTTGCGCCATTCGCGGGTCTCGGCGACCACCTGTACCGGCAGGGCGGCGGCATGATATTCCCAGAGAATCCGGTAGTCGGTGCCCGGCCCCTGTCTGGCCCTGACCTCGTCGGACTTGAGCGTCAGCCATCGCGGCACGGGCTGACGGCTGGGGGTGGGGCGGCCGTCGGGCATGGTCGCGGCACCCTGCGCTGCTGCCAGGCACATCAGGGCCATGCCGACGACGACCACGGGCGGAACGACGGCACGGGCGGGCCGTCTGACCACGACGATGTCGCTTTCGTCGGCCTTGCCCTCAGACGGGCTTTGGAACCATGGCGGAGCTTTGCTAGACACCCTTGTCGATCCGTCGTGGCGGACGGGGCTTGACCGGCCCGGTCCCATGAAATCTCAGGGAATCCATGTCCACCCGCAAGCTTAAGGTCGTGTTAACCCGGCGCCTGCCCGACGCGGTCGAGACCCGGATGCGCGAGCTGTTCGACGCCGAATTGAATCTCAAGGACGTGGCCATGGACCGGGCCGCGCTCGAGGCCGCTGTTCAGCGCGCCGAGGTTCTGGTCCCCACCATCACCGACGAGATCGATGCGGCGCTCATCGAGGGCGCGGGCGAACAGTTGAAGATGATCGCCAATTTCGGGGCGGGCGTGGATCATATCGACATCGATGCGGCCGTGGCGCGCGGCATCATCGTGACCAATACACCCGGCGTCCTCACCGAGGATACCGCCGACCTGGGCATGGCCCTGATCCTGGCCGTCAGCCGCCGCATCGTCGAAGGGGCCCAGGTGGTGGCCGCCGGCCAGTTCGAGGGCTGGACCCCGACCTGGATGTGCGGGCGCAAGCTGTGGGGCAAGCGTCTGGGTATCGTCGGCATGGGCCGTATCGGCCAGGCTCTGGCCAGGCGGGCCAAGGCGTTCGGCATGCAGGTCCACTATCACAACAGAAAGCCTGTCAGCCCCCGGATCGAGGAGGAGCTGGGCGCGACATGGTGGGACGATATGGACGAGATGCTGGCCCGGATGGACGTCATCTCCCTGAACTGCCCGGCGACAAAGGAAACGCATCACCTGCTGAACGCCGAGCGGCTGGCCCGGATTCAACCTCATGCGATCCTGATCAATACCGCGCGCGGCGAGCTCATCGACGAGGCGGCCCTGTCGGAGGCGGTTTCGCGGCGCGGCCTTTATGGCGTCGGTCTCGACGTGTTCGAGAACGAGCCGGCGATCCATCCCGGCCTGCTTGCCCATCCGAACGTGGTGCTGCTGCCCCATCTCGGTTCGGCGACGCTGGAGGCGCGCCAGGACATGGGCGACCGGGTGATCCTGAATGTCATGACCTATCAGAACCAGCACCGCCCGCCGGACCGGGTGATCCCGGCAATGCTGTAGGTTCGGCAATGACGGTCGAGATCGTTCGAGCCGACTATGCCAACCCTCGTCATGCGGAAGCGATCGTTGACTTGCTGGACGGCTATGCATGCGACCCCATGGGGGGCGGCAAACCCCTGAGCGACGCGGCGAAGTCCGGGCTGATCGCGGCCCTGGCGGCGCGGCCGACGGCCCTGTCGGTGCTGGCCTTCGTCGATGGCGTCCCGGTCGGACTGATTAACGCGTTCGAGGGGTTCTCGACCTTCAGATGCGCGCCCCTGCTCAACATCCACGACGTGGCGGTCAGCGCCGCCTTCCGGAACCAGGGACTGGCGCGGCGGATGCTGGAGGTCGTCGAGGCAATCGCGCTCGAACGGGGCTGCTGCAAGCTGACGCTAGAGGTCCTGGAGGGCAACCGGCCGGCCGCAGCCCTCTATCGGTCGATCGGTTTCGCGGGCTATCAGCTGGATCCCTCGACCGGCGCGGCGATGTTCTGGGAAAAGCCCCTGCGCGTTTCAGCTTGACGAAAAAGCGCGTATCGGGCTCGCTGGACCCTGGGTTGAGGGGGAGTGTCCGGTGGTTTCTGGAGTTGCTGCGCGGGGCCTGTCCCGGCGGGGATTGATGCTGGCGCTCGGCGGCGGTGTCCTGTCGGCCGACGGGCTGGCGGGACGGGCCGTCGCGAGCGCGTTTCTCCAGGGTGACGTGTCGGCCTATGCCCTGGCGGACTTCTTCCAGGTGCCCAGGGTTCTGGCCGCGTCTCTTTCGCCGACCGGTGAACGGATCGCTGTCCTGGGCCAGATCGGGACCCTGGAGGAACCGCACAGCATCATCGACATGGTCCAGGCCGACAATATCGACGGCGTGCCGTCGCGCATCGATCTCGGCAAGATCGATATCGAGGCCCTGGAATGGGCCAATGATAGACGCCTGCTGATCCGGGTGGCGGTACGGGGCCAGACAGGCCGGCACGCCCCGATCGGATCCAACATCCGCGCCAATGCCATCACCTTTACCTCACGCCGTTTGCTGTCGGTCGATGCGATCACAGGCGATGTCGTGGTCATGTTCGAGGATCAGCGGTCGCGTATGCGGGGCTCGCTGGATCTGGGACAGGTCGTCGATACCCTTCCTGCAGATCCTGACCATGTGCTGATGGTGGCCTGGGAACGCAGCGGTGTCCTGGCCCTGCACAAGGTCAATGTGAACGATGGCACAGCCGTGATGCTGGAACGCGGCAATTCCGGCACCTATGCCTGGCGGACCCAGGGCGGGGTCGCCGTTCTGCGCCACGACATCAACAGCCGTGGCACGGTCGAGACCGTCCATGCACGGGCACCGGGCGAGACGGAGTGGCGTTTCGTGCGCCGCACCCGCGTCGTCGATGCTCCGGATTTTGCCTGGGTCGCAGAGACCGATCGGCCGGGTGTCGTTCTCGTCACCGCCCGCGCCGAGGGCGAGGACCTTGAAACCGTGCGCGAGATGGATCTCAGGACCCTGGCCTTTGGTCCGCCTCGGGAGTCCAGGCCCCAGCGCGATGTCCTGTTTGGTCTCAAGGATGCGAACGGCGTCTATATGGGTGCGGCCTACTATGGGGCCCGGCTGGAGTACAGTTTCACGGATCCGGCGATCGCTCAGCACCATCGGGCCATGAACCGGTTCTTCGACGACGAATGCGATGTCTACCTGACCGACATCGATACGGCCCGCAACCGGTTCATCTCCCATGTCCAGGGACCGCGTGAGCCCGGAGCCTGGTATTTCTACGATCGTCAGGCCCGCAGGATGGTCAATATCGGGTCCAGCACGGCGCTGAACTATGAAAGACTGGGCAAGGCCGAGACCCTGTCGGTGACGACCCGCGACGGCGCGACGATCGAGGCCTATCTGACCGCCCCTCCTTCGGGTCGGCCGGGCCCGCTGGTGGTGCTGCCGCACGGGGGCCCCGAGGTCAGGGACTATCGCGGATGGGACCGGCAGGTCCAGGTGCTGGCGGCCCAGGGATGGTGGGTATTGCAACCCAACTTCCGGGGCTCGGGCGGCTATGGCCTGGGCTTCGCGCGCCAGGGCTGGACCCGTTGGGCCGACAGGATGCAGGAAGATATCGAAGACGCGGTGGCCCAGTCTCTGTCCACACGGGGTCTGGACGCGAACCGTGTCGCCATCATGGGCACCAGCTACGGGGGTTACGCCGCCCTGATGGGTGCCGTCCGCAGACCCGATCTCTACAAGGCGGCCATCTCGATCTGCGGGGTCAGCGATCTGCCTGACATTCTGGGCTGGGAAAAGCGGATGGACGATACTCCGGGTCAGGAGATCTATGATTTCTGGACAAAGAGGATCGGCCTGCCGGGGACCGACGACGCCCGACTGCTGGCCGGGTCGCCACGCAGGCGAGTATCGGAAATCGCCTGTCCGGTCCTGCTGGTGCATGGAACCGACGACCCGATCGTGCCGGTCTTCCAGTCCCGCCAGATGAACAGTGCCCTTCGCGGTGCCGGGAAGGCGGTCGAATTCGTCGAGATCAACGGCTCGGGCCATGCCGACTGGAAGGACGACGAGGAGCAGGCGCTCATGACCCGCTATGTGGCGCTGCTGACCCGCGCCTTTGCCTGATCCGAACACACCGGACAGTCAGGGTCGGCGGTGATCCGCACGGTTCGCGCCGTCGCTGAAAGGCCTTCGTACAGCATCAGGCGCCCCGTCAGTGGATCGCCCGCACCGGTGATGATCTTGATGACCTCCAGCGCAGCCATGGCCCCGACGATGCCGGCCAAGGCCCCGACAACGCCCACGCGGGCGCAGGTTTCGGCTTCGGGCGGGATTTCGGGGACGAGGCAGCGGTAGCAGGGCTTTCCGGAAAAAACCCCGACCTGGCCCGACCATCGACCAAGGGCCCCCGAGACGAGCGGTACGCCCGCCGCGACACAGGCGGCATTGACCGTGAATCGCGTGTTGAAATCGTCGGTGCCGTCCAGCACCAGATCATATCCGGCGGTCCTGGAGGCGGCATTGGCCGGGCTCAGGGGCTCGGCGTGGGTCTCGATGCGGGTGCGCGGGTTCAGCGCGGCCAGATGCCGGGCCCCGGCCTCGACCTTCAGGCGACCGATGTCCTCGCCGGTGAACAGGATCTGGCGCTGCAGGTTGGACAGGGCGACCGTGTCCGGGTCGATCAGGCCGAGCGTGCCGACCCCGGCGGCCACCAGATACAAGGCCGCCGGGCCACCGACCCCACCCGCACCCACGATCAGAACCCGGCTCGCGGCAAGCCTCTGCTGACCGGGGCCGCCGATCTCGGCAAGCACCAGATGGCGGGCATAGCGTTCGACATCTTCGGGCGAGAAGGACACGGGGGATGGTTAGTCCGATCCGGCGTCCGGGTCACCCGGGATCACGCCGCCTGACGGTATTCCAGCATGGCGTCGACGTCACGCACGCTCAGAAGATCCAGGCCCTTCAGCCCAACCCTGGCCAGGGTTTCGGCCGGCTCGTGGCAATAGCCGGCGGCCTCGGTCAGGGTGCGGTTGCGGATCGGTGTGTCGGACAGGACCGTGAACGCCTTGAAGCGGGTATCCTTCTGCATGCGACGCAGCAGACGATCGACGTCTGCGCGGGCCCCCTCGATCACCTGGACCATCCGGCCGCCATGGAACAGGACGGCGCTGCAGATGTGGTCACGGCGGTTGTTGCTGTCGGAGACACCCAGAATGTGGGCCAGCGACAGGGTCGTCTGTCCGGCGAGCCCCAGAAGTTGCCCCGTGAGGATGATCCGCGTAAGCATGAATGACCTCCTCAGTCGACCATGGTGTGGATTAAGTTACTAAGGTAACCGGTATCTTGGGCGGTTTTATGTTTCTGTTGTCCCGTTGAAATTGCTGGTTAACCGGCTTGTGTTGCCGCATTTCGGTCGCCATCTGCACCGGATGACTGACACTGCAATCACATCGGGCCCCGGCTGGCATGGCACGACCATTCTGGCGGTTCGCAGGGACGGACGCACCGTCATCGCCGGAGACGGCCAGGTCTCCATGGGCCCGACGATCGTCAAGGGTGCGGCCAGAAAAGTCAGGGTTCTGGCGGGCGGGAAGGTGCTGGCCGGATTTGCCGGCGCCACGGCCGATGCCTTCACCCTGATCGAGCGGCTGGAGGCCAAGCTGGAGCAATACCCGGATCAGTTGGCACGGGCCTGTGTCGACCTGGCCAAGGACTGGCGGACGGACAGGTATCTGCGGCGGCTGGAGGCGATGCTGCTGGTCGCCGATGCCTCGTCGATCTTTACAGTGACCGGCGTGGGCGATGTGCTGGAACCCGAGCACGGCGTGGCGGCGGTGGGGTCGGGCGGCAACTATGCCCTGTCGGCGGCCCTGGCCCTGCTGGAGAACTCTGACCTCGACGCCGAGGCGATCGCTCGCAAGTCGATGGCCATCGCGGCCAGCATCTGCGTCTATACCAACGGGACCCTGACGGTGGAGACCTTGTCTTAGGGCCATCGTCGTTCGGCCCTGGTCCTCGGTCGAGGTGCCCGTTACCGGATCAACCCCCGTTGCCGAAGTCGAGATCCTTGCGGGCCGCGATGATGGTGACGATGAAGCCGGCCAGGACGTCCAGCATGACCATCGTCAGGATCAGGAAGAAGGTCGAGGTGGCAAAGCCGCGGATCAGCAGGAACTCTACCAGACAGACCACGAAGACGACCAGCGACAGGGCGTGATTGACGATGGCGACCTTCTGGCTGGAGGTCGACTTCAGCAGCTCGAAGAACAGCAGGATCAGTGACAGGAACAGGATCATGTCGCCGACACCGACATTCCAGTTCGCACCCGAGGTCATCGGCACCGAGAACAGCGGATCCCTCAGGATCGCGTCGGCCTGGGCCATGCCACCACCGCCCGTCGCCCCGAACAGGATGACGATATTATACAGCACCACCGGGATCAGCAGCAGCGGCAGGGCGATCAGCATGGCGGGGGCTCCTCAACAGCCGTTAAGCTAACGATAGCCCGGTTCGGGGCCAACGGCTACGCCTCCTCGCCCGCAAGGGGAAAGCGCGTCCCCGCAGGCCATGCCTAGGCGTAGAGCGCCACGAACATCCCGGCCTCGGGAGAGGAGGCGCGGATGCCGCGATCCAGACTGTCCAGGGCTTCGTCCACCGCCTTCAACCCCTCCTCGGTGTCCTTGAAGGCCTCACGGGTCTCTTCGTCGGGCCCCTTGAGCGCCGTCTGGATCTTTGCCTTGGTCAGGAGTTCGCGGATCGACTTGCCGAATTCACGGACCTCCTTGACGAAGGTCATGTCGCCGATGGCCTCGCCGTCGATCTCGTCCTTCATCTCTCGATACAGGCGCTTGCCGTCCGGGTCGGTCGGGGGCGATGCGTTGCCGTCATTCGCTGCCGTCGTCCGTCCCTCGCCGGCCGCTGCGCCTCCTGCCGCGCCTGGCGAGCCCCCGGCATCGGCATAGGCCTTGAGAGCGATCTTCAATTCCTTGACGATCTGCGCCAGCTGCCGGGCCATGACCTTTGGATCCTCGGAGGCGTACTGCTTGAGCATCCTCATCCGCTCCATCAGAGCCTTGACCTGTTTGTGCGCCAGCGCCTTGGCCGCCTGACGCCTCTGTCGGGTCAGTTCCTCGGTCGAGACGGGGGAGGGGACGTTCGCCTCCTCGCGCGCGGGGGTCGCGGCCTTGCGCGCCATACCGGTGTCCGCTGGCGTGCTGACAGGGGTCCGGATCTGGACCACCTCCGATCGAGGCAGCACAGTCGGGCGGGAGGCAAGGGGGAAGGCGATCAGGGACATCGGACCGAGCTTTCTGCTGGAAACCCCAGTCTGCCACCCAGGTCCTAAATCCGGGTTGACGCCTTGGGTCGCCGCCAGACGCTACCGGGTGAAATAGTAGTCGGCGATCTCGCAGACATTGATCGACCCGCGTTCCAGCGCCTGGCCGTTCGAGAACTCGGCGCGGAACACATAGACACAGCTCCCCGACCCATCGTCGATCGTCACGGCCCAGCTGGCCCCGGTATTCAACGTCTGGCTCCCCAGAATATCGCCGAGCCAGGCCCGCGACCGGGCATCGGCGGCCTGGAACCGCACCATGGTCCAGCCGGTCTGGTTATGGATCCTGACGCGTCGGTTCAGTCCGTCGCGCGACTGCGGCCAGGCGGGCGTGGACACGGCCGTCGTTGTGGCGGCCGGGGCCGCCGCCACCATCTCGGGCTGCGCGGCAGCGGACCCGACCAGGGTGGCGATCAGCAGCAAGGGGAGTCTCGACATGGCGGTCTGCTTTGGATGGCGGCGCCGCCCCCGCAGCGCCCGTCGATGCCACACCTTGCCGCAAGGGGGCGTTCAAGGCATCTGACGCGGTCTGACAGGGCGATCAGACTCGCTTCGACGGCCTGAATCGAGTCTGGATCGCATCAAGCCCTTGCGGGCCATGAGGACTTTCCCATATCCGCAGCAACGGGATAGGCCCTGTTGTTTTCGGGCCTTTCCACTAAACAGCCACCCAGTCTCGGCCTTCCCGGCCGGGACCCAACACACCGGGGACGGTCAAGCGCGGCGCTTCGCTTCACAAGGCCGCCGCACCGCCCGCTAGACGAAAGAGAACGATAAAGCTTATGGCCAAGATCATCGGCATCGACCTGGGCACCACCAACTCTTGCGTGGCTGTCATGGACGGCAAGAACCCCAAGGTCATCGAGAACGCCGAGGGCAATCGCACGACGCCCTCCGTGGTCGCCATCCAGGACGGCGGCGACACCCTGGTCGGCCAGCCGGCCAAACGCCAGGCGGTGACCAACCCGGCCAACACCTTCTTTGCGATCAAGCGCCTGATCGGCCGCAGCTTCTCCGATCCAGTGGTCGCCAAGGACAAGGGAATGGTCCCCTACGAGATCGTCAAGGGACCGAATGGCGACGCCTGGGTGCGCGCCAACGGCAAGGATTATTCTCCGCAGCAGATTTCCGCCTTCACCCTGATCAAGATGAAGGAGGCCGCCGAGGCCTATCTGGGCGAGACCGTCACCCAGGCCGTGATCACCGTCCCCGCATATTTCAACGACAGCCAGCGTCAGGCCACCAAGGATGCCGGCAAGATCGCGGGCCTGGAAGTCCTGCGCATCATCAACGAGCCGACGGCGGCCGCCCTGGCCTATGGCCTGGACAAGAACGACGGCCAGAAGATCGCTGTCTATGACCTGGGCGGCGGTACCTTTGACGTGTCCGTTCTGGAAATCGGCGATGGCGTGTTCGAGGTGAAATCGACCAACGGCGACACCTTCCTGGGCGGCGAGGACTTCGACGTGCGCCTGGCCGACTATCTGGCCGACGAGTTCAAGAAGGAACAGGGCGTCGACCTGCGTCAGGACAAGCTGGCCCTGCAACGCCTGCGCGAAGAGGCGGAAAAGGCCAAGAAGGAACTGTCCTCGACCACCCAGTACGAGGTCAACCTGCCGTTCATCACCATGAACGCTTCGGGCCCTCTGCACCTGAACATCAAGCTGAGCCGCGCCAAGCTGGAGGCCCTGGTCGATGACCTGGTCCAGCGCACCATTGAGCCCTGCGTCAAGGCGCTCAAGGATGCTGGCCTCAAGGCCTCTGACATCGATGAGGTCGTTCTGGTCGGCGGCATGACACGGATGCCGATGGTCCAGGAAGCCGTGAAGAAATTCTTTGGCAAGGAGCCGCACAAGGGTGTGAATCCTGACGAGGTCGTGGCCCTGGGGGCTGCCGTTCAGGCCGGCGTCCTTCAAGGCGACGTCAAGGACGTGCTGCTGCTGGACGTCACGCCGCTGACCCTGGGCATCGAAACCCTGGGCGGCGTGTTCACGCCCCTGATCGAACGCAACACGACCATCCCGACCAAGAAGAGCCAGGTCTTCTCGACGGCCGACGACAACCAGTCGGCCGTGACCATCCGGGTCTTCCAGGGTGAGCGGCCGATGGCGGCGGACAACAAGGTCCTGGGTCAGTTCGACCTGATGGGCATTCCGCCGGCACCGCGCGGCCTGCCCCAGATCGAGGTCGCCTTTGACATCGACGCCAACGGCATCGTCCATGTGACGGCCAAGGACAAGGCCACCAATAAGGAACAGTCGATCCGTATTCAGGCCAACGGAGGTCTGTCGGACGCGGACATCGAGGCCATGGTCAAGGAAGCGGCGGCCAATGCCACCGCCGACAAGGCCAAGAAGGACCTGGTCGAGGCCAACAATGCGGCCGAAAGCCTGATCCACTCGACCGAAAAGGCCATGGCCGAGCACGGCGACAAGATCCAGGGCCCGGACAAGGACGCCATCGAGACGGCGCTGGCCGAACTTAAGGCCGCCAAGGAGGCAGGGACCGATCCGGAAGACATCCGCACCAAGACCAACACCCTGGTGCAGGCGTCGATGAAGCTGGGCGAGGCGATTTATGCGCAGTCCGCCGGTTCGGGCGATAACGACGCGACGGCGACCGCCGACGACGGTGTGGTCGATGCCGAGTTCGAGGACGTCTCGGGCGACGACGAGAAGAAGAGCGCGTAAGGGCCTGTCCTCCCCCGTGAAGACCGGGTGCGGATAAAAAAGCCAGGCCCCCGCTTGTCAGACGGCAGGCGGGGGCTTCTTTATGAAGGTTGCATCAGGAGACCCGTTTCCCATCTGTGTACGGGTCGGCGCTCCGTACCGATCGCCCGCAGAGGTGACGCCCGGAGCTCAGGGATAGAGGACGTGTTCGCCCGATGGCGCGAGACTATTACGAAATTCTGGAGGTCGAGCGGACCATTGACGCTGCGGGGCTGAAATCCAGCTATCGCAAGCTTGCCATGATCCACCATCCTGACCGCAACGGCGGCTCTGAAGAGTCGATGGCCCGTTTCAAGGAAATTTCCGAGGCCTATACGGTCCTGTCCGACGAACAGAAGCGCGCGGCCTACGACCGGTTCGGCCATGCCGGGGTAAACGGCGGCGGTGGCGGGGGCCAGCAGGGCTTCCACGACGTCAATGACATCTTCAGCCAGGTGTTCGGAGATGCCTTCGGCGACGTCTTCGGCGGTCGCGGCGGACGCCAGCAGAACAACGGTCCGCGTCGGGGATCGGACCTGCGCTACGACCTCGAGATTACCCTGGAGCAGGCCTATCGCGGAGCCGAGGTCGAGGTCTCCATCCCGTCCACCATGACCTGCGAGCCCTGTAGCGGCTCCGGGGCCAGGCCAGGCACCAAGGCCACGACCTGTTCGACCTGCGCCGGTCAGGGCCGGGTGCGCCAGGCCAATGGCTTCTTTCAGGTCGAGCGCACCTGCCCGCGGTGCGGCGGGTCGGGCCAGATGATCGCCGAACCCTGCCCGACGTGCCATGGTCACGGCCAGGTGCGCAAGACCCGGACCCTGAACCTCAAGGTTCCCGCCGGTGTCGACGAGGGTTCCCGCATCCGCCTGACGGGCGAGGGCGACGCCGGACAGCGGGGCGGCCCGCGCGGAGACCTCTATGTTTTCCTGTCCGTCGCCCCGCACGAGCTGTTCGAGCGTGACAACCTGGACCTGCTCTGCACGGTCCCGGTGCCGATGACGGTGGCAGCCCTGGGCGGCGAGATCGATGCACCCTGTCTGGTGTCCGAGGCCTGCGACGGCGAGTGCAAGGCCCCCGTGGTCGTGCCTGCCGGGGCCCAGACCGGAAAGACCATCCGCATCAAGGGCAAGGGGATGCCTCATCTGAACGGTCGCCAGCGCGGCGACCTGGTGGTCGAGTTGTTCGTCGAGACCCCCACCGACCTGACGGCGCGCCAGAAGGAATTGATGCAGGAACTGGCCCAGTCGTTCGGTGAAAGCCAGAACCCTCGCAACTCCTCGTTTGCCGGCAAGGCCAAACGGTTCTGGGCCGACATCCTGGGGGCCGAGGACCAGCCCAGAACCTCACGGGAGACGGCCGCGTGACGCCAGTGTCTGCGGCGCGCGGGAGGAGCGCATGAGCGCCCTCTTCCACGCCGGGATTTCGGGCGCTCGTGGCCGGATGGGCCGTGCGGTCGATCAGGTCCTGGATGCGCGCAGCGACGTCATGGTCGCGGTCCGTTTCGATTGGGGCGAAACGCCCGACCTCTCCCTGTGTGACGTGGTCATCGACTTTTCCACGGCCGAGGCCTCTGCGGCCCTCGCTACCAAGGCTGCCGAACGCGGCGGTCCGGCCCTCGTCATCGGCTCGACGGGTTTCAGCGATGAACAGGATGCCGCTATCCGGGCCGCCGCTGAAAAGATCGCGATCGTACGCAGCGGCAACTATTCCTTGGGCCTGAACATCCTTATCGGCCTGGTCGAGCACGCCGCCCTTCGACTGGACGCCCGCGACTGGGACATCGAGGTCATCGAGGCCCATCACCGGCTCAAGCTGGATGCCCCCTCGGGCACGGCCCTGATGCTGGGGGAGGCCGCCGCCAATGGCCGCAATGCCGAACTCGCCGACCTGCGGTCCCGCCCCTATGACGGGATCACCGGGGAGCGCGAGATCGGCAAGATCGGCTTCTCCTCAATCCGGGCCGGCGGCATCGTCGGCGACCATACGGTCCTGTTCGGCTCCCAGGACGAGACACTGACCCTCAGCCACTCGGCCATAGACCGGTCCCTTTTCGCCAAGGGCGCAGTGGCCGCCGCCGCCTGGGTCCGCACCCGTCGGCCGGGGCTCTATGACATGCAGGACGTGCTGGGATTCAGGCAGGCCTGAGCCTCTGACGACGCCCCGCGTCCCGGCCGCTAAAGGTTGAGCAAGGCCGGGTCGCCGCCCTGGGCCGAGATATTGTTGCTGATGGCCTTTTCCGACGCATAGCGGATCAGGCTGTTGGGGCCGCCGGCCTTGGGGCCCGTGCCCGACAGGCCTTCGCCGCCGAACGGTTGCACGCCGACGACGGCCCCGGTGACGCCGCGGTTGATATAGACGTTTCCGGCGGGGACGAGGCGGATCACCTCCTCGGCAAAGGCCTCGATCCGGGAATGGACTCCCAGAGTCAGACCATAGCCCCGTGCTGCCAAGGCCCCGGCGACCGCATGCAGATCCTTGGAGTGATAGCGATGAATGTGCAGGATCGGGCCAAAGACCTCCCGCTCCAGATAGTCGGGCGTGTCGATCTCGGCGATCGTGGGGGCAAACAGCTGGCCCCGTTCGGGCCCGTCGGGCAGGAGCGCCCGGGCCAGGATCCGGGCATCGCCACTCAACCGGCCGACATGAGCCTCGAGGGTCTTGCGGCTCTGGGCGTCGATCACAGGGCCGATGTCTGTCGCCGGATCGGACGGATCGCCGACGACCTGGACGGCCAGCGCTCCTTTCAGCCCCTCGATCAGGCTGTCTGCCGCATCGTGGGGCACATAGAGCAGTCGGAGCGCGGAACACCGCTGGCCCGCCGAACCGAAGGCCGAGTTGATCACATCGTCGATGACCTGTTCACCCAGGGCCGTGGTGTCCACGAACATGCCGTTCAGGCCGCCGGTCTCGGCGATGAAGGGGATGATGGCGCCTGGTCGGTCGGCCAGCGACCGATTGATGGCGCGGGCGGTGTCGGTGCCGCCGGTGAAGGCCACGCCATCGACCAGCGGATGACTGACGAGGGTCGCGCCGACTGTCTCGCCCCGACCGGGCAGCAGGGCCAGCAGGTCGGGGTCGAGCCCGGCCCTGTGGAACAGGCGCACGGCCTCTGCGGCAATCAGGGGAGTCTGTTCGGCCGGCTTGGCCAGGACCGCATTGCCTGCAGCGAGCGCTGCCGCGATCTGGCCGGTGAAGATGGCCAGCGGGAAGTTCCACGGGCTGATGCAGGCAAAGACGCCGCGCCCGTGCAGGACCAGGCGGTTCACCTCTCCGACCGGGCCGTTCAGCGTTTGCGGCCCGCCAAAGTCCCGTTCTGCCAGCATGGCGTAGTAACGGCAGAAGTCGGCCGCCTCGCGCACCTCGGCGACCCCGTCATTCAGGGTCTTGCCGGCCTCGCGCGACAGCAGGGCGACGAGACGGTCGAGGTCGGCCTCCAGGGCATCGGCCATGGCACGAAGGACAGGCGCGCGCCTTGAACCGCCCGAGCGGTCCCAGGCGATATGAGACTTCTGGGCATGGGCGGCGGCCAGATCGATATCTTCGGAAGACGCTTCCGACACATGACCCAGGACGGTCGTGCCGTCCCAGGGGTTGACCACATCGGCCGGATTGATCCCGGCCTTCAGCCGACCGCCGACGATGGGGCCGGAGGTAAGCTTTTCGGAATCGACCTTTTCCAGCGCCAGGACGTGGCGCTCTCGATCTGCGGCCTGCGAATAATCCCGGCCGAGCGAGTTCTGGCGATCCATATACATGTCCCTGGGCGTTGGAATCTTAGCGTGACGGTGGGGATGGGCTTCGACAGCCGAGATGGGGTCGGCGGCAACCGTGGACGCAGGCACCCGCTCGTCCAGCAGGGCGTGGACGAACGACGAGTTGGCACCGTTCTCCAGCAGGCGCCGGACCAGATAGGGCAGCAGGTCTTCGTGCCCGCCGACGGGGGCGTAGGCGCGAACCGTCATGCCGTCGTTCCGTGACCCGAATGTATCCAGGGCGGCCTCGTACAGGGCTTCGCCCATGCCGTGCAGGCGCTGAAACTCGATCTTCACCGACCGGTCGCGGGCCATGCGGTGCACGGCGGCCAGTGAATGGGCGTTATGGGTGGCGAATTGACTATACAGATGCGGTGCCGCGTCGATCATGGCGCGGGCACAGACCAGATAGTTGAGATCTGTCGCGGCCTTGGTGGTGAAGACCGGATAGTCGCTGCGACCCATGACCTGAGCGCGCTTGATCTCGGTGTCCCAATAGGCACCCTTGACCAGGCGGACCATCAGCCGACGGCCAGACGTCCTGGCCAGGTCGGCGATGCGGGCGATGACCTCGGGGCCGCGTTTCTGATAGGCCTGGACCGCAAGGCCCAGACCCGTCCAGGTCCCCAGGTCCGGCTCGCGCGCCAGCCGGTCCAGCAGTTTCAGCGACAGGGCGAGGCGGTCGGCCTCCTCCGCGTCCATGGTGAAGTTGATGTCGTAGCGCGCTGCGATCCTCGCCAGCCGCAGGATGCGCGGATAAAGCTCGTCCCAGACGCGGTCCTCGTGTGTCGCCTCGTAACGCGGCGACAGGGCCGAAAGCTTGACCGAGACGCCGTGACCGGCTTCGGGGCCCTGGCCTTTCGCCGTCTTGCCCACGGCCGTGATGGCGTCGGCATAGATCGTTTCATAACGTTCGGCGTCGGCGGTCGTGCGTGCGCCCTCGCCCAGCATGTCGAAACTGCAGAGCCAGCCTTCCTTGTTCGATCGTTTCAGCGCCGCCTCGATGGTGCGGCCGACCACGAACTGTTCTCCCATGATGCGGACGGCAGCGGCGACGGCCTGACGGATCACCGGCTCGCCGAGACGTCCCGCGACGCGCATCAGGAAACCCGGCAGGTCCGTCTTGGCCTCCTCGTCCGCATCGACCAGTTTCCCGGTCAGCATCAGCCCCCAGGTCGAGGCATTGACGAACAGGCTGTCGGAATTGCCCAGATGCGACGCCCAGTCGGCCGAGCCGATCTTTTCGGCGATCAACCGGTCACGGGTCTCTTCGTCCGGTGTACGCAGCAGGGCTTCGGCCAGGCACATCAGGGCAAGGCCCTCGCGGGTCCCAAGGCTGAATTCCTGCAGAAAGCTCTCGACGACGCCCTGCTTCTTCTGGCTGGCACGCGCATGTTCGACCAGGGCGACGGCCTCGTCCACCACCGCCTGCCGGGTTATGGCGTCGAACGGTATGCGGTTGAGGTTGGCGCGCAGAGCCTGGGGTTCGTCGGCAAACTTGCCGTGATCCAGCGTGTCCCAATCCTGGGAAAGGGCGAAGGCGGCAAGAGGTGCGATCATGCGCAGGCCTCTTACTCTCATCATGCACGACGGGGAAAGGTGCGGCCTGGCAGATCAGGTCGTCTTCGACACGAACGGGTCATGGCGACACACGATCAGATCACAGGCGGGCAGGCTGGACAGTTCTGCGGCAGGAACCGGTTTAGCGCTCGCATCATGGCAGATCCGCCAGAAACGGAATCCTTGATCGGCCAGCCAGGAGACGAACGCCGGAACGTCGATACGCGATCCCATCTGGATGACGTCCCACTCGATACACAGGACGATATCGGGGCGTGCCAGCAGACGGGTCGCACCGCGGAGGATCAGGGGTTCCGAACCTTCGGCATCGATGCGGATAAATCGGACATCGGGCAGGTCGAGATCGTCCAGACGAACGGCGTCGACGTCGATCAGTTCGGTTTCGGCCCCGAAGATGTTGTCGAAAACATAAAGGTGCCCGCCGCCGCCCTGACGACGGCTGGTGACAAGTTGGAGCCGACCGGAGGTGTCAGCCACGGCCTGGTTTCGAACCTCCGCCCATTGGCTGAACCCATTCACGCTAAGGGATTGCGAGGCGAGGCGAGCCAGCCGAGGATTGGCCTCGAAGGCGGTGACCGATCCGGTCGAGCCGACGCGATCGGCCATGGTGACAGTGTAGAAGCCAACATGGGTGCCAACTTCCACGACATGATCGCCTGGCCGAAGCAGTCGCAGCACCGTCTGTTCGGTCCAGGTTTCCCAACCCCCGCTTGTGATCAGGTGAGCGCAGACGCTCTGTTCCAGGGGATCGACGTAGAGCAATCGACCGCTGAGCAGCCGCACCAAACCCAGGCCTTCGCCGAGAAAGAAATATTCCGACCGCGGCGGTGCCGGGAGCGGTGGCGGAGTCGAAGGCGTACGTGGCGGAGGCCCGCTTATGATCCGTCGAATTCGTGATACTAGCGAGCGCATGGCCAATCCCCCCATAGGTGTGGTTAGCCTATCGACCATTCACCGGCAACGGTGTCTCGCCATCTGCAGGACGACGGTCTAAATGTCGTTCCCCGCGCAACGGCTGAAGGCCCGGCACCATTTCATGCGTATCGTTCTGGCTACAGACGCCTGGGAGCCCCAGGTCAATGGCGTCGTCCGCACCCTGACCCGCACCGTGGCCGAATGCCGCGCGATGGGTCATGAGGTCGAGGTCATCGAGCCCAGTCAGTTCAAGACCATCCCCTGCCCCACCTATCCGGAGATCCGGCTGGCCCTGGGGGCGGAAGAAGAAATTCGCGAACGCCTGCGCGCCTTCGAGCCCGAGGCGGTCCATATCGCCACCGAGGGGCCGATCGGCATTGCGATGCGGCGTATCTGCGTGGAGTGGAAGCTGCCCTTTACGACCAGCTATCACACCAAATTCCCGGAATATGTCTCGGCCCGCTTCCCGATCCCGGTCCAGGTCGGCTATGCCTATATGAAGTGGTTCCACAAGCCGTCTGGTCGGCTGATGGTGGCGACCCCGACCCTGCGTGACGAACTGGTGGCGCATGGGTTCAAGAACGTCTCGCCCTGGACGCGGGGCGTGGACACCGAACAATTCAATCCCGACCTGCCGCGCATCTATGATGAATTGGGCGGCCAGGATTGGCCGCGACCCTTCTTTCTCAATGTCGGGCGGGTGGCGGTCGAGAAGAATATCGAGGCCTTCCTGGAGACCGACCTGCCGGGCACCAAGATCGTGGTGGGCGACGGGCCGGCGCTGGCGGACCTCGAGGCGCGCTATCCTGACGCAAAATTCCTCGGTGCCCGGTTCGGCGAGGAACTGGCGCGGTGCTTCCGGGACGCGGACGTGTTCGTCTTCCCCTCATGGACCGACACCTTCGGCCTGGTGATCCTGGAGGCCATGGGCACGGGGACGCCGGTCGCCGCCTATCCGGCGCACGGGCCGATCGACATCATTCCCGGATCCAGCGCCGGGGCCATTGACGAAGACCTGAAGGTCGCCTGCCTCAAGGCGCTGGAGTGCGACCGGGGCGCGGTACGGGCCTATGCTGAAAAATTCAGCTGGCGCGCCTCGGCCGAAGAATTCGTCCAGAATCTGGAGCCCTATCCCGAACCCCAGCGCGGCCGGTTCTGGCGACGGCTGAGGCGGATCGCGCGCGTGCGCAGACGGGCCGCAGCGTAGGTAGAAATACCAGGGTCGTCGGAAGTTTACGTTCTTTGAACATAAACATGTGTCCTATCCTTTTTGGGGGGAGAACACATGACCCTTGAACAGAAGCGACACATCGCTCTCGCGATGCTGAACCGCTCAAGGCAGTGGAAGCTACGCGTCGGCATCGGCGCTATGATTTCACTAGTCTTTTTCCCATTGACGGGTGTGTTTTTCGCCGCTGAGTGGTTCGTATCCTATGTGTTGCTGCAACTCGTCGAGCGGCGGTTCCAGCCGAATGGCCCTTTCGCGGCGCGATTGGGCGAGCACTACTTTGTCACCTGCCTCGCCCTGGTGTTCGTCAGTAACGTGATCTTCGGATCATTCGGTGCTGCGGAAATCCTGTCAGGCAAGCTGGCCGGCTTGTTGTGCGCTGGACTTCTCGTCGGCGGCTCGATCATCAACGCCGTACTTATCAGCCCCGGTTCGCGTCCGCTGATGCTGGCCTCTGTCGCACCCCATCTCCTCTACGCCCTGCTGCTTCCCGTCAGCGCGGGTTTCATCCATCACGACCCAATGTTCGCGCTTCAGCTCTTCGCCGCCACCGCCCTGATGGTGATGGCCTGTCTGGGCGCATGGGGGCATCTATCGAGAACCCTCTCTGCCATGGAAACGGCCCAGGCCCAGGCCGAAGAAGCCAACCGGGCCAAGAGCGACTTCCTGGCGACCATGAGCCATGAAATCCGGACTCCCCTGAACGGCGTCCTGGGCATGGCTCAGGCGATGGCGGCGGATGAAATGTCTGGACGTCAGAGAGAGCGGCTGGCTGTCGTGACCCAGTCGGGTCAGGCGCTGCTGACCATCCTCAGCGACATGCTGGATCTGGCCAAGATCGAAGCCGGCAAGGTCGAGCTGGAACTTGTCCGTTTTGATCTGTCGACGCTTGTCGAACGGTCCAGGGAGACGTTTCGGGCCATCGCCGAGGGCAAGGGACTGGCGTTCGAGACCCGGATCGATCGCGATGCGGTCGGGGCATGGCGCGGTGACGCCACCCGCCTGCGTCAGATCCTGTCCAACCTGATCTCCAACGCCGTCAAATTCACGGATGACGGCGTGGTGTCCGTGACCGCCTGCGTCCAGGAGGGCGGCCTGCGTTTCGTCGTCGAGGATACCGGAGCCGGCGTGACGGCCGAACAGTTGCCCCGCCTGTTCATGAAATTCGTCCAGGCAGATGCCTCGACAACCCGTCGTTACGGAGGCACCGGTCTGGGCTTGTCGATCTGCGGAGAACTGGCGCTCCTGATGGGCGGACGGATCACCGCCGACCATGTCGCTCCCCATGGCCTGCGCTTCACGTTCGATGTGCCTCTGGAGCGGGTCGCCGATCCGGATATCCTGGGCGACAAGGCCACGACGCGGCAGACGGGCGATGCCCGCGAACTGGCCCGCTACCCGCGCATCCTCGCGGCCGAGGATCACCCGGTGAACCGCCAGGTCCTGACCCTGCTGCTCGGCCAGGCCGGAATCGTTCCCCATATCGTCGAGAACGGGGCGGAAGCGGTTCAGGCCTGGCGCGATGGCTCGCCGGACGGCGACTGGGACCTGATTCTGATGGATATTCAGATGCCTGTCATGGACGGTCCGACGGCGTCTCGTCTGATTCGACAGGAAGAAATGGCGCAGGGTCGTCGACCGGTCCCGATCATCGCCCTGACCGCCAACGTCATGACCCACCAGATCGAAGATTATCGCCAGGCCGGGATGAAGGCCTTCGTGGCCAAGCCGATTCAGGTTCAGGCGCTTCTGGACGCCATCCAGACGGTGATGGCAAGGGGTCCGCAGCCTGTCCCGGCCGAGGGTGCCCGCGCGGCCTGATCCTATTTGGTCGGTGCCGCCATGGCGGTCAGCGACGTGGCGACGGCGCGCTGGTGGGCCAATTCGGGGGCGGGCAGGGGCACCAGGCCCCGGTCCTGCATATAGCCGCCGCGTCCGGCCGAGGCGTCGCTCATCAGTTCGGCGACGAACAGCTGAAGCCCCGGGATGACCCCGATATGAGCCTTCTTGACATAGACATACAGGCTGCGGGCAAGCGGGTAGGACCCGTCGGCGATGGTGTCTGCACTGGGCATGACGCCGTCGATGGTCTCGGCCTTCACCGTATCGAGATTCTGTTCCAGGAAGGAAAAGCCGAACACGCCCAGCGACCCGGGCGTGCGGGTCAGGGTCTGGACGATGGCGTTGTCGTTCTCGCCGGAATCGACCCAGGCCCCGTCCTCGCGGATGGTGTGGGTCAGGCCTTCGAATGTCTTGGCGTCGGAGGCAAAGGCATTGGTGGCGGGGACCAGCTTGCCACCCGCAGCCATGCCCAGTTCGAGGAACGCGTCGCGCGTCCCCGACGTGGGGGGAGGGCCATAGACCTGGATCCTCTGGTTGGGCAGGGCCGGATTCACCTGGTTCCAGGTCTTGTCCGGGTTTTCCACGAAGGTGCCGCTGTTGTCGGGAATGGTCTTGGCTAGGCCTTCGTAGAGGTCGTCGAGCTGAAAGTTGAAGCTGTTGCCGTTTCGGGCCGTGGCCACCACGATACCGTCATAGCCGATCTTCAGCTCGACGATTTCGGTAACGCCGTTCTTTGCGCACAGTTCGAACTCGGATTTCTTCATCGGCCGCGAGGCATTGGCGATGTCGGGCGTGGTCGGACCGACTCCCTGACAGAAGGCCTGGATGCCGCCGCCGGTACCCAGGGCCTCGACGCGCGGGGACGCATTGCCGGGATTGTTGCGAGCGAAATTCTCGGCCACGCGCGTCATGAACGGAAACACGGTCGACGAACCCGCCGCCCAGATGCCCGCCCTCTGGCCCGAGCCGCCGGCGTCGCACCCGAAAAGCGCGATCAGACTGACGGCGATCAGGGCCGCAGGAAGCGTTCGGGTCATGAGAAAATTCCGTGAGGTATCACCAGGGCCGGTTTAGATCAGCTTTGTGACGCTTTGACCGACGCCAGACCGATCGGTCGATCTCAGAGCAGGCGTTTGCGCATGGCCTGTGACAGCATGTCGATCAGGGTTACGGCGATGACGATGACGATGACCATGGCCGACACCTTGGTGAAGGCATAGGAGTTCATACCATCGATCAGGACCTGACCGATGCCGCCCGCCCCGATCAGGCCGAGAACGGTTGCGGAGCGGCTGTTCGATTCGAAGCGATAGAGAGCGAACGAGGTCCACAGCGGAGCGACCTGGGGAATGACGCCCCAGACGATCTCGTTCAGCGGCGAGGCGCCCGTCGCGCGCACCCCCTCGACCGGACCCTTGTCGATCGACTCGACGGCCTCGGAGAACAGCTTGGCCAGGACGCCCGCGGTGTTCAGGGCGATCGCAAGGACGCCAGGCAAGGGACCCAGCCCCACGGCGACCACAAACAGCAGTCCGATGACCAGATCGGGAATGGAGCGCAACAGGTTCATGACCCAGCGCACAGGTGTCACCACCCAGATCGGGGCGATGTTGCGCGCCGCAGCCAGCCCCAGAGGAATGGCGGCGAACACGGCCAGGAAGGTGCCCCACAGGGCGATCTGCACCGTCTCCCACATCTTGGCGACATAGATCCGCCAGTCGGCGAAATCGGGTTTCAGCAGTTCTGACGCGAAACGGCTGGTGTTTTCGCTGTTGGTGAACAGGCGCGACAGATTGGCCAATTCGACGGCCTTGATACTGTAGATCAGGATCGCGGCGACCCCGCCCCAGATCAGGATGTCCAGCCCCCAGGCTGCCAGAGACCGGGTCGGGGCCTTCGGGATTGGGGTGGCGGCGACCGGTGCGGCGGTCAAGGCTGGACCTCGGCCTTGAGACGCAGGCGTTGCAGCTCGGCCTGGGCGGCGGTCACAGCGGCGGTGTCGCCCTTGGCCTGTGCCTCCATCAGCTTCTGGTCGGCGACCATGACGCGGATCGGGTCCAGATAGCCGTCATCGGCGGCGCGGAACTGGGAATATTCGAGCCCGGCCAGGACCGCACGCTGGCGATCAGCCTCCACGCCCGTGCCCTGGCCATAGGACAGGAAGAAGGACCGGATCTTTTCCTTGAGGGCCGGATCGAGGTCCTCGGCGACCACGATGCCGGACTCCGGGATCGGCGGCGATTGCCAGATGTCGTGGATCTGGGCCGCCATGGTCGGGTTCTGGCGCACCATGAAGACGGTATTGACCGAGTTGGAGGTGGCCACATCGACCACACTGGTCGCCACGGCAAAGGCATTGGCCTGATGGTTGGCCGAACGTACGGTCTTGAAGCATTCTGCGGGCTTGATGCCGCGCGGATTGAACAGGAAGGCCATCGGGGCGAGCGTGCCCGAGGTCGATTGGGCGTCGCCGATGCCGAAGTCGTATTTCCTGCCGCAGGCCAGCACCATGTCCAGGGTGATGCCGGAGTCCTTTCGTGCGATCAGGGTGGAGCGATAGGAGTCCGACCCCTCACGGTTGACCGTACGGGCGATGACCTCGGCGTCGGCACGGTCGACGGCTTCCAGCGCCGGCTTGGCCGAGAACCAGCCGACATGGGTCTGGCCACCGCGCATGGCCTCGACCAGCACGGTGTAGTTGGATCCGAAGAAGGGTTTGACGGTGACGCCTGTCGCCTTTGCCATGTCGTCCAGTAGCGGCTGCCACAGCGGACCCGACGAGGCCTGGCCCTCGGCCGACAGGATCGAGAAGGTGATCTCGGTCGGAGCGGTGCCCGTGGCCTTTTCCTCGCCACCACAGGACGCCAGTCCGAGCGCCAGGATCGCGGCAGCGGCCAGACCGAGAACGCGACGGCTGAAGAGGATGCGGCTCATGACTTGGCTTCCCAGAAGGCGTCCTCGAACTCGGGACCGTAGATGTCGACAAGGGTCTGGGTGTCCAGTCCTGTGGCCGGGCCGTCATAGACGATCCTGCCCGCCTTCAGGGCGATCACCCGCTCGCAGTACCGGATGGCATAATCCACCTGATGCAGGGTGACGATGACGCCCAGGCCGTCGCGCTGATTCAGCTCGACCAGGATCTCCATCACCTTGCGCGCCGAGACCGGATCCAGCGAGGCGACGGGTTCGTCGGCCAGGATGGCCCCGGCCCCCTGGACGATGGCGCGGGCGATGGCCCCGCGCTGCTGCTGCCCGCCCGACAGGGTGTTGGCTCGCTGGGCCGCATAGTCGGAGACACCGACCCGGTGCAATGCTGCCATGGCCCGGATCTTGTCCGCGGCGGGCCACAGGCCCAGCAGTCCCTGCCAGTCGGGGATGCGGCCCAGCGACCCCAGCATGACATTGGTGAACAGCGACAACCGGCCGACCAGGTTGAACTGCTGGAAGATCATGCCCAACCGGGCCCGCGCGGCGCGGATCTGGCCGGTCGTGCGACCGTCCTTCTGGACCGTCTGGCCAAACACCTGGATAGCACCCTGGCCCGCATCGATGGGGTGAAGGCCGGTGATGGAGCGCAGCAGGGTGGACTTGCCCGACCCCGAGGGGCCGATCAGGGCGACCATCTCTCCGGCGGCGACGCGGACCGACACCCCGTCCAGCGCCTTTCGGCTGCCATAGGTCTTCGACACGTCGCTCACCACGACGAGATCGGGGGCGACCGCTGGGCTGGAAGAACGCATCGGGCTCGCTGGATCAGCTGGGTGGGGGGAGGCGGGTACCGGAGGTCGCGGGTCTTGGATCCGACGAGGACCATGCGATGATCCTTAATGCCACGCGGGCCGGGACGGCGTCCAGTGGCGCGGGGTTCACAGGGTGTGCATCGCGAGGTGATCGTCCGGTTCCGGAGTTTATCAGGCCCGCCAAGGGTTTGCCTCGATCGGCCATCGACACGGAACACAAAAAAACCGCTTTACATGACAGTCCCGTGACCCTAAATCGCGGCTTCCGGCGGACCCCGTGGTCTGTTCTATGCGCTGCTAACGCCGGCTGGGTTTAACAATTACAGGGGTTTACGTGAATTGCGCACGTATCCATTTCCCCTGGACCTGGTCCGTGAGCGGTCCCCCGAACGTCCAGTCGTACTCGTGCGGCCGGCGGCGGTATCCGTAGCGGCGCAGTGGTTCCAGGACAATCTAAAGGCTGACGTCTTCTATGCGGTGAAGGCGAACCCTTCTCGCTGGGTCATCGAGACCCTGATAGAGGCCGGCGTGACCGCGTTCGATGTCGCTTCTCTGGCGGAGATCGAGCTCGTCCGTTCGGTGTCGGCCGACGCGCGTCTGGCCTTCATGCACCCGGTCAAGAGCCGGTCGGCCATCACCCGCGCCTATTTCGACCATGGGGTCCGGACCTTCTCGCTCGACTGTGAAGACGAGTTGCAGAAGATTCTCGACGCCACCGGCGGTGCCCGTGACCTGAACCTGATCGTGCGCATGGCCGTCTCGGCCGAGGGCGCGGCCTATACCCTGTCGGGCAAGTTCGGTGTCTCCACCGACCAGGCTCCGGCCCTGCTGCTTTCGGTGCGTCGCGCCGTGGTGGATGGACTCATGGGCGTCAGCTTCCATGTCGGGTCCCAGTGCATGCGTCCGACCGCCTATCAGGCCGCGATGGCCCAGGTCGGTCGAGCGATCAGCCGCGCGGGTGTCATCGTCGACATCGTCGATGTCGGCGGCGGCTTCCCCTCGGTCTATCCGGGCATGGTCCCGCCGGACATGAGCGAATACGCCGACGCCATCCACCGTGGCTTCAACGACATGCCGGTGTCGGAAACGACCGAGCTGTGGTGCGAGCCCGGCCGGGCCCTGGTCGCCGAGTCCTCGTCGATCCTGGCGCGCGTGGATCTGAGGAAGGGCGACGCCCTTTACCTGAATGATGGATCGTACGGTTCGCTGTTCGACGCCACCCATTCGCGCTGGCCCTTCCCGACCAAGCTGGTCCGGGACGCGGACGCGTCGGCGGAGCTGAAGCCGTTTCAGTTCTACGGCCCGACCTGCGACTCGATCGATCATATGCCGGGCCCCTTCTGGCTGCCGGCCGATATCCGCGAAGGCGACTTCATCGAGATCGGCATGCTGGGGGCTTACGGCGTGGCGATGTCGACGGGCTTCAACGGCTATGGCGAGCACGATCTCGCTGCGGTCGAGGACGCTCCGATGGCTTCGCTGTACGGCCTGGCCCCGCGCTCGATCCCGACCGTGCGCACCACGGCCGAGGAGACGGCCCGCAAGGTGGTTCGTCTGTCGCGCCCCAAGGGCAAGGCCGGTCAACGCAAGAGGGCGCGGCGGTAAAAGCGTCATTTGCAAGGGTGGACGCGGGCTCCTAGAAGGCCCGCGTCACTCAGGCGATGGAGGCTACCATGCGCAATCTCGACCAGGATTTCAGCTTTCGAGCTCAGCCGTAAACGTCGGAGGGGCTTTCCCCAGCGAGACCTGTGTCAAGCGGGGCGACCGCGTCGTCCACGGTGACAAGGAATTGCTCGAAAAGCTTGGCCGCAAGGATCCCTGCCCCTGTGGTTCGGGGCGTCGGTTCAAGGCCTGCTGTATCGACAGCAGAAGCTTTCAGGGACCTGAAGTATTACAGACGTGACTGACCTCTTCCGACCCGCCGTTGCTCCGTCCGGCGGGTCGGTCCTTCATCCGACGGGCGCTCAAATCAAAGGGAAATCCCTGAAATGAACGCTCCCGTTCAATCCAATACCAAGGCCGAGCTGCTCCAGAACGTCGTCGAGCACGTGGACATCACCAGCTTCGACGCTCGCCCGATCGTCGATGCCATGCGCAAGATGAGCTTTTCGTCGCGCGACACGGCCCGCGCCGCCGATATCTTCAGCATGGCGATCGAGGATGCAGATTGTTCGCCCTGGCTGATCCTGGCGGGATCGACCTCGGCCGGTGGCTGCATGGATGTCTACCGCGACATGGTGAAGTTCGGCATGATCGATGCCGTGGTGGCCACCGGTGCCTCGATCGTGGACATGGACTTCTTCGAGGCCCTGGGCTTCAAACACTATCAGGCGGCTGGTCCGGTGGACGACAACGTTCTGCGCGACAACTACATCGACCGGATCTACGACACCTATATCGACGAGGAAGAACTCCAGAATTGCGATCACACCATCCTGGAGCTCTGCAACGCCCTGGAGCCGCGCGCCTATTCCAGCCGCGAATTCATCTGGGAGATGGGCAAATGGCTGGCCGACGGCAATGCGAAGAAGCCCGGCTCCCTGATCCAGACCGCCTATGAAGAGGGGGTTCCGATCTTTTGCCCGGCCTTTGTGGACTCCTCCGCCGGCTTTGGCCTGGTCAAGCACCAGAAGGAACGGATCGCGGCGAAACTGCCCTATGTCATGATCGATGCGGTTGCCGACTTCCGCGAACTGACCGACATCAAGATCGCGGCGGGCGTCACCGGCCTGTTCATGGTCGGCGGCGGGGTTCCCAAGAATTTCGCCCAGGACACGGTGGTCTGCGCCGAGATCCTCGGAATCGAGGCCGAGATGCACCGCTATGCGGTCCAGATCACGGTCGCCGACGTCCGTGACGGGGCCTGTTCGTCCTCGACTCTCAAGGAGGCGGCGTCCTGGGGCAAGGTCCAGACGACGCACGAACAGATGGTCTTTGCCGAGGCGACCACCGTCGTGCCGCTGATCGCTTCGGACGCCTGGCACAGGGGAGCCTGGAAAGCCCGCGACAAACGCCGCTGGGCCAGACTGTTCGACACCACGGCATAGAGGAATGAGGCGTGGCGTTGCGCAGGAAAAGCGCGCGCCGACCTCCCTCTGTTATCCAACCAGCGCGCGCCAATCCCTTGTCCTGCAAGGGATTGGGCGATTCTCGACGCGATTTGCGCGCCTGCATCGAAACCGCGCCTATGCTCCGGGTGTCCCGTCGCGGGGAAGGGCGCAAGGCCTTGCGATCTTGTTGCGGCGGGGGCGTATGGAGCGGGGTGGTCTGGATCCCGCCCCGGTCAGCCTGTGGCGAGCTCCGCCCCGTGACGCCCTTCGCCGGGACCGTCACGGGCGGCGCCCGGGGGCCGGGGGTCGAAGTGCCAGATCATGCAAGGGCCGTCGTGAGGGACACGGCGGCGTTCAGGGGATCGTGCCGCAGGGGCACGACCCTCCCGTCGAAGGCTTGGTAGCGGCAAGGGGTCAAGATCCCCGCTGACACGTCCACGGACGCGCCGTACAGCTTTCGGATAACCATGCGCGCGGAGCGTTCGTCTTTCGCCGAAACGGTACTTGCCATCCTTCATTCCGGGCGAAGGCCCGGACGCTCCGCCCGCCCTTCCCACTCTCGCCGCCCTGCGACGGGAGGCCGTAGAATCATGTCAGCCCCGGACAATGAAGAGGTGCGGAAAGCTGCACGCGGACACGGTGACGCCGTTCACAGATCACCCGCACCCGTTCACGTCTTCTTCACCCTCTCCGCAAACCCGACGTCAAGGCCGCCGTGCCTAGGGTCGTGATCGAAATCGGAGGGCCAGAATGGCGCGCGCACAGTTTCAAAAGGGCCAGAAGGTCTGGGTCGAATGCGTGGGCGCATGGGCCAATATCGAAAAGGTTCAGCCCGTGTGGGCCAAGGGGTTCGACGAACCCGTGCGTGTCACCTACGACATTGGCCTGGGCCGCGAGTTCACGGCCGCAGAATTGCTGCTTCCGGTCGAGGACGACGCTGGCTCGGCCCTGGGTGAATGGCGCCTGCTCCGGGCCCGCAACAAGTGGCAACAGGCCGAGGATGTGCCGCACCATCCCGTTCCCGGAACCTATCCCGTCGTGGTTACCGATCCGGCCGACTGGGGTGGCTGGCGGGTGCCGGGGGCCGAGTACGACCGTGACCCCGAACGCATCGAGTTCCAGGCCCGCCTGATCGCCGCTGCGCCGCGTCTGATGGGCCTGGCCCAGGCCCTGGTCGATGCTGTCGCCGAAGGTCCCGATGACGCCCCGCCCGAGACCCAAACCCTCGCGCGGCAGGCGCGCGAAGTGCTGAAATCGGTCACCAATGCCCTCGGCCCCCCGCCCGAACGGATTGCCCCCAGGACCCGCGTGGCCGCCTGAAGGTTTGGTTAACCAGTCCTCGACAGGAATCCGCGACACAGCCTAGATTCATGATGTCTGCGAATCGTGCGTGCAAGGCGGTCCATCGGGGGCTTCGCGCACGTCCGGATCAACCGGGAGAACGCCTTGCGGGGCACTGAGCGCCGCTATCAGGGAGCCGGTCGCCGATCCTCGGATGGGGGCGGTGGAAAGCTGGCCGGCTGGATCCGTGTCGGCGTCCTGACCCTGACACTTGCCGTGGCCGCCTATGTGCTTCTGATCGCACGCGAAACCGCCAGGCCCCAGCGAGAGGCCGAGGCCCTCCGCATCGAGGCCATGACGGGCGATGCCCGCCTGCTTGCCGCCCGGCTTGAAAACCGCCTGATCTCCGCCAGGGCCGGCCTGAAGCAGGCCGAAGCCACCCTTCGCACCCACCCCGACCGCCCGCTGGATGCGGTGGAAGCGGCCCGTCAGGCCGCTCCCGATCTGGCCTTTGCCCTGATGTCGCCATCCGGGACCCGCCTGGCCGCCGTCGGTGCCCCGGCCGAGGCCTTTGCCGGCCCGCCCCGACACCCAGCATCGGCCGGAGCCACCGCCGGCAGGCCCCCCGCTAATTCTTCGGCCGATGGCCAGGCCGTGCTCGTCGAATCTGCCGTAAGTGCCGGTCGACTGGTCGCGCGCCTTCCGATCGAACTTGTGGCCCCGGCTTCCGCGACAACCGTTCCGGAGGATGCCGTGACCCTCGCCCTCGCCTTCCCCGGCAGCGAAATTCGTCCGGTCCGGGGGGCGGACCTTCCTGCCCCGGCGACGACGTCCCTGGCCGCCACCGATACCCCGGTCCGGACATCGACCGCCCAGGGCAAACCCTTGCAGAGCGTCTCCATCCCGGTTGGGGACAGCGGTCTGATCGCTGTGGCCTCGCGCCCGGTCGGCCGAGGCACGACCGGTCTGTTCGGCGACATCTGGGTGCTGGGCGCGCCCGTGGGCCTTGGCCTTCTGGTCGTCGCCCTGCTGATGCTGCAGGCTTGGCGGCAGAAGCGTGTCGGGCGCGTCTGGGCCGAGACCGAACACCGGTTCCGCGTGGCCGTCGAGGCCGCGCGCTGCGGGGTCTGGGAATGGGATCTCGACCTCGAGGAGGTCGTCATCTCGGACTATATGGCGACCCTGCTCGGCCTGCCCGAAGGCGGAACCGTGCCCGCCGCGGCGGTCATGGACTGTGTCCATCCAAAATATCGCGAAATCGTCGAACACGCCCTCAGCCAGGCCGCGACCTTTGGTGCCTTTGAGACGACCTTCCCGGTCACGGGCCCCAACAACACCGTCCGCTGGATCGATGCCCGTGGTCAGGCGCGTGGAACCCGGGGGGAAGGCGGCTTCATCAGCATTCTGGGGGTCGCCCTGGACATCACGGAGGCCCGCCGCGCCAAGGCCCACGCTCAGGCTGCCGAGAGCCGCTTGCGGGACGGGATCGAGAGCGTTTCGGATGCCTTTGCCCTGTTCGACCGCCAGGGTCGATTGATCCTGTGCAACCAGGCCTTCAGTGACGCCTTTGGCCTGAAACCCGAAATGGTCCGTCGCGGTGCGCTCAAGGACGAGCTGAACCGTATCGCCGCCCTGGCCATCCGGGCCGACCACCCGACCACCAACGACCGCGCAGGCGTCCACGAGGTCGAGCTCCACGACGGACGCTGGCTGCAGCTTTCGGAGCGCTTCACCTCGGACGGCGGTACCGTGGTTACGGCGACCGATCTGACCGTGATCAAGCGCCAGGAGGCCGAGACCCAGCGCGCTGCCGCCTCCTTGCGTGTCACAGTCGATCAGCTGGAAAGCAGCCAGGAAAAGCTCAGCCTGCTGGCCCGCAAATACGAGATCGCCATGACCCGGGCCGAGGCCGCCAATCAGGCCAAGTCCGAATTCCTGGCCAACATGTCCCACGAGTTGCGCACGCCCCTGAACGCCATCAACGGCTTCTCGGAAATCATGGCCGGAGAGATGTTCGGGCCCGTCGGCGATGTCCGCTACAAGGGCTATGCCGCCGACATCCTGAAATCGGGCCAGCACCTGCTCAGCCTGATCAACGACATCCTCGACATGGCCAAGATCGAGGCCGGCAAGATGACGCTTCACTATGAAAAGGTGTCGCTCAAGGAGGTCTGCGAAGACGCTCTTCGTCTCATGCGCGGCAAGGCCCAGGAGGCCGGTTTGACACTCGTCCTCGACGCCCCGGATCTGCACGATATCGACGCCGATCAGCGCGGCATGAAACAGGTGATGTTGAACCTGATCTCCAATGCGGTGAAATTCACCCCCGAGGGTGGCTCCATCACCGTATCGGTGCGGACCCTGGAGCAAGCACGTCAACAGGTTTCCGTGGTCGATACGGGGATCGGAATCGCGGCCGAGGATCTGGCCCGCCTGGCCCGACCGTTCGAACAGGTCGAGGGCCAGCATTCCAAGACGACACAGGGCACTGGTCTGGGCCTGGCCCTGACCAAATCCCTGATCGAAATGCACCATGGAGTGATGACGATGGAGAGCGAACCTGGTGCGGGGACGACCGTCCGGTTCGATGTGCCCGTCTTCCGCCCTGCCGAGGCGATCCCCGAACAGGCCAGGGCGGCCTGATCCGTTCCTAGGCTCAGGTGACCGGCGAGGGCGTCTCTTCCGGCTTCTGACGAAGCCCGGTCCGACCCCTGTCGTCGTCTCGTCCGCCCCGCGACTCGCGGCCCCTGCGGTTGAGGACAACCGACAGGGCCTGACGATCACGGGGCCCCAGGGTGGCCAGAAGAGCGACGGAGTCGCGTTCCAGCCGAGCCCGCCCTCGCATCTCGGCCGCGCGCGACTGTTCCAGCAGAGCTGTGATCTGTGCTGGATTGCCGTCGGGAGATGCCGAAAGGGTCACCGCCATTCGGCGGGCTTCGCGGGCCTGCTGGAAGTCAGGCCGGGCAGCCTGGGCCGAGGCCCGCATTGTCATCCGGACACGATCGCGAACGGCGGGATCCAGTCCGGCCATGATCTCGCGGAACGGAGACGGGCGTCCCGCAGGACGCTGGCCCTCAAGGTGGGAATCGACCTTGTCACGCGTCACCCAGGCGGCGACCCCACCCGCGATTCCGAACAGGTTCAGCGCCACTGAAGCGGCCAGGGCGATCTTAAGCGTGCGGCCGCTCACCCAAGGACCTCGGTATCGTCCACGCCACCCAACATCGATTGATACAGTACGGCATCGGCCTGATCGTCGGCGGTCAAATGGCCGGTCAGATTGACGCCTGCCACGACCCCGGCACAGGCCGCCGCAGCCCAGCCTGCGGCGAACCAGACCACCAGCCGGTCCCAGCCCCTCCTGGCCTGGCGCGGGGTCAGGCCCGCCGCCAGGGCCGAGGCCAGCACCCGGTCCCTCAGGGCGTTGGACACCACCGGATGCGGCGACGCATCCAGCACCGCATCGGTCTGCCCCGCATGGAAAAACAGTTCACGCGCCTTCTCGGCATGATTCACGCGTGCATCTTGCACCGCTCGCCGCTCATCCGCAGGCCAGCGCCGCTGGTCGGCCCCATAGGCCTCCGTCAGAGTTGTCAGCCTTTCGATCGTCATGGTCATCCTTGCTCAGTCCCCCGGCCAACTCGCGAGCCGACACCCGGATACGTCTGCGGGGCCAGGTCCGCCAAGGTCTGACGCAAGGCTCGACGGCCCCGCGAGAGAAGACTTTCCAATGCCTCGACGCTGATCGTCATCACAGCTGCGGCCTCGATATTGGACAGTTCCTGATAGTGGCACAGCACGATCGCTTCCCGCTGCCGGTCGGGCAATCGCTTCAAAGCTGTATCGACCCGAACGCCCAGTTCCGCGACAAGCAGGCCCCGATCCGGGGCGGGACCATCGTCGGGCCGCTCTGGTGGGCTTTCGGTGGGAATTTCCCGCCGACGCCTCAGCCGGTCGTAGCAGAGGTTCAGGCCCACCCGGTGCAGCCAGGTATCGAACCTCGCCTTGCCTGGCACCCAGCGAGGAGCCTGTTTCCAGGCTCGAAGCATGGCCTCCTGGGCGACATCCTCGGCTTCGACGGCGTCGCCCAGCATGCGTTGGGCCAAGGCCAGCATCCGCGGCAACTTGCGCGCCACCATGGCTTGAATGGCCGCGGGGTCGCCCTGACCCACGCGGCGCACCAGATCCTCGTCGGGGTCGGCACTGGCAGCCAATCCGGCCTCTTCCGCTATTCAAGACCTGGACCGGCAATCTGCCGACCTCACCCGACACCAGTCTTACTCCGAAGCAGGGGCCGGTGGCGACGCCGGAGTCTGTGACACGGTCGGCGCGATCGGCCGAGTCATGCGACCCTGGCGATGACCCCGCCAAGCCTGACGGCCCGAACGCACCTCTTCCGCGGTCAGGAAACCATCCTGGTCGGCATCCAGGCGAGCAAAGACCTCCGAAGCGCGGGTCTGGACATCGGCGATGGCGACCGGGCCGCGAGCGGCCATGCGTTCGCCGCCTCCCCGTCCCATGCCGCGACCGGCCCGGTGGTGTCGGCCCATGCGCACCCCCTGACCGGGTCCGGCCCGCCCTGTCTGCTGCGGTCGGGCGGCGTCGAACTCGGGCCGACTGATCGCACCGTTCTTGTCGGAATCCAGACGTTCGAACCGCTGCGCCATATGTTCGGCACGACGGGCCTGCATGCCGGCCCGCATTTCCTCTGCCGTCAGAGAGCCATCGCGATCTGCATCGATCGCCGTCAGACGCTCGGTCCGCCCCTGAACGAACTCGGCCTGGCTGATCCTGCCGTCGCCATTGGCATCGGCATGGGCGTGTCGACCTTGTGCCGGAGACACCGACTGGGCCGCCGCCGATCCGGCCAGAAGAGCGACGACCGCCAGGGCCGTCAATCCTGCAAACGAATTGTTCCTCATCACATCGACTCCCTTGGGTCCATGACCCGGTTCACCCCACCGACGGATTGAACGAGTCGCGCGCGACTCTCCGTCGCGATTCAAATGCGATCGCTCGACCTCGGCTCAGACAGCCGGCGGCAGGATCTGATCGAACGCGTCACGCGCCGCCTTTCGAACCCGCTTCAACCGCGCGACAAGTGCCTCGAAGTCCGGCTCTCCCACCGCCTCGGCCAGGCGTTGACGAAAGGTCGTCGATTCGTCTGTCGGCTCGGGTCGCTCGTCGAACGCACAGGCGAACAACTGTCCCAGACCTTGCTGCAGCCTCCATGCCTCGGCCAGCACCGGCTCCCCCTCCAGTTGATCCAGGGTACGTACGCTCAACCGCCCACCCCGTGCTGCCGCCTGCAACTGCCCGAACTGGCCGACGAACTCGGCATCGACCAGCCCCCCTTCAGAAAGCTTCAGATCCCAGAACCCCGTTGCCCGGCGCTCGCGTGTCATCAGATCGCGCATGGCCCGCACATCCGTCGCGACATCAACCTTGGGCCGCGGCCTGCGCAAGGCGGCCTCGATTTCTCCTGTCACCCGAGCTGAAAAGGCCGGATCGCTGGCCCAGGCCACCCTCGCCCGGGTCAGGGCCATGAACTCCCAGGTATCGGCCTCATTGGCATAGTAGTCTGCGAACGCTGACACTCGTACCGACACCGGACCCTTGGATCCCGACGGCCGCAACCGCATGTCGACCTCGTACAGCCCGCCCTGAGCGGTGTTCGCCGAAAGCGCCGCGATCAATCTCTGGGTAAAGCGAATGTTGAAGACGTCAGCGGTCCAACCTTTGACAGACGACATCGCCTCGGCCGGCGCCTCATAGACCGTCATGAGATCGAGGTCGGAGCTAGCCGTCATCTCGCGCGATCCGGCCTTGCCCAGGGCGATGACCGCCACCGCCCCAGGCATAGCCCCACCCAGCCGCACGGTTTCGGTCAGCGCAGCCTCGGCCAGGGTGCGCATCACGGCATCCGCAAGATTGGTGAAGCCCAGCCCGGCCGCGTCCGGACCGATCCGGCCGGTCAGGGTCTGCATGCCGATGCGGAACTGCTGCTCGCGATGCAGCCGCCGTACCGCATTCATGGCCCCCTCGAAATCACCTGCCGCCCGGGCCTCGGACTCCATCTGATCGAACAGGCCTGTGTTGGGGCCCAGCGGCGTCTGGAACCGGGCGTCCAGCATGGAATCCAGGGCGGCTGGATAACGTCCCAGAGTCCGGGCCAGGCGCGGCGCGAACGCCATGACGCCTACGATCGTCGCAAAGAGCTGTGGCTGGTTCAGGAACAGGGCCTGGACCTGGACGCCGGCATTCATGCCCGAAAAGAAGACCGCGAACCGCTTGAAGGCCGCATCGGGTGCGCCACTGTCGGCCACTGCGGTCAGCAGTCTGGGGGCCAGGCGTGTGAACAGTTCACGTCCCCGTGCCGTCCGGGTCGCGGCGATCCGTCCGTGATGCCAGCTGCGGATGGTATCGGCGACGGCGGCAGGCTCGGTAAACCCCATTCGCTTCAGGGTCTCGAGCGTGACCGGATCGTTGTCGACACCGGTGAAGACTAGGCTGCCATAGGGTGACGACAGATCTTCCTCGCCCTCGAACAACTCCCCATAGCGACGATTGACCCCGATCAGCAGGGCCTCGACCGCCGTATCGAAGGCCGCAAGATCGCCTTCTCCCGACAGGGCTGCGACCGCTGCCCGCCGTTTGCCGTCAACGGGCAATGTATGGGTCTGTTCGTCATCCAGCATCTGGACCCGATGTTCCAGCGCGCGAAGCTCGCGATAGGCCTGGGTCAGCTCCCACGCCACCTCGATGGGGATATGTCGCGCCGATGCCAGGGCGGCCAGGGCATCCTCGGTGCGAGGTGGTCGCAGGCGTGGATCTCGCCCGCCCAGAATCAACTGCTGGGTCTGGGCGTAGAATTCGATCTCGCGAATGCCGCCGCGTCCCAGTTTCAGGTTCGCGCCCATGGCCACAAGGCCGACACCGGTCTTATGGGCGTGAATCTGGCGCTTGATCGCCTGGATGTCGAGCACGGCCTGATAGTCGAGACTGCGTCGCCAGACGAACGGCGTCAGGGCCTTGAGAAAATGCGCCGCGGCAACAGAATCGCCCGCCACGGTTCGCGCCTTGATGAAGGCTGCGCGCTCCCAGTTCTGGCCGACGGCCTCGTAGTAGGACAGCGCCATGGGCGTCGCCACGACCGGAGGGGTGGAGGACGGATCGGGCCGAAGCCTCAGATCGACCCGGAACACATAGCCGTCGGCCGTCCGCTCCGACAGCAGGGACGCCAGGACCTGGGCCGCACGATTGACCAAGCCCTGCATCTCCACACCGGGCGCAAGCGCCGGCTCCAGACGCTCGGGGTCGAAGAACAGCGACAGGTCGATGTCGCTTGAATAATTCAGCTCATGAGCCCCGTGCTTGCCCATGGCCAGGACGAACAGACCCGGGATCGGCCCGCCCGCATCCCCGGAGCCGGAACGCAGCCGCCCCTTGTCGCGCAGGTCATCGGCCACCGCGCACAGGGCAGATTGCGTCACCGCATCGGCGAAACGGCTCAGTGCGCCGGTAACCTGATCCAGGTCCCAGATTCCACCCAGGTCGGCCAAGGCTGTCAGCAGGTGCAGTTCGGCCTTCAGCAGACGCAGAGGTCGGCGACGCGCATCGACACTGCCGGTCAGTGCCGCGACCTCGGCCAGAATGGTATCCAGACGGGCAGCGGGAGCGTTTTCCAGGATCGTCTTCAGTCGCTCGGGCCAGCGTCGGGCGATTCCGAACAGATAGGGCGAAGCTGTGAACACCGGCTCAAGCGCGGGCCAGCAGGCGTCAAGCAGAGCCGTCCAACCAGCCCCGGCCGCCTCGTCCATAATCCGCGTCCGCACCCGATCGGCAGCATCCCGGTCCAGGACAGGACCACAGGGAACCATCGCGGGGCCGAGCGCTGCGGCCCCGTTCATCGCATCGCCGTTGTCGCAGCGGGCAGGACCAGAGCCACCCTCAATCCTGGCCCGAATCCGCCATAGGCCCCCGGCCCTTCGTCCAGCTGGACCCGACCGGCATGGGCCTCCAGCACCGCCGAAACCAGCGAAAGCCCCAGGCCCGACCCGGCTTCGCTCCGGCTGTTGTCCAGCCGCACGAACCGCTCGACCACGCGTGGCCGGTCCGCCTCCGGCACGCCCGGCCCGGTGTCGGTGACCGAATATTCGATCTCTCCCGACGACCGCCGTCTCGCCCTCAGCATCACGGCACCGCCGACGGGGGTGTATTTGATCGCATTGTCGATGACGTTGGCCAGGGCCTGGGCCAGGAAGGGGCGGTTGGCCTCGATCATCAGGCCGCGTTCGATTTCGGCCGAAAACTCCAGACCCTTGTCCTCGGCGGCGGGCTCGTACAGTTCGGCCATATCGGCAGCGAGGTCGGCGGCATCGAACGCCGCCACGTCACGTGCTCCACCCGCCTGAAGCCGCGCGATGGCCAGGACCGTGTTGAAGGTCTTCAACAACTGGTCGGCCTCCGAAAGAGCGACCTCCAGTGCATCGACACCCGTCACCTTGCCTGCCTCGGCGTCGATCAGGGCGACTTCCAGCTTGGCCCGCATCCGCGTCAGCGGAGACCTCAGGTCATGCGCTATGGCGTCACCGGCGTGTCGGATCGAGGCCATGGAGGTCTCCAGCCGGTCCAGCATCCCGTTCAGACCTCGGCCCAGTTCGTCCAGTTCGTCGCCACCACCCTGGGATCCGGACCGGACCTGGGCCCGCGCCTTCAAGTCTCCATCCTGCACGGCGGCTACCACACGGTTCAACCGCCCCATCGACCGTTCGACATTGCGGCTGATCAACAGGCCTCCGCCGGCTCCCAGCAGCAGCACCATCCCCATCGCCATCCACAAGGCCTGGGTCAGACGCGACAGATAGGCCTCGGTGTCACCGATATCCTCCCCGACGAAAAGCAACTCCCCTCCACTCAGGCGTACCTGCTTACCGATCGCCTGGGGCCGTTCGACATGGCCGGTAGCGTCGATGGCAGTCAGCCGGAAGTCGGTCCAGCGGTCAGGACCTGTGACATCGGCAATCGGGGACTTGTCGAGGGTGCCGGTGACGACATTCCCTGCCGCATCCATCAACAGATAGACGTGGGGGCCGCTTCGCAGCATCCGGTCCACCACGGCCTGGTTCAGGGCATCATGGCCGCGCTGGATATAGGTGTCGGTCAGGCTGGACATCTCGCTCTCGACATCCGCCCGAGCCCGCGTCCGCGCCTCCTGAGCCGAGGCCAGATAGACATAGGCCAGGATCGCGCTGGCCGCCGTAGCGAACAGCGCCAGAAACAGCAGCGTCAGCCGGAAGGGCGTGCGGCGAAAGACGGAAGGGAGTTTCATCCCGAAGCCTCAGGCCTCCAGCCGGTATCCCGCCCCACGTACCGTCTGCAGCATCGCCTTGTCGAAGCCCTTGTCGATCTTGGAGCGCAGGCGGCTGATGTGGACGTCGATGACATTGGTCTGGGGGTCAAAATGGTATTCCCAGACCTTCTCCAGCAGCATGGTGCGGGTCACCGACTGGTTGGCGTGGCGCATCAGGAACTCCAGCAGCTGGAACTCGCGCGGCTGGAGGTCGATCTCGGTCGTACCGCGATGCACGGTGCGGGCGATCAGGTTCATCTCCAGGTCGCCAACCTTCAGCACGGTCTGGACCCCGCCGGTCTCGCGCCGTCGCGCCATCGCCTCGACCCGGGCCACCAGTTCGGCAAAGGCGTAGGGTTTAACCAGATAGTCGTCGCCGCCGGCCTTGAGGCCCGCGATCCGGTCCTCGACCTCGCCCATAGCCGACAGGAACAGCACCGGCGTCTGGTCGCCGTCCTTCCTCAGGGTCTCGACCATGCCGATGCCATCCAGGCGCGGCATCATTCGGTCCACGACATAAACATCATAGCCGCCGCGCTGGGCCTCCAGCAGACCATAGGCACCGTCCACGGCATGGGCCGCCTCGTGGCCCGCCTCGGTCAGGCCCCGCAGCATCGCCGTCGCCGCCTCGGCGTCGTCCTCGACCACCAGAATACGCATTCGCCCCTCCCGAAAAAGATTCGCCGCCGACACAATAGCGCATCGGCGGCGAACCTGTGAGTTAGGGATTATTCAGCTTTCGGAAGTTCCAGAACGCTGAGTACGGTCTGGCCCTGGGCCGTACGAAACTGGATCAGGACCCCGGGACGCCCCGCCGCCCGCGCTGCATCAATGGCAGCCTTCAGTTCATCCGGAGTCGTCACAGGCCGCTGATTGGCGCGAAGGATCACCGTCCCGACCGGCACCCCAAGGGCGGCAGCCTTGGATCGGGGAGCCACACTGGTAATGACCACACCACGGACGTCGTCTTCGATCGAGTACCTGTTCTTCAGTGCCGCCGTCAGGGCCGAGACTCCCATACCTTCGACAGTCTGGTTTGACGGAAGCGCAGGAGATGATGGCGACCCGGTTCCGGACCCGTCATCCTCGGCATAGAGTTCCGTCTCGGGAGGGCGTTTGGCGGCACGAACAGTCACTGTCTGACGACGTCCATCGCGCAGAAGTTCGACGCGAAGCTGGTCCCCGACCCGTGCATTCGCCACCGCTCGAGTCAGGGCATTGCCGGTTTCCGTCGCAGTACCATTGACCGCCACGACCACGTCTTCAGTTCGAATACCCGCTGCTTCGGCGGGACCGCCGGGCGTCACATTGTTGATCAGCACACCCTTGGTCGTGTCCGGCAGGCCCAGCGCGTCGCGCTCGTCGTCGGTGAGCGTCCGCATCTCGACACCGAGATAGCCGCGCTCAATTCCGCGTCCGGATATCAGTTGATCAGTAATGCTCTTGGCCGTCGAGGCCGGTATGGCGAAGCCGATTCCGACCGAGCCGCCCGTTGGCGAGAAGATCGCCGAGTTCACGCCGATGACACGGCCATAGATGTCGAACGTCGGCCCCCCCGAGTTGCCCCGATTAATGGCCGCATCGATCTGGAGATAGTCGACGTAGGCCGACGAACGATCGCGAAGGTCCCGACCGCGAGCCGAGACGATTCCCGCCGTTGCAGTCCCACCCAGACCGAACGGATTTCCGACCGCCACGACCCAGTCGCCGACACGAGGATCAGCCTGCTCCTCAAAGCTGACGAATTTGAAATCCGAGCCCTCGACCTTGATGACGGCCAGATCCGTGTTCTCGTCGCGCCCGACGAGGGTCGCGTCCAGCTTACGCCCATCCGTCATCAGAACCTTGATGGAGGTCGCATTGGCCACGACGTGGTTGTTGGTGACGATATAGCCGTCCGCAGAGATGAAGAAGCCCGAGCCCGCTCCCTGGGCCAGTTCGGGTTCCGCATCGGGGTCAGACTGTTGCGGCTGTTGCGGGATCACGAAGCCCGGCAAGCCGGGGATCTGGATGCCGCCAAGCCCCTGGGGTCGCTCAACCGGGGTCTCGACCTCAATCTGGACCACCGCTGGGGCGACCTGCTGCACGATGTCGGCGAAGCTGAGGGGCGCGCCCTGCGGCGGGGCAAAGGCCAGGCCGGCGGCACCGGCCGAGGCCACGATCTGGCCGGGGCGGGTTTCGGCGTGTGCACCGGGCCAGGAAATGACTCCCCCGGCGGTGGCGCCGGCGGCGACCAGCAGGCCGGCGGCGGCCCCCAGAATGAACTCCTTGCGCTTCAGCATCGTCGTCTTGCGATCCTCTTTTCGGCGTCTTCGCGGCACCGTTTCGCGTTGAGATATAGACCTGTTCCGCAAAGAGCCAACTGACGAAAACGGCGGGCTCAGTCCGGGGGCGGAACGATGGTTGTTCCCGCCTCGCGCCTGTCGTGGGGCGAACTTGCGTCAGTATCGGGGCGAACATCCTCCGATCGGAGAAGTTCGGCCAGTTTGCCCTCTTCCTCGGCAGAAAGCGGGAGAGTCGAAGGCTCCCGACGCCGCGCCCGGACCAGAAACACCGCTCCGATCAGCAGCACGATCGCCGCCGGCCCGAACCACAGCAGCCAGGTGGCCGGGCTGACCGGCGGCTTGAACAGGATGAAATCGCCCCAACGCCTCACCAGGTCGGCCCGCACGGCATCGTCGGAAGCTCCCGAGGCAATCTCCTCCCTGACCAGACGACGCATGTCGGCTGCGATCCCCGCAGGCGAGTCCGCGATCGATTCATGCTGGCAGACGACGCAGCGAACCTCATCGAACAGGGCCTGGGCCCGGGCCTCCTGGCTCGCCGAGGCCAGAGGCTGGTCCGGCCTCGCCTCGGGTTCAGCGAGGACGGGCGTGGTGATGGCCACGCTTGCAAGGCAGAGCAAAAGACCCAACAATCCGTTCAACCCGGCGAAAGACGAGACCCGCTTCATCTGTGGGGCGCGGCGTTCGGGATGAAGGTCTGTCTCCAGGCCGCCAATAGAGTGCGCCGGAAGCACCAACTCCTGGCTTTTGCGGGGATGGGCGGAAAGCCGGATAGTCATGGCAGGACCCGTCGCCCCGGAACCCAGACTCTCAGCCGCCGGTCCAGCAAGGACAGCAGTCCGCCCAGAGCCATGATCATCGGCCCCAGGAAGATCAGACGCGCCCAGGGGTTCCAGTAGGTCCGGACGGACCAGGCCTGGGCCCCATCGGGGGTCGCCCGCCGCTCGCCCAGCACCACATAGACGTCGTCCAGCCCCCGGAAATCGAGACCAACCTCGGTTGTCGTCTGTCCGCCAGCGGGGAAGAACCGCCGTTCCGCCGTGACAATCTTGGGTCGCCCGCCGCTCCCGGGCGTCACGGTCAACCGTCCCTGTTCGGCCAGATAGTTGGGGCCCTCGACGATCTGAACCTGGTCCAGACGCACGGAATAGGCTCCGACCTCGACCTGACCACCGATTGGCAGGGCTGCGGCCGCCTCGGCCTTGAACCCGGTTTCGACCACGGCCCCCAGGACGAATACGCCCAGCCCGGCATGGGCAAGCGTCATGCCCCAGGCACCGAGCGGCAGGGCCCTGACCCGTCGGACAACCTCGGCAAGTGGCACCCGGAACAGCCGGACCCGCTCGACCACCTCGGCCAGAGCCCCAAGGATCAGCCAGGCCCCGAGCGCCATACCGGCAGCCGTCAGCGCCTTGCGTGGCTCGAACGCCAGCCAGCCGAGGAAGCCGCATCCGAGCGCAAGGGCACCGGCCAGGACCAGTCTCTGGCCCGCCCCGACCAGATCTCCGCGCTTCCAGGCCAGGAGGGGCCCGGCGGGCAGGATCAGGAAGGCGACGACCATCAGGGGGGTGAAGGTCAGGGCGAAATAGGGCGGGCCGACCGAGATCGTCGCCCCGGTCGCCGCCTCCATGATCAGCGGATACAGAGTCCCCAGCAAAACCGCCGCCGCAGCCGCCGTCAGGAACAGGTTGTTGAGTACCAGGGCTCCTTCGCGGCTGATCGGGGCGAAAAGCCCGCCACCCTTCAGGTTTGGCGCGCGCCAGGCGAACAGGGCGAACGCCGCCCCGGCTGTGGCTCCCAGGATCGCCAAAAGCATCAGTCCCCGCTCGGGATCGACCGCAAAGGCATGGACACTGGTCAGCACGCCCGACCGTACCAGGAAGGCCCCCAGCATGGAGAATGTGAAGGCAAGCAGCGCTAAGAAGACCGTCCAGCCGGCCAGGGCCCCGCGTCGTTCGGTGACCACCGCGCTGTGCAACAGGGCCGCGCCGGCCAGCCAGGGCATGAAGCTGGCGTTCTCAACCGGGTCCCAGAACCACCAGCCGCCCCAACCGAGCTCGTAGTAGGCCCAGAAGGCCCCCAGGGTGATTCCGATCGTCAGCATGACCCAGGACGCCAGCGCCCAGGGCCGGACCCAGCGGCCCCAGGCCGGCCAGAAACTGGAGTTCGGACGCCCCTCGATCAGGGCCGCGACCGCCAGCGAAAACGTCACCGAAAACCCGACATAGCCGGCGTAGAGCATGGGGGGGTGGAAGGCGAGCGCGGGATCCTGAAGCAGAGGATTCAGCGATGCCCCCTGGAACGGTGCCGGGTCCAGACGTGCGAACGGATTGGAGGTAAACAGCGCAAAGGCCAGGAACAGAGCACCCAGCCCACCCTGGACGGCCACGGCACAGGTCTTGAGCCCGAACGGCAGGCCCCGCGCCAAGGTCAAGGCCGCGCCAAAGCCGGTCAGGACCAGGCACCACAGTATCAGCGAGCCCTCGTGGCTGCCCCAGGCAGCCGCAACCTTGTAGAGCATCGGCTTATCTGTGTGACTGTTGGCCGCGACGTTGGCGACCGAGAAGTCCGACGTTGCAAAGGCCAGGGTCAGGGCCCCGAACGCCAGCAACACCGCCCCCGCGCAGGCGATCGACGCCCCCCCGGCCGCTCCGGCCAGGACGGCGCTGAGCCTCATGCGTGCCGCCGTCGCCAGCGCAAGCTGGAGCACGGCCAGCGCAAGGGCCAGGGTCAGCGCGAATGCCCCGAATTCGACGATCATAAAGTACCAGCGGCGCTATCACCCGCCGGTCGCCATTCACCCTTGGCCTTCAATCGATCGGCGACTTCGCGCGGCATATAGGTCTCGTCGTGCTTGGCCAGGACCTGTTTGGCCACAAAGGTCCGGTCTGCCCGGAATTCACCCTGTGCCACGATCCCCTGCCCCTCCCGAAACAGGTCAGGCAGGTCGCCGCTGAAGACCACGCGGGTGGTTGCCGCATTGTCCGTGATCACAAAGGCGGTGTCTGTGCCCTGGTGAACCACGCTGCCGATCTCGACCAGCCCCCCCAGCCGAACGTCGCGTCCGGGTGGAGCCGCGTCCGCAGTCGCCTCTGACGGCGAAAAAAAATAGGTCACGCTGTCGTTCATCGCCCAGAGTGACAGGCCGGTGGCCAGCGCCAGAACCGGTGCCACCGCCGCGACGACCCACAGGCGACGACGCGCCTTGGGTGATCTGGGAAACCAGTTCATGAAGGGGATGATCCGCAGGCGGGAGGATGACCGGGGCCATATAGCGCCGTGTTCTCGGGGGTCAAAGGTGTCATCGGGCCGCGCCCGTCCGGTTCAATCTTTCGATCAGATCCGCCCGCCGTGGATCAGCGACATCCAGGGCATTGATCAACGGCGTCCACATCGTCCGCGCACCCGTGACGTCACCGCGGGCCAAGGCGGCCTCGCCGAGGAAGAAGAGTGCACCCAGTTGGTCCGGGTCGCGCCGGAGCGCCTCGCGGAAGGCGGCCTCGGCATCGGCACCGACGACGCCGTCCTGGGACCGAACCAGACTTTCGCCCAGACGTGCCCAGCTGCGGGCATCGTCGGGATCGGCGGCCAGAACCTTGCGGAACGCCGAAGCGGCCCCGATCGCGTCACCGGCCTGGAACCGCGCCGCGCCGAGCATCGACTGCAGTCGAACATCCTCGGGATTGGCGGCGGCATCGCGGGCCAGCACGGCCGCCACCTGAACGGGCTCCAGCGTCTGGGTACCGTTCGCCCATTGATCCACGCGCATCGCATAGGGCTGGTCGCCGACGCCGGGTGAGCCCAGCAGGGAATACAGCCCCACCGTCACAGCCGCCGTCAGGCCCAGGCCGACCAGGATGGCGCGCTGGTCGAAAAGCCCACCCCCCGCAGTTGGCAAGACGCTTTCAGGGGTTGTCAGCAGGCGTCGTCCGGCCTCGGCCCGTGCCGCCGCGAAAGCCTCATCGGTCAACAGACCGCGCGCTCTCAGACGATCCAGCTCATTCAACTCGGCCTCGGCCAGATCCGGGACCAAATCGGCTGACCCTACCCCGCCGCCGCGTGCGCCCGTCAGCACCAGCCACCCCGCAAGGGCCGCCGCCAGGGCGGCCATGATCCAGAAAACCGTCATGAACGCTGTCTAGCCTGTCATGCGGCCCTGGGCGAGGCTCCATGCGAAGGTGCGCCGGCCACCGCGACCCGGCGCCGCACCGCACGGGCTTCCGTCTCGGCCTCGATCCGCTCCAAAAAGTCAGCGACCATCATGACCCGATCGGCAGCCAGAGCCTCGTTGAGGACGTCGCCGGAGTTGATCTCTTCGAGCGCCATGTCTGCATAGGCGATCAGCTGGGTCGCCAATCCTTCGACCAGGGCCTGTCGCTGAGCCTCACAGCCGAAAGGCCCTGCCAGGCTGCGGACGTTGCGCAAGAGATCGAGGCCGGCTTCGGCCGCGGCCAGCGCCGTGGGGTCAACTGCACTGTCAATCTGGGGCAGGTTGCGGGTCATGCGACCGGCTGTCTGGCTCCTGGCCATAGGCAGGGTCTTGTCCACCGCCCTGGTCACCCGACCAAGCATTCCCTCCAGGGTCTTGGACACCCCGGCACGGATCTGGCGCAGGCGCTTGCCCCAGGCGGAGTCGCCCTGGATCTGGATCGTCGCATCGGTCTCGATCAGGAAGTCGGCGATCCATGACAGATCGGCCCGCAAGGATTCGACGGGCTGATCGGACTTGAGTCTTTCGAACCGGGCGGCCCGAACCTCGGCAGCAACAATCAAACGATCCACAAACACCGCCAGTTCCGACCCGCTGAGAAAGGTGTCTCGGCCAGCGGCGTTGGACGATTGAACCACAAGGCGGAGAATCTTGGGGGCCTCGGCCAAGTGCGAGAACAAGACGTCCAGAAGTTGCTGAGCTCCGTCTGGCGATATCGAGGCGGCATCTCGCACCAGGAGTCTCAGCTCGGCCAGTTGATCCCCGTCGGGTCGCCCGATCCAGGCCTTCAGAGACGGCAGGGCCCGGTGGACCAGCCCACCCAGGTCACAGGCCCGCGACAAGGCCTCCAGACCTGCCTCGCGCTCGACCGCGTCGCCCAGGGACAGGGGCCACACCAGCTCGGGCTGGTCCCTGACGGCGGCCGCAGCTGCGGCAAACAGACGGGCGCAGACTGCAGCGATGCGATAGGTGTCGTCCTCCTCGTCTTCGTTCGGGTCGAGATAGGCCAGAAGCGATCCTTCGCCTGCGGCCACGATCTTCCAGAGGCGAGGCAGGACCTGAGCGGGAAAATGGGTCCCCGCGACGCCATCGCTCCGCGGCCGGAACATCGGTGCTATGGCGGCCAGACCTCGTGCCCGTCTGGCCCGGTCGATTCCGGCATCCGCCAGCATGGCCTCCAGAATGCGGGCCCTCTCGCCGGGCATGCCGGCGACCGCGATCGCAAGCAGACGCAACGTCCGGTCCGGGACGTTTTCGATCACTTGCGCCAAGGCGACGCGATGGGCGACCGAAAGCACGGCCATGCCGGCATTCCCTACGAAACCAGCCACATACGGGTCCATAACCCTAGCTTCGCAAGGTTAACGCTTTGCGCATCTGGCCCGGCGGGCTTCAGACTTCGGCCGCTGGCAGCTCGAGGACCACCTTTAGCCCGCCCATGTCGCTGGCCGCCAGGGTCAGGCGTCCGCCATAGGCTCGTGTCAGGTCATCCACGATTGACAGGCCGAGACCGGATCCCGGAGCCTCTTCATCCATCCGCGCGCCACGCTTCAAAGCCCCCACTCGCTGATCCTCCGGCAGGCCCGGCCCATCGTCCTCGACCACCACGATCATCTGGCCAAGACCGCTGGCACCCGCCGAGATGCGCACGCGGCGTCTGGACCACTTGCACGCATTTTCGATCAGGTTGCCGAGAATTTCCTGCAGGTCCTGACGCTCGCCCAGAAACCCCAGTTCGTCGGGGGCGCGCCAGTCGATCTCAACGTCCTTGGCCTGAAAAACCCGCTCCAGCATCACCGCCATCTCATCCAGCACCTCGGCGACCGGGGTTCGTTCACCTAGGCCATGGGCGGCACGGGCGGCAGCACGGGCGCGGCGCAGATGGTGATCGACCTGACCCTTCATGACCTCGGATTGGCGACGGACCAGCTCGGCCAGAGGGTCGCGGTGGCCTTCGGCTTCCGCCAGCATTACTGACAGGGGCGTCTTCAGGGCATGGGCCAGATTGCCGACGTGGGTTCGCTGGCGTTCCACCACCTCCTGATTGTGGTCCAGAAGCCGGTTGACCTGTTCGGCCAGAGGCGCGATCTCGATCGGATAGGCGCGTTCGATCCGCGCCGCCTTGCCGTGCCGCACATTGGCGATCTCGACCCGCAGGTCATACAGCGGGCTCAAGCCGATCCGGACCTGGATGAACACGGCCGCCATCAGCCCGAGCCCCAGCAAGGCCAGCGATATCCAGGTCAGGGTCGCGAAGTCGCGGGTGTCCGCATCGATCTCCGAACGGTCGATGGCGGCCAGGAACACCACCGGAGTCGCACGGCCGGGCAATCTCTTTATCGTCGCCGCGACCCTGAGAGGCTCGCCGATCGGACCGACGTCATTGTAGGTGATCGTCTGGCCAAAGGCAGAGTTCAATCGCTCCGGCAAGTCAGCCGGGACCGGAATGTCGCTGTCCCAGATCGAGCGCGATCGGCTGAGGACCCGCAAGGTGCCTGTGGTTGTCGGTTCGGCCACCGACCAGTATTTGCCGGAGAATGGATCCAGCGTCTTCTGGTCCAGGATCGGACGGGTCGTCACCGCGTTCGGCGTCGCCGTGGTCGCGACGAGCAGGCTGTCGATGGTATCGCCCAGCGTATTGCCGAGACGGCGCAGGCCCGATTCCTGAAATTGGGTTGTGAGGACCAGTCCCGTGACGATCAGCGCTGCCACGATCCATCCAGCGGCCAGCAAGATCAGGCGACGCGTCAGCGATCTTCCCGGCCGGAGCCGCCACCGACGTCGCGGGGGGGGCTCGGTCGTAGATGAAGCGACGCCGTCCTGACCCGATCGGTCTGTCACGAACGTCGGCTCATGCCTCGACCGTTTCGCCCGCAAGGGGTGTCAAGCGGTAGCCCAGGCCGCGCACGGTCTCGATCCGGTCAGACCCGACCTTCTTGCGCACCCTGCCGATGAAGACCTCGATCGTGTTGGAGTCCCGATCGAAATCCTGATCGTACAGATGCTCGACCAGTTCAGTCCGGCTGATCACGCGACCCTGGTGCATCATCATGTAGTGCAGCAAGCGGTATTCAAGCGAAGTCAGCCGCAGCGGTTCGCCATTGACAGTCGCCCGCGCCGCGCGCGGGTCCAGTCGAAGCCCGCCACACGACAGGGTCGCCGAGGCGATACCCGCCGACCGCCGCAGCAGGGCCCTTAGCCGCGCCAGCAGTTCCTCGGTGTGAAAAGGCTTCGTCAGATAGTCGTCCGCCCCGGCGTCGAAGCCAGAGACCTTGTCCGACCAGGCTCCACGCGCCGTCAGGATCAGAACCGGCGTGGTCTTTCCGTCCCGCCGCCAGCGTTCCAGCACCGACACACCGTCGATCTTGGGCAAGCCCAGATCCAGTACGACCACGTCATACGGCTCGGTGTCGCCGAGGAAATGCGCTTCCTCTCCGTCTGCCGCATGGTCAACAGCATAGCCGGCGTCTGACAGAGCGCCCTTCAGTTGACGAGACAGATCGACGTCGTCCTCGACCAGCAAAATGCGCATGTCAGCGATCCCTGATGATACGTCCGGTGCGGGCGTCGACGACGATATCGACGACCTGCCCTCCCGGATACTCCCAGCGCACGACATAGGTGTCGCCCCGGTCCTGAAAACCGCCGCGCACCATGGAGCCCTCGCGACCGGACCGGACAATCTGGATGGCCTGACCGCCTTCAATACGGCGGCTGTCGGCTCGAGCCTCGTTCTGGGGACGCTCGTCGCGTGACTGTGCAAGCGCCCCGTTCAGCGGGATGGCGACAAGCGCCGTGGCCAGAAGGATTTCGCGAAGGCGGTTCATAAAGCCGTTCTTAGGATGGACGCCCTGAACGACGTCTGAACGACACACTACGTCGGTTTGTCAGGATGTCGAATGCGCTCGCTCGCCAGGGCCGTTCGGGCAAGCCGGGCCATTGCTCATTTGTCATGCAGATGAACCGAACCTGACCCGTCCTGTTCAGTTCGGGCTCAGGCACCGGATGGTCATCTGTCCTCATCGCTGGCCACCCCGGCCCCCGACGAACAGAGACCTGAAGGAGTGATCCGATGTTCAAGAAGATGATTGTCCCCGCCCTCGTCCTGGCCGCGACGTCGGTCGCCGCCCTCCCCGCCGCCGCACAGTCCTGGGG